>ERZ724523.2011-NODE-2011-length-11682-cov-8.334738_pt1 | contig 11682 bp, 12 predicted proteins | sample MGYA00376056_ERZ724523 | MGnify/ENA primary metagenome ERZ724523 (study PRJEB28724, sample SAMN07190888) | wastewater metagenome | isolation source: influent of sewage treatment plant in Hong Hong | place: USA: Christiansburg, Virginia | collected 2016-03-01 ... | reverse complement strand
CCGCGCCGAGATCGGCCAGGGTGCGGTTGCGCAGGGCATCCAGCTCGGCGCCGAAAGCATCCTGCTCGGCCGGGGATAATTGACGGTCTTCGCGCATGGCGGACTCCTTCACAGATCGACCACGACATCGCCCTGGGGGACGCTGACGCAGATGCGGATGGGTTGGCCGGGCTCGTGCTGCAGTTGGCCGTTGCGCAGGTCGCGCACCGTGCCGCTGAGCAAGGTGCAGGTGCAGCGGGTGCAGATGCCCTGCCGACAGCCGTGCACAGGCCGCAGGCCATGGGCCTCGGCTTGCTGCAACAGGCTGCTCGCGCTGTCGCCCGTGACCGCCAGTTGGCTGCGCGCGAACTGCAGCTGCAGCGGCGCCGTACTGGCGCTCGCCTCGGCCGGCGGCAGGCTGAAGGCTTCCGCCTGCACCTCGCCCGCCCACTGTTCGCGCACGCTGGCGACAAAGCCATGGGGGCCGCAGACCAGCAGGCTGCTGCCCGGCAAAGCGTGCAGATGGGCCGGCTGAAAGCGCCCGCTAAGTTCATCCGCCGCTGCCAGCTCGCCACTGATGGCCCAGCGCACCTGCAGGTTCGGGTACTGGCTCATCAGGGTCTGCAATTCCCGGTTGAAGGCCCGCTGGCTGCGCTGGCGCACGTAGTGCAGCAGGGTAATCGGTGCCGTGAAACCCTGACTCAGGGCTTGCCGTAACAAACCCAACAACGGCGTGATGCCGCTGCCGGCGGCCAGCAACAGCACGCCATCACGGCTCGCCGGCCAATACAGGCTGCCGTCGGCCTGCCCCAGCTCCAGCACCTGGCCCACCGGCAGATGGTCGAGCAATTGGTTAGACAAGCGCCCGCCGGGCTGACGCTTGATCGCCAACTCGATACGGCCATCGCCGTGCACGGCGGTCAGGCTGTAGCTGCGGCTCAGGCGCGTGCCCTCGTGCGGCATGTACAACTGCACATGCTGGCCGGCCTGCCAGCCGCGGGCGTTGCCGTTGCAGCGCAAGGTCAGGGCCAGCATGTCTTCGGCCACCCACTCGCGCGCCTCGACCTGGGCCAACACCCGGTTCAGGCACCAGGCCGGGTGCAGGGCTTGCAGGAGCAAATCGACATCCGCTTCGCGCAGCCAGGCCGTGGCGCTCAGCCGCCGCAAGGGCTGCAACAGCGCCGCACTGGCGCGCATCCAGGCAAAGGGAATCAAGGCCATGGGCTTAATCTCAGTGAACAATTGTTCACCAAGATGCCAGAAGCCCAAAGATTCAGTCAACACTTGTTCACTTGAATCGCCAAACGGTCGCCTATCGGTTCGACGCCGCCAGACAGCTTTTGTTAAAGTGCAGGCCGTTACCCAGGATGCTGTGCCGCCATGTCTTCCCCCCGCGCCGCCCAAAAACAGCAAACCCGCCAGGCCTTGATGGCGGCTGCCCGTACCTTGATGGACGGCGGCCGTGGCTTCGGCAGCCTGAGCCTGCGCGAGGTGACCCGCACCGCCGGCATCGTGCCCACCGCGTTCTACCGGCACTTCCATGACATGGACGAGCTGGGCCTGGCGCTGGTCGCCGAGGTCGGCGAGACCTTTCGCGAAACCCTGCGCCAGGTACGCCGCAATGAATTCGAGCTGGGCGGCATGATCGAAGCCAGCACGCGCATCTTTCTCGACTCGGTGGCCGCCAACCGCGCCCAGTTTCTGTTTCTGGCCCGCGAGCAGTACGGTGGCTCGCAGCCAGTGCGGCAGATCCTCACGGACCTGCGCCAGCGCATCACCGATGACCTGGCGGCCGACCTGAAACTGATGAATCGCATGCCGCATCTGGATGACGCGGCCATGGATGTGGTCGCCGACCTGGTGGTGAAAACCGTGTTCGCCACCCTGCCGGAACTCATCGACCCACCGGCCGAGTCCCTGCCAGCGCACCTGACCGCGCAAGCCAAAATCACCCAGCAACTGCGCTTTATCATGATCGGCGGCAAGCACTGGCAAGGCCTGGGCAAGCCCGAAGGCGAGCCAGGCACCGCCACGGTGCAACAGCCGTAAGCGCGCACCAAAGACACTCGACCGCCCCGCCCACGCGGCTGCGCGCCGCCGCCCAGAGTGGCCCTGCACACTTATAGGGCGCTTGGCACTGCCCTTGCTTTGCCAGTGACATTCACCTTGCCGGAATGTCGCCATGCTGGTCATCCACCACCGCATTCACGCCCAGGAGCACTGGGACGCCGAACTGCTGCTGAACTTCGAGGCCCGCAGCAAGAGTCGCCTGCGCTGCTTTACCACCGCGGGCGAAGACGTCGGCCTGTTTCTCGAACGCGGCCAGCCCGCGCTGCAACAGGGCGACTGCCTGCAAGCGCTGGACGGCCGCGTCGTGCGCGTCTGCGCCCGGCCCGAAGCGCTGCTGCACGTGACCTGCGCCAACGCCTTCGAACTGACCCGCGCCGCCTATCACCTAGGCAACCGTCATGTGGCCCTGCAACTGGGCGATGGCTGGCTGCGGCTGCCCGATGACTACGTGCTCAAGGCCATGCTCGAACAACTGGGCGCCTGCGTGGAGCTGATCGAGGCGCCCTATCAACCCGAGCAAGGCGCCTACGGCGGCGGCCACCACCACTCCCATGCCGGCGATGCCGAGTTCAGCTATGCGCCGCGTCTGCATCAGTTTGGTGTGCGCACGTGAACCCAGCGTGGCAGCTTCTGCGGCTAGCCAGCCCACAGCTGCCAATCGGCGGCTACAGCTATTCCCAGGGGCTGGAAATGGCCGTGGAACAGGGCCTGGTCGCTAACGCAGAAAGCGCCCAGCGCTGGATCAGCGACCAACTATTACTCAACCTGGCGCGCTTCGAGGCGCCACTGTTACTCGCCCATTGCCAAGCCGCCGCCAGCGAGGACTGGGGGCAAATGCGCAGCCTGGCCGAACAACAGCGGGCCAGCCGCGAAACCCGCGAGCTACAGCAGGAAAGCCGGCAAATGGGCTACTCCCTGCAGCAACTGCTGCAAGGCCTGCCGGAACTGGATGACGACGCCCGCAGCTGCCTGACCAGCCTCAGCGAACCCGGACTGGCCGCGACCTGGGCGCTGGCCGCCCGCGCCTGGCAGATCAGCCCGCAGGATGCCCTGGCCGCCTGGCTGTGGGGCTGGCTGGAAAACCAACTGGCGGTGCTGATGAAGACCCTGCCGCTGGGCCAGCAAGCCGCCCAACGCCTGACCTCACACTTGCTGCCCGTGCTGCAAAGCGCCCAGCAGCAAGCCAGCACAATCGACCCGCAGCACTGGGGCAGCGCCGCCTTCGGCCTGGCCCTGACGAGCATGGCGCACGAGCGCCAGTACAGCCGTTTATTTCGTTCTTGATGATAAGGAAGACGCAACCATGAACAGCCAACCCCTGCGCATTGGCATCGGTGGCCCGGTCGGCTCCGGCAAGACCGCCCTGACCCTGGCCCTGTGCCTGGCCCTGCGCGAGCGCTACAACCTGGCCGTGGTCACCAACGATATCTACACCCAGGAAGACGCGCAGTTTCTGGTGCGCAATGAAGCCCTGGCACCGGAGCGGATCATCGGCGTGGAAACCGGCGGCTGCCCGCACACGGCGATCCGCGAGGACGCCTCGATCAACCTGGAGGCAGTCGAGCAGCTCAATCGGCGCTTTCCGGGCCTGGACCTGATCATCGTCGAATCCGGCGGCGACAACCTCTCGGCCACCTTCAGCCCTGAGCTGTCGGACCTGACCCTGTACGTGATCGATGTGTCGGCCGGCGACAAGCTGCCGCGCAAGGGCGGGCCGGGCATCTGCAAATCCGACCTGCTGGTGATCAACAAGATCGATCTGGCGCCGCTGGTGGGTGCGTCTCTGGAGGTGATGGAGCGCGACACCCTGAAGATGCGCGGCGACCGGCCGTTCGTGTTCAGCAACCAGAAAACCGGCCAGGGGCTGGAACAGATCATCGCCTTTATCGAACGTCACGGCATGCTCAACGCCGCCTGAAGCCATCAAGGAGACTCACCATGAACCTGCGCAACAGCCTGTCTGCCCTCGCCCTGCTGTTCACTCCGACGCTGGCCTTCGCCCACCCGGGCCATGAGACCAGCGGGCTGCTGGCCGGCCTCGGTCACCCGCTCGGCGGCCTCGATCATCTGCTGGCCATGCTCGCTGTAGGCCTGTGGGCGGCCCAGCAGCAAGGCCAGGCGCGCTGGGCATTGCCCGTGGCCTTTGTCGCCAGCCTGCTGCTCGGCGGCCTGCTCGGTTTTGCCGGCACCCAGGTGCCACTGCTGGAAAGCGGGATTGCCGGCTCGGTGCTGGCCCTCGGCCTGCTGGTGGCACTGGCGGCGCGCTTGCCATTGGCCGCGGCCCTGGGCCTGACGGCGCTGTTTGGCCTGAGCCACGGTGTCGCCCACGGCCTGGAGCTGCCCGGTGCGACCAGCCCGCTGACCTACGCCAGCGGCTTTGTGGCCGCCACCGCCCTGCTGCATGCCGGCGGCTATGCCCTGGCCCGTTATCTGCCGCTGGCTACGGCCGGCCTGGTGCGCCTGGCCGGGGCCGGCACCGCGGGTGCCGGACTGTGGCTGCTCGCCAGCTAAAGCGCCAGGCGTTAACCTGCCACCTTCACAGGCTGCCGCCATGCCCATGGCGCGGCCTGTTCACGGCTCAAGGAGGTGAGCATGGCATTGCGTTCCATTTGTGTATTTTGCGGCGCTCGGCCGGGCCATGATCCGGCCCATGCCGCGGCGGCGGTGACCCTCGGCCGCACCCTCGCCGAGCAGGGCATCCGCCTGGTGTATGGCGGCGGCGCGGTGGGCTTGATGGGTATCGTCGCCGATGCGGCCCTGGCCGCCGGCGGTGAAGTGATCGGCATCATCCCGCAGAGCCTGGAGCATTCGGAAATCGGCCACAGCGGCCTGACCCGCCTGGAAGTGGTGGACGGCATGCACGCACGCAAGGCGCGCATGGCCGAACTCAGCGACGCCTTTATCGCCCTGCCCGGCGGGCTCGGCACCCTGGAAGAGCTCTTCGAGGTCTGGACCTGGGGCCAGCTTGGCTATCATCAAAAACCCCTGGGCTTGCTGGAGGTCAACGACTTCTTCGGCAAGCTGTGTATTTTCCTCGATCATCTGGTGAGCGAAGGCTTTGTCCGCAGCGAACACCGCGCCATGCTGCAGAGCAGCAACAGCGCCGAAGCGCTGCTGCAGCAGTTGCAGGACTGGCAGCCGACTGCCGCAGCCAAGTGGGCTGGGCAACGACAGCCCTGAAGCCGCACAATCAGATCAATGCAGCACCCTGACCCCCATTGGAGACATAGATGGCCAAGCACAAGAAAGCCGAGCAGGCGCAACCCGACGCCGAGCACGTTGCACAAAAACTCAGCCGCAAGGACTACGACAAGGAGCTTGAGCGCCTGCACGTCGAGCTGGTGAAACTGCAGCAATGGGTGGTGGCCAAGGGCCTGAAAGTGGTGGTGGTGTTTGAAGGCCGTGACGGCGCCGGCAAAGGCGGCACCATCAAGGCCATTACCGAGCGCGTCAGCCCGCGGGTATTCCGCGTGGTGGCCCTGCCGGCGCCTACCGAGCGGCAAAAGAGCCAGATGTATATGCAGCGCTACGTCGAGCACCTGCCAGCCGCCGGCGAAGTGGTGATCTTCGACCGCAGCTGGTACAACCGCGCCGGCGTCGAGCGGGTCATGGGCTTTTGCACCGACGAACAGGTGAACAAGTTCCTGCAAGGCGTGCCGCTGTTTGAGCGCAGCATCGTCGACTCGGGGATCATCCTGCTCAAGTATTGGCTGGAAGTCAGTCCGGAAGAACAAACCCGCCGTTTGGAAAGCCGCATTCACGATGGCCGCAAGACCTGGAAACTGACGGCCATGGACCTCAAGTCCTACAACCGCTGGGACGACTACACCAAGGCCCGCGACGACATGTTTGCCGCCTCCGACACCTCCTGGGCGCCCTGGTATATGGCGCTCTCCGAAGACAAGAAGCGCGTGCGCCTGAACGTCATCAGCCACCTGCTGGAGCATGTGCCGTACGAGGAGTTGCCCAAGGAGAAAGCCATCAAGCTGCCGAAGCGCAACATCGGCAAGGGCACCAGCAACTACCCGTTCCGGGTTATCGCCGAGAAGTTCTGATGCCTTGGCGGGCACCCTTGCGGTGCCCGCCAACGACCGTCATGGCTGCTGCATGATCACCGTCTGGGTCGGCATCGGCGCCGGGAAGCCGGCATCGCCCAGGGCATCTTTGAGTACCTTGTTGGTGTCGAAATACACTTGCCAGTAATGCGCGTTATGGCAGTACGGGCGCACCGCCAGGACCGGCCCGAGCAGGTTGAACTCCAGAATCTCCACATCCACCGCGGGCATGCCCAGCACATTGGGCACGGCGGCGATGCGCGCTTTCAGCACCTCGATCGCCACCCGGTAATCCGCCGCCCCTGACAACTGTGCCTGCAGGTCTACCCGGCGAAAGCTGTTGTGGCTGTAGTTCTGAATGTTGTCGGCAAAAATCTTGTTGTTGCCCACCAGGGTCAGCACGTTATCCGGCGTATTGATGGCGGTGACGAACAGGCCGATCTCGGTCACCGTGCCCGTCACCCCGCCGGCGCTGATAAAGTCGCCGACCTTGAAGGGCCGCAACACGATGATAAAGCCGCCGGCCGCCAGGTTGGCCAGCAGCCCCGACCAGGCCATACCGATGGCCAGACCCACCGCCGCCAGCAGCGCGGCAAAGGTGGTGGTCTGCACGCCCAGATAGCCGAGGATGCCGATCACCAGAAGGATATTCAGGGTCACGGTAATAAACGAGCCGACATAGCGCAGCACGGTCGGGTCGACCTTCTGCCGGCCTAGGGAGCCCTGCACCAGGCCCACGGCAAAGCCGATCAGCCAGCGGCCAATCACCCAAAACGCCACCGCCGCCAGCACTTTTACGGCAAACGCCGCGCCGTACTGGGTGATCAGCGCCATCAGGGCGTCGACCTTTTGCGTACCTGCAGTAATCAATGTGGCTTCATCCATGATCCGATCCCTCAGTAAGTAAGTGACCCAAGCAACGCTAGCACGTGGCTAAAATTTTGCTGTGCCCATCTATGCCGTAACAAAGGCTCTAGCGCAGCCATCCGCGGAAATTTTCGGCGCCACAACGACCCCGCCAGCGGCCATTAACCCGTACTTTTAGCGCAAGCAGACCATGGTCTTGTCTTGCCTGGGGAAACACCGTATAGACTGCAAGCACGTGCTTCTTTCTGGTTTCGTCCATGCAGCCATACCGCATTGCCGGCCACCTGTGCCGCCCCCTGATTCTTGCGCTGTCCTGCCTGGTGGCCCAACCGCTGCTGGCCGAGGAGACCCTGCGCATCCTCACCTGGCCGGGTTATGCCGACAGCGACCTGGTGCAGGAGTTTGCCGAGCGCTACGGGGTCAAGGTCGACGTCAGCCTGGTCAGTAGCGACGACAGCCTGCGCGAGAAGCTCAGCGCCAACCGGGGCGGCAACTACGATGTGTTTGCCGCCAACACCGCGGAGATCCAGTACTACATCGAGCAGCAGCTGGTGCAGCCGCTGCAGGCCAATGACATGCCCAATACCAAGCGCCAGCTCTGGCGCTTCCGCAACCTGCAGAGCATTCCCGGCATCACCCAGGGCACGGCCACCTACGCCATCCCCTACACCTATGCGGAAATGGGCCTGATCTACGACCGCCAGCAGTTCCCCGTACCGCCCGACTCCCTGGCCAGCCTCTGGGACCCGCGCTACCGGGGCCGGGTGCTGGCCTACGACGGCAGTAGCCACAACTATTCGATCGCCCGCCTGCTGCAGGGCGGCGCGCCGTTTCAGATTGCCGATCAGGACTTCCCCGCCGTCAGCGCCAAGCTGATCGAGCTGCGCCGCAACGTACTGACCTTCTACAGCCTGCCGGAAGAATCGGTCAGCCTGTTTCGCGAGCACAAGATCGCCCTGCTGTACGCCAACTATGGCCGCCAGCAGCTCAAGCTGCTGCAGGATGCCGGGGCCGATGTGGGTTATGTGATTCCCAAGGAAGGCGCCCTGGCCTGGCTCGACTGCTGGGCCATCAGCCGCGGGGCAAAAAACCCGCAGCTGGCGCAACACTGGATCAATTTCACCCTGGAGCCGCGGATCAGCAAGGAGCTGACCCGCCGCCAGGGCCTGGCCAACACCCTGGAAGCACCGGCTGAAAGCAGCAACCTGGACAAAATCGTCTGGCTTGAACCGGTCGAGGACGCGGCCCGCCGCACGAGCCTCTGGACCCGTATTCGCTCCGGCGACAGCCTGCCGGCCCTGGATACGCCATGAACTTCAGCATGCGCTTCAAACTCGCCAGCCTGCTCGCCGTGTTCGGCATCCTCATCAGCGGCCTGACCGGCTATTACTCCTACAGCAGCAGCCGGACCATGCTCCTGAATGCCGCCGAGCGCGACCTGCTGACCGCCACCCAAGTACTTGGCCGCAGCCTGCAGGCCAGCCTGGCCAGCGCCAGCCAGGATGTGCGCCTGCTCGCCAGCCTGCCGCAAACCCGCCAGCTCAGCGGCCAGCCGGCGGCCAGCCCAGTGGCCCACGACGAACTGGCGGCGACCTTCAGCAGCCTGCTCAAGGTGCACCCCGAATACCTGCAGATTCGCCTGATTGGCCTTGCCGAACACGGCAAGGAGCGCGTCCGCGTCGAGCGTGACGGCAAGCAGCTGACCCGCGTAGAAGGCCTGCTCCTGCAAGAGAAAGCCCACTTCCCCTACGTGTTCAAAGCGCTGGACCTGCAACCCGGCCAGGTGCGCCTGTCCCCCATCGTGATCAACCACGAACAAGGCGCCCACTCCGGCCTGGACAAGCCGACCCTGACCATCTCCGGCCCCAGCGATACCGACAGCGCCAGCATCAGCGACCTGATCGTGCTGAACATCGACCTCAACAAGCTGTTCAAGCAGCTCAAGGCCGACCTGCCGAGTCAGTACGAGGTGTACCTGAGCAACGAGACGGGCGACATTCTGATTCACCCCGACGCCAGCCTGACATTCGGCTTCGACCGCGGTCAGCGCATTCTCCTGCAGAGCTATTTCGCCCCTGTCGACAGCCTGCTGGACGGCAGCCGCACGACCCTGGTGACCACCAGCCTCGACCACGCCAATGCCGACCGCGAGCTGATCAGCGCCTTTGTGCGCCTGCCGCTGGACGATGATTCCGGCAAACGCCAGGTGATCCTCGGCCTGTCCCAGCCCGCCGACTTTATCGTGCGCGATATCGGCACCCTGGGCTGGAGCATCGCCAAGATCGTGGCCGTGCTCAGCCTGCTCAGCCTGCTGCTCTCGGCACTGGCGGCCCGCGCCCTGACCCGGCCGCTGCACGACATGATGCACGCCATCCAGCGCTTCTCCAAAGACCGCACCGTCAGCCCGCTGCCGCTGCGCCGCCGGGATGAACTGGGCCAGCTGGCGCGCAGCTTCCAGGAGATGCAGCAGGAAATCGTCGAGCACCTCAACCAGCTCAACGAGAGCCGCAATGCCCTCGACCACCTGGCCCAGCACGACCCGCTGACCGGCCTGCCCAACCGACGGATGTTCTTCGAGCGCCTGCAACTGGCGATTATCAGTGCCCGCCGCACCCACCAGCCGCTGGCGCTGCTGTTTATTGACCTGGACTACTTCAAGGAGATCAACGACAGCCACGGCCACGCCCTCGGTGACGAGGTGCTGAAAGCCGTGGCCCGCCTGCTCAGCTCGGCCACCCGCGAAGTGGACACGGTGGCACGCCTGGGCGGTGACGAGTTCGTCATTCTGTTTAACGTGCTGGACGAACCCGAGGATATTCAACGCATCGTGCACAAGCTGCATGAGCGCTTCCAGAGCCCGCTGCGCATCGACGGGCTGGCCCTCAACGTTCGCGCCAGCATCGGCGTCAGCCGCTACCCGGAAGACGGCGACAGCGCCGAACGGCTGCTGCAGCATGCCGACCGCGCCATGTACGCGGCCAAGAGTGACGGCCGCAACACCTTCGCCTTCCACGATGGCGGCGGCGCCTAGAACGAATAAGCCCGACCTAAACGACAACGCCCCGCAAAAGCGGGGCGTTGTCATTGAAGCGTGTAACTCGCCGCTTAACGCGAGGCCTTGCGGCGCATAGCCGCTGGGGTGAAACCGCCATCGCCTGACGAGGGCTGAGCAAAGTCCACCGTGCCACGCTCTTCACTGTCCAGACCGAGCACGCTGTAGGTACGCGATTGCAGGTCGTGATAGGTGTCCAGGGCCGTCCACACGGTCGGCAACTCGTAGTAGTTCTTCAGGAACGCCTGGGACACCCGCCACAGATCGCCACGGCCGTCGTACTGGTCGACCACCGCCGCCCCCCAGCTGTCCTCGTCGAGAAACAGCACGCGCTTGGAGTAAACGTGGCGCATGCCGGGCTTCAGCGTGCCCTCGACCACCCACACCCGGTGCAGCTCGTAACGGGTGTAGTCGGGGTTGATATGGCCTGGGGTCAGCAGCTGGTCATATTTGACCCCCGGCGTACCCAGACGGTAGTTGTTGTAGGGGATGTAGACCTCGCGCTTGCCCAGCAACTTCCAGCTGTAGCGGTCCGGCGAGCCGTTGAACATGTCGGTGTCATCCACCGTGCGCATACCGTCCACCGACTCCACCGGGGTGTCGTAGGCCACCGTCGGCGCCCGGCGCACACGGCGCTGGCCAGCACTGTAGGCCCAGGCCTGGCGCGGCTCTTTGACCTGATCAAGGGTTTCGTGCACCAGCACCCCGCCACCGGCCAGGCGTGCCGGCGCGGTGTTGAAGGCCATGTAGTTGAACAGCGTGTTGTTCAGCCCGGCGTAGCTGCCCTTGGGCTCGTAGAAGTTGAACAGCGCCTCGTCGCGCGAGGTCACCACCGACTTGTTGCCGTTGCTCTGCACCCCCGCTTCGCTGGAGCGGCGCACCAGGTAGGTGCCGCGGTAGCGGGCGATATGGTTCCACAGGGCCTCGACACCGCTCTGCGGCAGCGGGAACGGCGTGCCGCCATAGGCATCACTGAAGCCATTGCCGCCATCCAGCAGCTTGGCGCTGGTGGCGTTGGCGAAGGTGTTGTCATACACCCATTGCGGCGCCGCGCCACTGCGATGGCTGGGGTAGACCGGCATGCGGAAGCTGTCCGGGTAGGTGTTGATCAGGGCGATCTGGCCCGCCGTCAGGTTGGCCTGGTACTGGGCCAGGTTGGCCTTGCTGATGGTGAACAGCGGTTTTTCCGCGGCGAACGGATCGGCATGGTGACTGCCGGGGCCCTGATAGCCGGCCGGCGCCTTGGTCAGGCCGCCGCCCCAGGCGGGAATACTGCCGGCGGCGTTACCGGCTTTTTCCGCGCCCAGTGGGGTGAGTTGGTTTTTCAGGGCGCTGGCCTGTTCGGCCGATACCGCGGCCAGGCTGTTGCCGGTACTCAGGCCGAGGGCGATAGCCGCCACCAGCAGGGAAAGAGTCTTGGTCATAGGGTCAATCTCCATAAACGAAATGCCCCGGCCGGCCTGCGCCGACGGGGCCAAGGCATCAGAACGCGTACTTGCCGCTTAGCGAGACGAAGTCGCGGTCGTACAGACTGTTGATGCCCCGATAGTCGGTGTAGGCCAGGCCCACTTCGAAGCTGTTCAGGTAGCTGGCGTCCATCCCCAGGGTGTAAGCCTTGCTGCCTTCGCTGAAGTTGCCGGTGAGGTCGGAGTTGCCCTG
>ERZ724523.2006-NODE-2006-length-11687-cov-4.867349_pt1 | contig 11687 bp, 14 predicted proteins | sample MGYA00376056_ERZ724523 | MGnify/ENA primary metagenome ERZ724523 (study PRJEB28724, sample SAMN07190888) | wastewater metagenome | isolation source: influent of sewage treatment plant in Hong Hong | place: USA: Christiansburg, Virginia | collected 2016-03-01 ... | reverse complement strand
GTTTGGAGTGCGCGGGGGTTCCGTTGAAGCCGCTGGACGATGGGGGTACGGATGGGGGTATGGGGGTATCCTTTTGGGGGTATCTTGAAAAACCGTCCTTTTGGAGCCCCATTCCATGCCGCTGACCGAAGTACAGATCCGCAAGGCCAAACCTGCCGACAAGCCGCTGAAGTTGAGCGATGGCAAGGGGCTTTACCTGCTGCTGACCCCTACGGGTTCCAAGCTGTGGCGCTGGAAGTTTCGCGTAGACGGCAAAGAAAAACTGATGACCCTCGGCTCGTACCCCGAGCTGGGCCTGGCGCAGGCCAGGGCACGCCATGAGGACGAGCGCCGCGTCTTGTCGGCTGGAATCGACCCCATGGCGCAGCGCAAAGCCGACAAGCACGCCCGCCAACTCGCTGCCGACAACTCGTTCGCCACTGTGGCAGCACTCTGGTGGGCGAGCTGGAAGACCGCCCGCTCTGACAACCACGTCGAATCCGTCATGCGACGGCTGCAGGCTGATGTGTTCCCCGCGATCGGCACGCGTCCGATTGCTGAAATTGAGGCGCCCGAGCTGGTGCGCATGGCGAAGGCCATTGAAAAGCGCGGCGCCGTGGACATTGCCAAGCGGGCCCTGCAAACCTGCGGCCAGGTGTTCCGCTACGCCATTGCCCACGGCCTGGCATCGCGCAACCCTGCCGCCGACATCAAGCCTGGCGACGTCCTGGCCAGCCGTAAAAAAGAGAACTATGCGCGCCTGGACGCAAAAGAGCTGCCCGAGCTGATGCGCAAAATTGAAGGCTACCGGGGTGCCCCGACCACTCGCCTGGCGATCAAGCTGATGGCCCTGACTTTCGTTCGGACGTCTGAACTTATCGGGGCGCGCTGGGCTGAATTCGACCTGGTTGCGAAGCGCTGGGACATCCCCGCAAGCCGCATGAAGATGCGGACGCCTCACGTGGTGCCGCTCTCTGACCAGGCCGTAGAAGTGCTGCGCACGCTGCAATTGCTGACCGGCGACCGTGAATTGCTCTTCCCCGGTGAGCGCGACCATTCAAAGCCGATGTCCAACAACACCATATTGCAGGCCTTGAAGCGCATGGGTTACCAAGGCCGAATGACCGGCCACGGCTTCCGGGGTATTGCGAGCACGCTGCTGCATGAAATGGGGTTCGAGCATGCCCATATTGAAATACAACTGGCGCACCAAGAGAGAAACGCGGTCAGCGCCAGCTATAACCACGCCACCTATTTGACGCAGCGCGCGGTAATGATGCAAAATTGGGGAGATTATCTAACTAACTGCACAAAGGAATAATAATGAGCAATACCAAAGATTCCAAAGAATTCCCCAAAAATCGCTGGGGCGTACCAGTTGGTGATGGAAATATTTATCTAAAAGATTTAGATTTTGATTTTGAAGACTATTTCAATAGATATGGTACTGACGCAATGTCCGAGGAAGAAAAAGGAGATTTTTCGGCGCGTGTATACGGCATGTTTTGCCGCGACTTTTTTAAGTCGGGTGGCAATCCTGCAGCCATTCAGCCGTGGGTGGCAAACTTCATCGCCAAAAAGTTATTTGAGGCGTTGGATGGATCGCCCTGGAATGACATCATGAGGTTGCCATGGGATGAGCCCACGCCTCATTTCACCCCAAAAGGAAAGCGTGCGTTTGACACTTACGCCCATGTCCATAACACGCTACTCAAAAAACCGCGCGCCAATGTCACTGATCTAATTGCAGAATCTGCACAGAATTTCAGTGTGTCGTTTGAATCAGCGCGTGCTGACTATTACGCCATGAAGAAGGCATTTTCCACAAAGCCTGTCAACATCCCCGCCAAGTTTCTAATTAAAGGGGATGATTTTTAGAATAATAGGAACTGCAGTTTCTGAGAATAAAAACAGGCCAGAACATTCATAAAGACTAGGAGCGCGCACTTAAATAAATTACAGGCTGTCACCAACGAACAACCCTTGACAGCCATGACCCTGACAGCAAACACCCTTTCCAAGCTCGCCTACACCGTCCCGCAGTTCTGCGACGGTTTCAACGTAAGCCGCACCCACTTCTATGCCCTGCTGAAAGAGGGCAAGGGACCGCGTCTCATGAAGGTAGGCCGACGCACCCTCATCAGTGCTCAGGCCGCTGCCGACTGGAGCAAACGCGTGGAAGACGAAACCGCTCCGTGGGGTGCAGACGCCTGCACACGGCCTGAAGCGGTGGTGCTGTGATGGCCCGCCCACGCATCAGTCTGGCCTGGTTGCAGGCCACAAGCGAAATTACTTTGCACAGACCGCAGCGCCGTGCTACATTTCTCCCCGGTGCTGAAAAGCACCACGGGCTTGGTCGCCCGATTACCGAAGGCGCAGCAGCCGCGCCCATCATGGATAGCGGCTTTTTTTATGTCCACATGCTGCGTGTGGCGCACGGTTTTGCTTTTGGCGGGCCGTGTTGGGACACCCGCAAGGGTGTGCCGGTTCCTTCGGCCGGTCGACCAACCCAGCACGGTCTGCCTCCTCGGCTTGGTCGCCGAGGCGGCAGGTTTCAAACCTGTTCCGAAGGAGCCATCATGGCTAACACCACCCAACCGGGCCGCACTGCGCCCGCGTCCAAGCCCCATCATTTCGACCTGGTAGCGCTTCATGGCGAGGCGATCAACGCCTGCTCTATGGCGACCTACTACACCCGCAAGGGCAACCATGCAGGCGCAGCGCGCAAGAGCGTTCAAGCGCTGTCTGCTCTGCGGCGCCTGGCTGCAGCCGGCGGAATGGAGGTGCAATCATGAAGCCGACCAACGAAAACCCGATGGGCTATCTCGCCATGGACTTGATTTCCTGCACCGACGACCGGCCTGCCATCGTCGTCAATACAGACGCAAGGCCTATTGATCTGCTCGCGTGGTGCAGGGGCGAGCTGCGAAGCCTTGAGGCTACGGGGACCGCCCTGGCAGCAGTCTCCGCGCCTGACGCGCAAATGGATTTTGACGACTTCGAAGCGATGTTCATTCACCGCCTGTCGCCCATCTTGCGAATGGTGGATGTCGTGCTGAACGAGCTTGTGGCTGGGGAGCCTGAGAACTTCGGAAAACCACCCCATGAGCTTTGACCGCAACCAACTGCCGCACCCGGAGGACTACTACCGGGACAGCGGCCTGACTCTGAGCGGGCGCGGCAAGTGGCGCACTACCCGCTGCGTGTTCCACGATGGAAGCGATTCCATGCGCATCAACCTCGATTCGGGCGGCTTCGTTTGCATGGCCTGCGGCGCGCGTGGGGGCGACGTGCTCGCCTACCACATGGCTGAGCACGGTGTCGAGTTCATCGATGCCGCGAAGGCCTTGGGCGCCTGGGTGTATGACGGCAAGCCGGCGCCGACCAGGCCCACGCCACTGTCCCCGCGAGCGGCGCTGGCGGTATTGGGGTTCGAGAGCATGGTGGTGGCCATCGCCGCGGGCAACGTGGCGCACGGCGTGCAGCTCTCCGACCGCGACCGCAGCCGCGTGATGCAGTCAGCTGGCCGCATCACGCGAGTGACGGAGATGTTCCGTTGAATGCGCGCTACGAAGACTGGACCAGCGCATTGGATGCCGACATCGCCGCCCACCAGGACGGCGTGGTGCTCCAGTGCGCTTCTGAGCTGACCGTCGCGCCTGTGCGCTGGCTGTGGAAGTACTGGCTTGCCCTCGGCAAGCTACACATTCTTGCCGGCGCACCTGGTCAGGGTAAAACCACGCTTGCGCTCGCCATGGCTGCGACCGTAACCATCGGTGGGCGCTGGCCAGACGGCACCACTAGCCCGGCAGGCAACGTGCTGATCTGGAGCGGTGAAGACGACCCCACCGATACGCTGCTACCGCGCCTGATTGCCGCTGGTGCCGACTGCACCCGGTGCTATTTCATCAAGAGCGCGCTGCGAGCTGGTGAAGTCGTGCCATTCGACCCGTCGCGCGATATGCAGAACCTGCAGACCGCCATCGCTCAGATTGGCGGCATCGGTCTTTTAGTGGTTGACCCCGTGGTCAGCGCCGTGCAGGGCGACAGCCACAAGAACACCGAAGTACGCCGCGCGCTGCAGCCGCTGGTTGATCTGGCTGCTGCGTGCGATTGCGCTGTGCTGGGCATCACGCACTTTGCCAAGGGTGGCCAGGGCACCGACCCAACCCAGCGCGTAGTTGGCAGCGTTGCCTTTGCCGCTGTGGCCCGCGTCGTGATGGTGGCCGCCAAGGTGAAGGGCGCGGGCGACAACGAGGACGCCCGCATTCTGGCGCGTAGCAAAAGCAACCACGGGCCAGACGATGGCGGGTTTCACTACTCGCTTGAGCAGCTCGTGATTGAGTCCGATATTGAAACGCAGCGTATCGCCTGGGGTCAGGCCGTTGAGGGCTCCGCCCGCGATCTGCTGACAGATCCAAATGCTCATTCTGATAGCGATATAGAGGGCTCTGCCAAGGACGTGGCAGTGGAATTTTTGCTAGAGCTTTTAGGCGACGGATCGGCACCGTCAAAGTTTGTTGAGACTGAGGCGAAAGCTGCAGGCATAGCGTGGCGAACAGTGCGCCGTGCATCTGAGACGTTGGGCGTAAAGAAAAGGAGGCTAAACGATGTTTGGTATTGGTTAAAGCCTGAATCTTTGCCTAACTTGGCCAAGCATGTTGGCCAAGTTGTCCAGCCTCCAGACGTTGGACAAGTTGGCCAACATGGACAACTTGGTGGTGCAACCGATACGGACACCGAAGATTCCACCACCGAAGATTCCCCCAAAGATTCCGAAGATTCCCCGTTCGGAAAACAGGAATCTTCGGAATCTTCGGGCACTTTGGAATCTTCGGCGCCTGCCCAAAGCGCGGCCACGGCCTGGGAGCCTGACGACCAACCTTTCTAGCCTCGAACCGCTTAGTTCGTCCTGCTCTGTTCGTGGACGTTCTAACTTTCTCCGACCCCTACCCAAGCGCCTTTTCATGGGTTTCACTCGGGCACCTATCCACCCGGAACCGACCATGAAACTGCATGAAATTCGCCAAAAGAAGGCCGCGAAAGTAGCCGAAGCCCGCACACTCCTGACCACCGCAGAGACCGAAAAGCGCAGCCTCAACACTGCCGAGCAGACGGCCTTCGACGCCATCAAGGATGAAATCACCGGCCTTGAAGGCCATGAGGCGCGGGCGCAGTTTGTCGAGGATGCCGAGCGGCGCACTACTGGCGAGCCGGTGGACAAAGCTCGCGCTGCACTTGAAGCCCGCGTGTCGGTGATCGACGCCATCAATGCGCAGATCGAAAACCGCGCCATCACTGGCGCCCTTGCCGAGTTCAATGCCGAGCAAAAGCGCCAGGGCGTGCAAGCGCGTGGCGTGCTGGTGCCGCAGTCGATTTTTAATGAGACCCGCGCGGCGCAAACCACCACCACCGCCGCAGGCATCGTGCCTGACGACTTTCGCGCTGACCAGTTCGTGGGCCTGCTGCGCAATTCCATGGTGGTGCAGTCGCTTGGTGCTCGCGTGCTGCCGAACCTGCGCGGCGATGTCACCATCCCGCGCCAGGCCACCACCAGCACGGCGCAATGGCTGGCCGAAGGCGATGCCCTGACCGACAGCGGCATTACGTTTGACAGCATCAGCCTCAAGCCCCGCCACGTGGGCGCCATCACCGAGCTGTCGCGCCAACTGCTGCAGCAGTCCAACCCCTCGATTGAAGCCCTGGTGCGCGACGACTTCATTCAAGTGGTGTCGCTTGCGGTGGACAAGGCACTGATTCACGGCGACGGCATCAAGCAACCAGAAGGCCTGCTGACCGCAGCGACCGGCACGGGCACGCTGGCAACCCTGAGCTGGGCAACGGTGCTGGCCGTGTTGCAAGGCCTGGCGTTGAAGAACATCACGCCCAATGCCTGGCTGACCCATCCCAAGGTGGCCACCATCTTGCGCAAGACCCTGCGCGAAACCGGCCTGCCTGGCTACCTGCTCGATAACGGGCAACTCGCTGGCATTCCGGTGGTAGTGACGAACCAGCTTGCCGAGAAAGCCGGCTCGCCTGCCACGGGCCGGATGATTCTGGGCGACTTCTCCGAAATGATTGTCGGCACCTGGGGCAGTGTGGACATCTTGACCAACCAGTTTGCCGAAGGCCCCTACTCGCGCGGCGCAGTGCAGGTGCGCATTCTGACGACGATGGACATGGTTCCGCGTCGTGAAGACGCGTTCACCGTCATCGACGACATCGCGCTGTAGGGAGATTTGCGAATGTTGGAAATTCGCGCTAACGGCACTCTGTCCGCAACGGGCAAAACCCTCTCGGGTTACGCCGCCGTCTTCAATAGCGAGGCTGTCCTCGGTGACTTTTCAGAGGTCATCCGGCAAGGGGCTTTCGCCAAATCTCTGGCGACGGGTTCCAACGTTCGCGCCTTGTACCACCACCAGGGCGATGCCCTTCTGGGCACTACGCGCGGCGGCACTCTGCAGCTTCGTGAAGATGCCAAAGGGCTGGCCTTCGAGCTGGCATTGCCCGACACCACGCATGGCAAAGACCTTGCCATTCTGGTGGCGCGCGGGGACGTTCAGGGCTGCTCTTTTGGCTTCCGCGTTTCGCCAGGTGGCGACCGCTGGGAGCAGCGCGGCGCCAAGCTGGTGCGCGAGCTGGTGAACGTCGAGCTGATGGAAATCACCTTGACCAGCGACCCCGCATATCAGGACACCACCGTGGCTATGCGAAGCCGCCGTCCACATGTATGCACCGATAGCCGCCGCTTGTGGCTGGAGACTTGTTAGAAGGCCTGCCGTGAAAATTATTACCCGCGCTCTGAGCGCCCTGGGACTTGAACGCCGTAGTGGTGTTGCAGGTGGTGACCCCTATTGGAGTGACTTCGCAGGGATGCGAAGTAGCTCCGTCAATGAGAAAACCGCGCAGGGCGTGAGCGCTGTTTACGCCTGCGTGCAAGCCATCGCCGAGACCACCGCGAGCCTACCCCTCATCCTGTTCAAGCGGGCGGGCGAAGACCGGGAGCGGGCCTCAGACCACCCGCTGTATGCCGTCCTACACGACATGGCAAACCCCGAGCAAACGGCGCTTGAAGCGCGCGAGTATTTGCAGGCGTGTGTGCTGCTCAGAGGCAATGCGTTTGCACGCATTGAGCGCGGCATGGATGGGCAGGTTCGGGCGCTGTGGCCCTTATCGCCCGACCGCGTTTCCGTGGTGCGCGCTGGCGGCAAGCTTGGCTATGACTACGCCGACCAGGCCGGCACCCTGCACCGCCTGCTGTCGTATGAGGTCCTGCACCTGCGGCACCGCCTGGGAGACGATGGCGTGCTGGGCGTCAGTCCAATAGCTGCCGCCCGCCAGGTAGTGGAGCTGGCTATAGCTGAGCGCGACCACGGGGTGCAGACGTTCACCAATGGCGCCAAGTTGTTGGGGGTTCTCAAGTTCCCTGGAACGCTCAGAGAGGAGCAGCGCCACGCAATCAAAAAGTCATGGGCCAGTCAGTACTCTGGCAGCTCGAACGCAGGGCGCACGGCGGTTCTTGAGGGTGGTGTCGATTTCCAATCGGTGAGCATGAGCCTTGAGGATGCTGAATGGATTGCCGCCCGGCAATTCAGCGTCGAAGAAGTCGCGCGCCTGTTCCGCGTGCCACCTACCGTTATTGGCGACCTCCGGCATGGCAACTACAGCAACAGCGTGGAGATGGCGCGCCAGTTCGTCACGATGACGCTGCGCCGCCACCTGGTGGCATGGGAGCAGGCCATAGCCAAGCAACTGCTGACGGACGAGACCCGGCGCATTTACTTCGCTGAGCACCAGATTGAAGGCCTGCTGCGCGGCGACAGCGTGAACCGTGCCGACTTCTACAACAAGGGGATCGAGGGCCGATGGCTGCTGCCATCAGAAGCAAGGCGCCTGGAGAACCTGCCTGTGATTAAGGGGATCGACGATGCACCGACAGCCTCCGTCTAAGCCGGCCAAACGCAGCGGGCGGGATGCCGACCCGACTCGCACGCTCAAACTGAACGGCGCAGCATGGCAGAAGCTGCGCGCTGCGGTGTTGATGGATGAACCGCTATGCCGGCACTGCGCCGCGAGCGGTCTTACTGTGCCTGCCACCGACGTAGACCACATGAATGGCGCTGACGACAACCGCCGCGAATCCCTGCAGCCGCTATGCCATGAATGCCATTCGCGTAAGACGGCTAAGGACCAGGGCAAGCGCGTGTTCTCCGGCTGCGATGCGAGCGGTAACCCTGCCGACCCATTGCACCCTTGGAATCAGGCTGCTGTACGCGCGCCTGCTGGCCGGCAGTCGGCATCCGCGCAAAACATCACCAGCAACCAACAGCTCTAGACCGACTGTCCTATAGAGAGCAATTCCTAACTCCAAAGAAGTGCTATGAAAGTAACAGCAAAGAGACACCGCTCAGACAGCGTTTCAGCCGCAGTCGCAGCCGCGCAGGCTGTTTCGCTTGGACCATTGGAGCCGCCCGCCCACGTCACGCTTCGACCAGGCGACCGCCCATTCTGGGAAGCCATCATGTCGGCCCGAGCGCGCGAAACTTGGACCGATTCCGACCTGGCAACCGCCGCCAGTCTCGCGCGCAGCCAGGCCGATATCGAGCGTCTGCAGTCTGACGTTGACCGCGAAGGCTTCACCATCCCCAGCGGCAACGGGACACCCATCGTGAACCCGAAGCACAAGCTGTTGGAGACTCTGACCCGCCGTGCGGTGTCGCTCTCGCGCGTGTTGCATGTACACGCTGAGGCGACCGTGGGGCGCAGCCGCGACTCCAGCAAAGCCCTTGCCAATGAACGCCAGAGCAGTCTTGCACTGGACGATGAAGACGACCTGATTCCGCGCCTGCGCATTGTTGGATGACCCAATGAAAGCAGACATCACTACACGCTCCGCGCGCGTGATCGCCTTCATCGAAAAGCACTGCATGACGCCAGACGGCGCCCGCGTCGGGACGCCGATGGTGCTCGCTAAGTTTCAGAAAGACTTCCTGCGCGACGTGTACGACAACCCCGCCGGCACGCGGCGCGCCATCCTGAGCGTGAGCCGGAAGAACGGCAAGACCGGGCTTATTGCCGGGCTGCTGCTCGCGCACCTGGTGGGGCCTGAGGCGAAGCAAAACAGCCAGATCGTCTCAGGTGCTATGAGCCGCGATCAAGCGTCCCTGGTGTTCAACCTGGCCGCGAAGATGGTGCAGCTCTCGCCAAAGCTCTCGGGCATCGTGCGCATAGTCCCTTCGGGAAAGCGCTTGATTGGCCTGCCGCTCAATACCGAATACCGCGCCCTGGCTGCAGATGGTAGGACGGCGCACGGCCTGTCTCCGGTGCTTGCCATCCTGGATGAAATCGGCCAGGTTCGCGGCCCGCAATCTGACTTCGTGGACGCCATCACCACCAGCCAGGGCGCCCACGAAGCGCCGCTGCTGATCGCAATCAGCACGCAAGCGGCAAGCGATGCGGACTTGCTCTCAGTGTGGCTGGATGATGCCCGTGTCAGCGCAGATCCGCGCATCGTGTGCAGACTCTACGCAGCGCCCGAAAGCTGCGACCTCCTCGATCATGACGCCTGGAAGGCCGCCAATCCCGCACTGGGCATCTTCCGCAGCTTGGAAGACCTGCGCGAGCAGATGACGCAAGCGCAGCGGATGCCGAGCATGGAGAACACTGCTCGCAACCTGCTGCTCAATCAGCGCGTGAGCACTGAAAGCCCGTTCGTCTCGCCAGACGTGTGGAAGTCATGTTCCGGCCAGCCGCTGCCGTTTTATCAAACCCCCGTGTTCTGCGGCCTTGACCTATCCGCTCGCACCGACCTTACTGCTCTGGTGATCGTTGGGCAGATAGATGGCGTGTGGCAGGTGGTGCCACACTTCTGGACGCCTGAACAGGGGCTGACCGACCGTGCCAAGCGCGACCGGGCACCCTACGACCTCTGGCACCAGCAAGGCTTCCTTCGCACCACCCCCGGCGCGACCGTGGATTACGAGTACGTCGCTCATGAGATTGCCGAAATCCTAGGTGATCTCACTGTGGAGGCCATCGCCTACGACCGCTGGCGCATTGACCTGCTCCGCAAAGAACTCGACAAGATCGGGGCGCCGTTACCGCTTGTGGAATGGGGCCAAGGCTACCGCGACATGGCGCCCGCGCTTGATGCGCTCGAAGCCGAGCTGCTCAATGGCCGCATCGCCCACGGCGCGCAACCAGTGCTGACTATGTGTGCAGCCAATGCGACCGTGACAAAAGACCCGACAGGCGCAAGAAAGCTGGACAAGAGCCGGGCGACTGGCCGCATTGATGGAATGCAGGCGCTAGCCATGGCCATGGGTGCAGCAGCCAGGTCTGAGGAAGCCGCGAGAATTTACGAAGATGGCGGGTTTACTTTCGTTTGACGCGCCCATGGGGGTATTTTTGGGGGTATGTCAAAAAACGAAATTTGAGAATTCAAGCATTCATGCTGGTTTTGGCGATTCATTCGTATGTCGCCCTCCCGCCAGATAGCATAAAAAACGGGCCCAAGCGGCCCGTTTTTTTATGCATTCAGCGCGCATCGCGCGCGCCGTGCTCGTCCTTACTGCAACAGCGTCACGCCTGTCTTCGCCTGCACCGCCGCGAAACTCACGCCGGGCGCAAGCTCAATCACTTTCAAACCCTCCGGCGTCACGTCCATGACAGCCAGGTCGGTAATGATGCGGGCCACCACACCAACGCCCGTAAGCGGAAGGGTGCATTCGGGCAGGATCTTGAGGTCTTCGGTGCCGTCCTTCTTGCGCGCTACGTGCTCCATGAGCACGATCACACGCTTGACGCCGGCCACCAAGTCCATGGCGCCGCCCATGCCCTTGACCATCTTGCCGGGGATCATCCAGTTGGCTAGGTCGCCCTTCTCGCTGACCTGCATGGCACCCAGGATCGAGAGGTTGATCTTGCCGCCGCGAATCATGGCAAAGCTGTCGTGGCTGCCGAAGATGGAGGAACCCGGCAGCGTGGTCACCGTCTGTTTGCCGGCGTTGATCAGGTCGGCGTCCACCTGGTCTTCCGTCGGAAAGGGGCCGATGCCCAGCATGCCGTTTTCCGACTGCAGCCACACTTCTTTGTCGCCGGTGAAGTTCGCCACCAGGGTGGGAATGCCGATACCGAGATTCACGTAGAAGCCGTCTTCAAGTTCTTGCGCGGCGCGGGCCGCCATCTGGTCTTGGGTCCAAGGCATGTTCAGGCTCCATTCTTCTCGGTGATCGTGCGCTTTTCAATGCGCTTTTCCGGGTTTGGGTTGTGCACGATGCGGTGCACGTAGATGCCAGGCAGATGCACTTCGTCGGGGACCATGGCGCCGGTCTCGACGATTTCCTCAACCTCAACGATGCACACCTTGCCGGCCATGGCTGCGGCCGGGTTGAAGTTGCGGGCCGTCAGGCGAAACTGCAGGTTGCCCGATTTGTCGGCGCGGTGCGCTTTGACGAGCGCCACGTCGGGCACCAGCGAGCGCTCCATCACGTAGGTTTCACCGTCGAATTCGCGCAACTCCTTGCCTTCGGCCACCAAGGTGCCCACGCCCGTCTTGGTAAAGAACGCCGGAATGCCGGCCCCGCCTGCGCGCAGCTTTTCGGCCAGCGTGCCCTGGGGGGTGAACTCCAGTTCCAGCTCACCGGCCAGGTACTGGCGCTCGAACTCCTTGTTTTCCCCCACATAGCTGGAGATCATCTTCTTGATCT
>ERZ724523.1998-NODE-1998-length-11700-cov-6.936539_pt1 | contig 11700 bp, 10 predicted proteins | sample MGYA00376056_ERZ724523 | MGnify/ENA primary metagenome ERZ724523 (study PRJEB28724, sample SAMN07190888) | wastewater metagenome | isolation source: influent of sewage treatment plant in Hong Hong | place: USA: Christiansburg, Virginia | collected 2016-03-01 ... | reverse complement strand
TAAAAAGGTAGTTCGTGAAACCGATTTGCTTCGAGACATCCGATTCTCCAGTGATGAAAAGACACACGGGGAATCGGCGAGGTGCGACCGGGAAGCGTCGCAATGCGTCAGGGCGGATCAGTCCACCGCAGCCGCAAGGGAGAAGCGCAGAAAAGTGCTATCCACCCCGCCGATTAGGCGAGGACGGACCAGTTGGGGCGTTCGGGGTGCGCGAGAGGTGGCGTGGTCAGATTTCCCTGTAGCCAGGGAATCACAAAGGACGCGCTGCTTGAAGCCGGCAAGGAAGCCATGCTGAAAATCGCCGCAGCACAACTCGCATGACAGGCGACGCAATCGCCGTCGATGCCTCCGCCCAAGGTTTTGGCATCCGGTGTGCCATCCTGATCGGCAGCAGCCTGATGCTGGTGGTCATGATGGCCGAAGTGCTGTGCCGCCGCCCCGGTCTCGTGCTGGCAATAGCCGGCGACCGCCGCCCAGGAGAACTGGAACGGCAGAAATACGAGAAGAAGGATAGAGAGCCAGCGGCGCATGGGCGGGATTGTATCAGCGAAAGTCTTTGCCGGAAGTCCACCGCAGGACACGCACGCCGTTACCCACCACCAGCAGACTCGCGCCCATGTCGGCGAACATTGCCATCCACATGGTTGCATTGCCAAAACTCCACCAACCGCACTTTCGGGAATCGGCGCTATTCGACCGAGTAGAGGCGCGACGACTCACCCGCTTTGGGCAAAGTATATACTTTGAGCGTTCCCACGATGTGCGGCCCCATGCCAGGGGCGTTGGCCGGCATGCCCGGAATGGTCAGGCCTCGTACCGACGGCTTTTCGGCCAGCATTTTCTTGACGGCGGAGGCGGGGACATGGCCTTCCACGGTGTAGCCGCCAACTTTCGCGGTATGGCAACTAGCCAAATGCGGGGGTACCCCAAACCGTTGCCGTTCCGCGTCCATGGCTCGGGTATTGACCTGCTTCACCTGAAAGCCGGACTCTTGCATGTGCTTGACCCACTCGGTGCAGCAGCCGCAATCAGGATCCTTATAGACGGTCACTTCGGGCAGTTGTGCCGCAAGGGCGCCCTGTAGTGCGGTGGTCGCTAACAGGCAGGCAATGAGCTTTTTCAACATGACAATAAAACCTTTCAATAGATGGCAGATGGGCTAATCGCTAATAATGGGGAAATGTGATAACCGGCGTCAATCGAACTTCATGTCAATGGTTTTCTCAATCGGCGGATAGCAGATGCCGAGTTTCTCATTGCACCCCTGATAAGACGCATAAAGGGTGAAGGCTTTAGACTTGGGAGCGCGTTCCAGAACGATTTCCGCGACGACGGGCGACTTATAGACTTCAATCAACCCAAAATAGGGGTCGTTCTTCATCTCGCCGGAAGGTAGCTTCACCTCCTTAATCATGACGCCGCTGGCATTCTTCAAGGCGAAGCGGACCTTGTTCTTGTAGAGGTAGTGCTTCTTGGCAGGAATGATTTCAGCCACCACCGTATCGCTACCCTTCAGGGATGCCTTGAGCCGAAACGCCTGGTCAGGAGGCAAGGGTTCCTCGGCTGCCGAAGTGCAATGGACCAGGCCCATGAGCATCAAGGCAGACAACGTGCGACGGTCAAATAGGGAGAAGGCTTGTTGAGCCAATTTGTGTTCCTCGTTTTGATTTATAGCCAGCATTTGCATCGGGATTTCCTGCGCACGTGCTAAGTGGGCGCCTTGCTTTGAGCTGAAGACAGCAAGGTTCCTAAAAGAAGAATAAAGGCACTCAGACAAAGCGCCGTATCGGCGAGATTGAAGGCTGGCCAGTGCCAGCCGCCGGCATGGAAGTCCAGATAATCCACGACCGCTCCCCGGACCAAGCGATCTACCAGGTTGCCGACGGCACCGCCGAGGAGCAGGCTATACCCCCACCCTTCCCACCGGTTCGCCACGCCTTTGAGCAATATGATGGTCAGCCCCACCGAGACGACCAAGGCGAGGGCAATGAAGACATAGCGTTGCCAACCGCCGGCATTCGCGAGAAAACTGAAGGCTGCGCCGCTATTCAGGATGTGGACGAGATTGAAAAACGGTAACACCGTTTCGCCTGCGCCCAAGGGGAAGGTCCCCGCGATCCAATGCTTGGCCCCTTGGTCCGCCAAGGCCACACCGATGGCCAACCCCAGCCAGCGGTACCGCTCGGCCGTTTTGATTGCCGGAGGGCCATTACCGCCTCTGGTCACGACGTGACAACAGTACCGGCAGCAACAAGACTGGGGCCGGCGTTAGTTTCGACCAGAAGTTGACCCCCGCGGTGAGAGGCTAGCAAATAGATCATAAAGGGAAGTGCGTTAGCGCAGGTACGGTTTCGAAGAGATCGGCGACCAGACCGTAATCCGCCACCTGGAAAATCGGTGCATCCGGATCTTTGTTGATGGCAACGATGACCTTGGACTCCTTCATCCCGGCCAGGTGTTGAATGGCACCGGAGATGCCGACGGCAATGTAAAGCTGTGGGGCAACGATCTTGCCAGTCTGGCCAACCTGGTAATCGTTCGGGACAAAGCCGGCATCGACCGCCGCTCTGGATGCACCAAGCGCCGCACCAAGTTTGTCGGCCAGCGGCTCCAGCAACTTGTGGTAATTCTCCCCACTCCCCAGACCACGGCCACCGGAAACGATGATCTTGGCCGCACCGAGTTCCGGGCGTTCGGACTTGGTCAGTTCGCGGTTGGTCAGTGTGCTTTGACCGGTATCAGCGGCAGCGGCAATACTTTCGATTTTTGCTGCATTTCCGGCGTTGACCGCATCAAACGCCGTGGTACGGACGGTAATGACCTTGACCGGATCGGCGCTCTTAACAGTAGCCAGTGCATTGCCGGCGTAGATCGGGCGAACGAAGGTGTCCGCCGATTCGACGGTGGTGATTTCGGAAATCTGTGCCACGTCGAGCAAGGCGGCGACGCGCGGCATAAGGTTCTTACCGAAGGTGGTGGCTGGAGCGAGGATGTGGCTGTAGCCCGCCACGTGGGCGATGACGAGGGCCGTAAGGTTTTCGGCAGTATGGGATTCATAGTGGGCCGCATCCGCCACTTTGACGAGGCTGATGCCTTGCAGGCTGGCGGCTTGTTGTGCTGCGGCGTTACAGTTGGCACCGGCCACCAGAATGTGAATATCGCCACCGATCTCCAGGGCGGCAGTAATGGTGTTCAGCGTGGCGGCCTTAAGGCTTTTCTGGTCGTGTTCGGCAATGACGAGAATGGTCATGGTCTCCCCTTAGATTACTTTCGCTTCATTGCGAAGCTTGTTAACGAGTTCGGCCACATCGGTCACCTTGATGCCAGCAGAACGCCTGGGGGGCTCAGAGACCTTGAGGGTCGTCAGACGCGGCGCGACATCGACACCGAGATCAGCCGGCTTGACTGTGTCGAGCGGTTTCTTCTTGGCCTTCATGATATTGGGCAGGGTGGCGTAGCGCGGTTCATTAAGGCGCAGGTCGGTAGAAACGACAGCCGGCAAGCTGATTTCCAAAGTTTCCAGGCCGCCGTCGATTTCGCGGGTTACCGCCGCCTTGTCGCCAGCGATGACGACCCTGGAGGCGAAGGTGGCCTGCGGCCACCCGGCAAGTGCAGCCAGCATCTGGCCTGTCTGGTTGGCATCATCATCAATCGCCTGCTTGCCGCAGATGACGAGTTGCGGCTGTTCCTTGTCGCAGAGTGCCTTGAGTAGCTTGGCGACAGCCAGCGGCTGTAGTTCGACATCAGTTTCCACGAGAATGCCACGGTCAGCGCCAATGGCCATCGCGGTGCGCAAGGTTTCCTGGCAGGCGCCGACACCGCAAGAGACGGCAATCACTTCCTTGGCCAAGCCTGCTTCTTTCAGACGAACCGCCTCTTCCACCGCAATCTCATCAAACGGGTTCATGCTCATCTTTACGTTCGCCAGATCGACACCCGACCCGTCTGCCTTCACCCGAACCTTCACGTTGTAGTCTATGACCCGCTTTACGGGCACCAGGATTTTCACAAATCTTCTCCGGAGATAATGTCTTTGGGTTTGAGCTTGAAACGCCCAACGGTTGCTTACTGCTCGACGAATGCACGCTCAATCACGTAATCCCCGGCTTCGCCGATATGTGGGGAAATCTTTAAACCGAAACCATCAAGCATGGCCGAAATTTCCTTAAGCATGGCCGGACTACCGCAAATCATGCCCCGATCCGTCGCGGGGTCGATAGGGGGTTCGCACAAATCAGAAAACAACTTGCCTGAGAGGATCAGGTCGGTTTGCCGGCCTTCGTTGCGGAAGGGTTCACGGGTGACAGTTGGGTAGTAAATCAGCTTGTCGCGGATCATGTCACCGAGGTACTCGTGCTCTTTCAAGTCCTGTTCGATGTAATCGTGATACGCCAGCTCGTTGGTCCAGCGAACCCCGTGGATCAGGATGACCTTTTCGAAGCGCTCATAGGTTTCCGGATCGTGGATCAGGCTCATGAATGGCGCAAGTCCGGTGCCAGTGGCAAACATGAAAAGCCGTTTGCCGGGCTTGAGGTCGCGCAGCACCAGCGTGCCGGTGGGCTTCTTGCTGATTATGAGCTTGTCGCCCGGCTGCAGGTGTTGCAAGCGCGAAGTCAGCGGACCGTCTTGCACCTTGATGCTGAAGAATTCGAGATATTCCTCGTAATTGGCGCTGGCAATACTGTAGGCGCGCATCAGCGGTTTGCCATCGACTTCGACGCCTATCATCACGAACTGCCCGTTGGCAAAACGCAAGCCGGGGTCGCGCGTGGTGCGGAAAGTAAACAAGCTGTCGTTCCAGTGATGGACGGAAAGGATGGTTTCTTGCAGTAAGTTTCTCATGATTTATGGTTTAGTGGAATTAGGTGTGAATCAGGCAAAAGTGAATCGAATTGTTTTTTCATCTCTAGGATTTGCTAATGGCATCCACATGGGGCTATATCAGAGGATAGGCACTCGCCTATCCAGCGTGGAAACATGCACCCATCCCGAACAAGGCTGTCCGGCATGGCCATTGCGAACGATCAAATCGACCAGCGCATCGGCAGCGTCGTCCTCACAAACCAATTCAAGTTTGGTTTGCAGAACGACCGGCTCTCCCAGTTCGACAGAATAGTGCTGTTGCGTGCTGTCGCTGGTCGCATGCACGCATTGCACCTGCGAGATAGCGATATGGATGCATGCGGCCCCCGCCTGCGCATCGCACGCCCCGGACTCCCTCAGCGCCTGGATGACCGCCGCCGTGCGGTGGGGATGAATGAATGCCTTGATTTCCTTCATTGGCTTGCTCCTTCCAGAGTCGGTGATTGCCTGCGCTGCTCCATCCACTCATAGACCAGCGGCAGGATGAACAGGGTGAGTGCGGTGGATGAGACGAGACCGCCCACCACGACGGTCGCCAGCGGGCGTAGCACCTCCGAGCCAACACCAGTAGCCAGCAGGAACGGCAGCAGCCCGAGAATCTCTACCAAAGCCGTCATCAGCACCGGCCGCAAGCGCAGCACTGCACCCTGCACCACGGTTTCCCGGATGCTCAGCCCCTGTTCGCGCAGACCATTGAGAAACGAGATCAGCACGATGCCGTTCAGCATGGCGACGCCGAAGACCGCGATGAAGCCGACCGCCGCCGGCACCGACAGATACTGGCCGCTGACGAACAGCGAAATGATCCCGCCGATGGCGGCGAAGGGCACGTTGGCGATGATCAGCGTGGCGTAGCGCACCGAGTTGAAGGCGGTATAGAGCAGGATGAAGATGAGGCCGATGGTCAGCGGTACGATGACCGCCAGCTTGGCCATGGCCCGTTGCTGGTTCTCGAAGGCGCCGCCCCATTCCTGCCAGTAGCCGGCGGGGAGCTTCAACTGCGTCTTGAGCCGCGCTTCTGCCTCTTTGACGAAGCCATCCACGTCGCGCCCCTTGACGTCCAGTTGCAGCACCGCATAACGCTGCAATTGCTCGCGGCGAACGAAGGAATAGCCTTCGGTCAGTTCCACGGTCGCCACCCGCGACAGGGGCACCAGGGCGCCGCCGACCGTACGGATCGGGATGGCACTCACTGCCTCGCTGCTGTTGCGGAACTCGGGCGGCAGCCAGACTTGAATCTCGTAACGGCGCACGCCGTCGATCAAGGTGCTGACCGCCTTGCCGCCAATGCCCGCCTGCACCACGTCGAGCACGTCGTCGGCATTGATCCCGTAGCGGGCCGCTTCCGGACGATTCACCTTGATGACCATCTGCGGTTTGCCCTGATTGGCTTCCAGCGCCACGTCGGTGGCCCCCGGCACTTTTTCGACAATCTCCTTGGCCTCAGCCGCCAGCCTGTCGAGGGTGGCCAAGTCTTCGCCGTACAGCTTCAGCGCCAGCGTCGCCCGCACCCCGGAGATCAGTTCCTCGACTCGCATCTGGATGGGCTGGGTCGCCGCCAGAACGGCCGTGGGGATTTCCTTTTCCAGGCGTTCCTGCAACTGGGCGGACAGTTCGCGGTAGCTTATCCGTTCAGGCCAGGATTCGTGCGGCTGGAGGTCGACCAGGATTTCCATGTAGTTGACATCCGCCGTTTCGCCTTTCTCGGCGCGGCCGATCATGGCCAGCGAATGCTTGACCTGGGGAAAGGACTTGAGGGCTTCGTCGATGCGCTGCGAAACGGCAATGGACTCCTCCAGCGAGGTGGACGGAATGCTGGTCACCCGGAACATGATCTCCTGTTCTCCCAGGGTGGGCATGAACTCCTTGCCGAGGAAGGGGAAGAGCGCCAGCGAAGCGATGAACAGGGCGCCGGTGGCCAGCATGACCCGTCGTTTGTTCGCCAGCGTCCTTAGTAGCAGCGGTTCGAAGCGCTGCTTGAGCCAGCACACCAGGCGCGGATCTTTTTCCTGCTTTGGGCGCAATGCCAGGGCGCATAGCACCGGCATCAGGGTGACGGTCAGGATCAGTGAGCCAACCATGGCGAAAGTCATGTTGATGGCCAGGGGCTTGAACAGCTTGCCCTCCAACCCGGTCAGGGCAAAGAGTGGCAGGAAAACCACGATGATAATGAGGACGCCGAAGGCGACCGGATTCATCACCTCGCGGGCCGCCTTGAGCACGACCGCCGTCCGGTTGACCGGCTTGCCGGCATGGTGAGAGAGCTGCCGGAAAGCGTTTTCCACCAAGACCACAGGCCCATCGATGGTCATACCCAAGCCGATGATCAGCCCACCCAGGGACATGAGATTGGCCGACATCCCCACCCCGTCCATGAAGAGGAAGGCGATTAGCCGTGCCATGGGAATAGCGACCACCACAATCAAGGCCGAACGCACATCTCCCAGGAACAGGAACAGAACCAGGACCACCAGCGCAGCGCCTTCCAGCATGGCACGGTCAGCCATGCCGATAGCCTTGCCGATCAACTCGGTACGGTCGTAGGCGACATCAAACTTGATGTTCTCGGGCAGAGTTTTGAGGGCGGTAGCCACCTTTTGGCGAACGGCTTCGACCACCTGCTGGGCGTTCTCGCCAGTACGGGCGAGCGCCATGCCAAGCACCACCTCCTTGCCGTCCTTGGTCACCGCGCCGGTGCGCAATGCCGGCGCCGGGCGGATATCCGCCACATCCCGGACATAGATCGGGGTGCCTTGGCGCTCAGCCACCAGAATGCCGCCAATGTCTTCCACATTGGCCACCAGCCCCAGTCCACGCACCAGGTACTGCTCGCGCTGGATATTGATGTACTGGCCGCCGACCTGCCGGTTATTGGCGGCGATGGCGGTCATCACCTCCTTGTAGCCCAGGCCGTACTTGATCAGCCGGCGCGGGTCGATCAGCACCTGGAACTGCTTTTCATCGCCGCCCCAGGAGGTCACGTCGTCCACACCCGGTGCCGTGCGCAGGATCATGCGTACCCCCCAGTCCTGGGCGGTGCGCAGGTCCATGCCGGAGAGCTTGTCGTCCATCGTCTCCAGCGTGTACCAGAAGACCTGGCCCAGCCCGGCGGCGTTCGGGCCGAGGACGGGTTCGCCATAGCCTTCGGGGATGCGCGACTTGGCCTCGATCAGCTTCTCGCCTACCAGGCGGCGGGCGAAATAGATGTCCATGTCGTCCTTGAAATAGACGCTGACGAAAGACAGGCCGAAGATGGACGTGGAGCGGATTTCCTCGACCTTGGGCAGGCCGGCGAGGACCGATTCGACCGGGAAGGTCACCAGCTTTTCAATGTCCTCGGCCGCCAGGCCCGGCGATTCGGTATAGATGTTGACCTGGACCGGCGTCACATCGGGGAAGGCATCCAGGGGCAGCCGCTGCCAGGCCCGCGCCCCGAGGAGCACGATCAGCGCCAGCGCCACCAGAACCAGGAGCTTGTAGCGTAGGGAAATATCGACGATCTTGTTGAGCATGGCTGTCCCTTAGTCGTGATCGCCGATTTTGGATTTCAGCAGCCGCGCCTTGAGCGCATAGGCGCCTTCGACCACGACCGCCTCACCGGCCTCGATGCCTTCCTTGACCACGAAACGGCCACCGAGGTTGTCGCCCAACTCGACTTCCCGTTTCTCGAACCCTTCCTTCTCACGAACGAAGACGGTCTTCTTTCCCTCCAGCAGGAGCACGGCGCTCGTCGGCACGGTCAGCGCCTTGCCCGCCGTGGCGGTGTCGATGGCGGCGTTGGCGAACATGTCGGGCTTCAGGCGGCCGTCGGCATTGGCAACTTCGACGCGAGCCTTGATCGTCCGGCTTTCCTTATCCATGACGCTGCTGATGTAGGTCAGGCGCCCCTTGAACAACTCGTCGGGATAGGCGGCAACCGATACGCCGACCGTGGCGCCGACCTTGATCTTGCCGAGGTCTTTCTCGAACAGATTGGCCTCGATCCAGACGACAGACAGATCGGCCACGGTGAACAGGGACTTGTCCGGCTGGGCAAGCTCACCCAGCACCGCCGTCTTCTCGATCACCGTGCCGGCAAAGGGCGCGCTAACCGGGAAGACCGAGACGGCCGATTCCGAGCGGGCCGGCGGCACACCCATCAGACGCAGCTTGTCGGTGGCCGCCCGCAGGTTGGCGCGGGCTTTTTCCAGTTCAGAACGGCTGCGCAGATAGTCCTTTTCCGGCACGATCTGCTCCGCATGGAGCTTTTCGGCGCGCTCGAAATCGGCTTGGGCCAGCCGGAACTGGCTGTCGGCCTGAAGATAAGCGGAATGAGCTTCACCGATCTCGATACTGTCCAGGCTGGCCAGGGTCTGCCCGGCCTTGACCCGGTCGCCCAGTTTGGCCGTGATGCCGACGAGGCGGCCCGGCACCCGTGGGACGACATGCGCCAGCCGGTCCTGGTTGGCCTGAATGGTGGCCGTGACGGCGATGCGCTCATGGACTTCGGCTTCGTTGGCTTCCTCGGTGCGGATGCCGGCCGCCTTGATGTCCGCCTCGGTCAGATCGATTTGACCGGCTTCCGGCGCTTCGCTGGCTGCTTCCTTGTCGTTGGCAGCGGTCTTTTCCGGGGCGACGGTTTGGCTTTCGGTTGCCGGCTTGGCCTCGGGGGCATTGCGGTCGCAAGCGGCCAGCGTCAACAAAAGCACCAGGGTGGCGGCAGTCAGGGTACGGGTCATCATTTATTTTTCTCGGGGGCAAGGTTGGGCCAGCCGGCGGTCTGCTCCAGGGCAATGCGGGTCTGGATGAAATCGCCGAGGGCATCGAGGTAGTCGCGGCGGGCATCCAGCAATTGGCGATTGACCAGCACGAGTTGCAGCAAGCCGATTTCGCCAGCCCGATAGGCGGTAGAAGACAGGCGCCGGTTCTCGTCGAGGGCCGGCAAGACGGAGTCGCCCAGCCGTTTGACGCGGCCTTGCAGGCTGCTCAGCCGTTGCCAGAGGGCATTCACCTGGGCCGTGACTTCGCGCTCGGTGCTTTGTCGCTCAATTTCCGCCTGGGTCAGTTCTGTCATCGCCTTGCCAATTCCGGCGCCATTGCGGCGGAACAGCGGCAATGGAACGGAGAGCGTCAGACGGGTGAACTGTTCGCGGGTGTCGTAGGGGCCTTCCCGGCCCGTGCTCAGGCCCACCGTGATATCGGGATAGGCGGCCGAGCGTTCCAGGCCGAGTCGATTGCGGGCAGCCAGTTCCCGGTGTTCCAATGAACGCAGCAGGGGCCGTTCGCGGGCTGCTGCCTGCAATGTTTCCAGGGTGGCAGCCATCGGCATCGCCCGCAATTCACCAACTGTTTCCGGCAAGGTAGTGGCGGGTAGTTGCAGCGCCGTCGCCAGCTCAGCGCGGGCCTGCAGGAGTTGTTCGTCGAGCACGGCAAGCTGGTTGTGGCCGCGCTCGGCTTCCACCGCCGCCAGGTTGCCGTCGAGGCGGCTATCCTCGCCCGCCGCCACCCGTTTCTTGACCGCCGAAGCGGCGTCGTTGACGGCGCTCAGAGCCTCACGCTCGGTCTCGATGCGCCGTTGCAGGATCAGTACCCGGTAGAAACGCTGCTCGACTTCGGCGCGTACCTGGCGGCGGACTTCGTCGATGCTTTCCGTGACGGCGGCGAGCTCGCGGACGGCAGCTTCGCGCCGGTAACCGGCCTGTCCGGCGATCTCGAAGGTCTGCGAGATACCGACCGTCTGTTCATGGAAACGGTTATCCGACTGGCCCGCTTGTGGAACGCGACGGCGGGTCTGGTCTGTCGAGAGCTGCGGATTGTTGTAGAGCAGGCCGGAGCTGTCCCGCAGTTGGCCTTCGGCGGCGTCGAGATTGGCACGAGCGGCGCGTAGCGTCGGATTGGCGCTCTCTGCCAGGCGCCAAGCCTCGTCCAGCGTCAATGGAGCAGCCGCAAAGGCGCTGCCAGTGGCAAGGACAAGGCCCGCCAGAATGCCGAGACGACGCGACCAAGCGCGCTCCCCGGCAGGGGTGTCGAACAACATGGGAGAAACCTTTCAAGCGATGAAGAAGCAGAATGCGCTACGGCATCCGCTGAGGAACTAGGTCGGTCTAGGCTTGAAAGGCGCTTCGGGGCGGACGGAACAGCCTGTCGCCGGATTGAGTGGGTAGGTCGATTCCCCCCTCGCTATTAAAAACAACATCAGCGGACGGTAGGACAAAAGTCTGCGCGCTGGATTCGAGGCTCGTCAGATGGGTCTGGGCATGACATCCATGATTGCACAACTTCTCAGTCGAGGTGTGATCGCCGGAGCCGCCACCCGAAACGGCGATACTGGTCTCGTCGGACAAGGCATCCGCCATCGCTTCCGCGCTATAGCCCCATAGCGACGCGCTGACCAGACACAAGGCCAGCAGCATCGCGACAAGCGAGCGGGAGCGGAAGCAGAAACGACGGAACATGGCTATCGATTATCGAGAATTGGTCTCAACTGGTCAAGTAATGCAAGGAACAAGTGCAGGAATGATTTCAGCCACCACCGTATCGCTACCCTTCAGGGACGCCTTGAGCCGAAACGCCTGATCAGGAGGCAAGGGTTCCTCGGCTGCCGAAGTGCAATGGACCAGGCCCAGGAGCATCAAGGCAGACAACGTGCGACGGTCAAATAGGGAGAAGGATCGTTGAGCCAATTTGTGTTCCTCGTTTTGGTTTATAGCCAGGATTTGCATCGAGATTTCCTGCGCCCTTGCTAAGGGGTCGCCTTGCTTTGAGCTGACGACAGCAAGGTCCCCCAAAGAAGAATCAAGGCGCTCAGACAAAGCGCCGTATCGGCGAGATTGAAGGCTGGCCAGTGCCAGCCGCCGG
>ERZ724523.1990-NODE-1990-length-11719-cov-5.202503_pt1 | contig 11719 bp, 9 predicted proteins | sample MGYA00376056_ERZ724523 | MGnify/ENA primary metagenome ERZ724523 (study PRJEB28724, sample SAMN07190888) | wastewater metagenome | isolation source: influent of sewage treatment plant in Hong Hong | place: USA: Christiansburg, Virginia | collected 2016-03-01 ... | reverse complement strand
CGCGCAGCTTCCACAGGTTCTGCAGCTGCTGCTCGCTCTGGCTCATCACGCCATCCACTACCCAGCCCTGCTCAACGCAGTGCTCAAAGGTCGCCAACGCTTCGTTGGCCACTTCTTCAGTGCTGGCTTCGAACTCCAGCAACGCATAGAACGGGCACTCGGACTCAAACGGCGCGGGCACGTCGCCACGGGCGAGGATTTTAGCCAACGCCTTGTCGGAGAAAAATTCAAACGCCGTCAGATCCAGCTTGCCTTGGAAGGCGTGCAGCACCGGCATGATCGAGTCGAAGTCGGCAGTACCGAGGACCATCGCCGTGAGGTTCTTCGGCGTGCGCTCCAGGCGCATGGTGGCCTCGACGACAAAGCCGAGGGTGCCTTCGGCGCCGATAAATAGCTGACGCATGTCGTAGCCGGTGGCGTTTTTGATCAGATCTTTGTTGAGTTCAAGAATGTCGCCCTGACCGGTCACCACCTTCATACCGGCCACCCAGTTACGGGTCATGCCGTAGCGAATCACCTTGATACCGCCGGCATTCGTGCCGATGTTGCCGCCGATCTGGCTGGAGCCGCTGGAGGCAAAGTCCACCGGGTAGTACAGGCCCTGCTCTTCAGCAAAATTCTGCAGCTGCTTGGTGATGACCCCGGCCTGACACACGGCGGTGCGATCAAACTCATTAAAAGCAAGAATCTGGTTCATGTAGTCAAACGACACCACCACTTCACCATTGGCCGCTACCGCACCGGCCGACAGCCCAGTACGACCACCCGACGGCACCAACGCAACCTTGCGCGCATTGGCCCAGCGCACGATGGCCTGCACCTGCTCAATCGTCTTCGGCAAGGCGATGGCCAGCGGTGCGGGGGCGAAATGCTTGGTCCAGTCCTTACCGTAAGTCGTCAGCGAATCTGCGTCGGTCAATACCTTGCCAGGTTCAAGCAGGGCCTGTAGCTCAACGATCAGGGCAGACTGGGTCATAGCAGCAACTCTCAAACGATTCATGGTCACCCTGAGCACGCTTCATGGGTCAGGGGCGGGTGTTTCGCGGGGTGCCTATGTTAGCATACGCACCCCCCGTGAATCGCTCTCCGAGCCGACTTCTGGGGCTGGCCCACAGCGGCCGGGTCAGCATGCTCTGACCACTTCCCAGCCATTATTACCGGCACATATAGGTTTACGCAGATGACTAAGACGACCTCTCTCGACAAGAGCAAGATCAAGTTCCTTCTCCTGGAAGGCGTCCATCAATCCGCTGTCGACACCATCAAGGCTGCCGGCTACAGCAACATCGAATACCTGGTCGGCGCATTGCCGGATGACCAGCTGAAAGCCAAGATCGCCGATGCCCACTTTATTGGCATCCGTTCGCGTACCCAGCTGACCGAAGAAGTCTTCGACTGCGCTAAGAAGCTGGTCGCCGTAGGCTGCTTCTGCATCGGCACCAACCAGGTCAATCTGAATGCAGCCCGCGAGCGCGGTATTGCCGTGTTCAACGCGCCTTACTCGAACACCCGCTCGGTGGCTGAGCTGGTGCTGGCCCAGGCCATTCTGCTGCTGCGCGGCATCCCCGAGAAGAACGCGGCTTGCCATCGTGGCGGCTGGATCAAGTCGGCGGCCAACTCGTTCGAAATCCGCGGCAAAAAGCTCGGCATCGTTGGTTACGGCTCGATCGGTACCCAGCTCTCGGTATTGGCCGAAGCCTTGGGCATGCAGGTGTACTTCTACGACCCAGTGACCAAACTGCCACTGGGCAACGCGACCCAAGTGGCAACCCTGACCGAACTGCTGGGTATGGCTGACATCGTCTCCCTGCACGTGCCAGAGCTGGAAAGCACCAAGTGGATGATTGGCGAGAAAGAAATTCGCGCCATGAAGAAGGGCAGCATCCTGATCAACGCCGCTCGCGGCACCGTGGTGGTGATCGAAGCCCTGGCCGCTGCGATCAAGGACGAGCACCTGATCGGCGCCGCCATCGACGTGTTCCCGGTTGAGCCGCGCGCCAACGGCGAAGAGTTCGAAAGCCCGCTGCGTGGCCTGGATCGCGTGATCCTGACCCCGCACATCGGTGGTTCGACTGCCGAAGCCCAGGCCAACATCGGCCTGGAAGTGGCCGAGAAGCTGGTCAAGTACAGCGACAACGGCACCTCGGTGTCCTCGGTCAACTTCCCGGAAGTGGCCCTGCCGGCCCACCCAGGCAAGCACCGTCTGCTGCACATCCACGCCAACATCCCGGGCGTGCTCAGCGAGATCAACAAGGTTCTCGCCGAAAACGGCATCAACATCTCCGGTCAGTACCTGCAGACCAACGAGAAAGTCGGTTACGTGGTCATCGACGTCGACGCCGAGTACTCCGAGCTGGCGCTGGAAAAAATGCAACACGTCAACGGCACCATCCGTAGCCGCGTCTTGTTCTAAGCCGCCGCCACCACGACAAAGGGCAGCCTCGGCTGCCCTTTTGTTTGCCCGCTATGTCAGCGCCTGCAACGCTTGCTCGGCCTCTGCCAGTTGCGTTTCATTAAATACCAGCAAGCCCAACCGACGCAGCGCGGCCGCGGTAACGCCCTCGCCTGCCACCAAGGTAGCGCTGAAACTGCCGTCATAGCTGTGCAGGTTGCCGCACGAGGGGCTGCGCGCCTTGAGCACGGCAATGCGGATGCCGTGCTGGCGCACCAGCGTGACGGCGCTTTGCGCACCGGCAATAAAGGCCGCACTGACATCAACATCCTCGATGCTGCGCACCTGAACCCAGCCATCCAGCACCTGCCCGCCCTGACCACCGATAATCTCGGCTGGCGGTCGTGGCGTTGGCAATCCTCCCGCCACTTCCGGGCACAAAGGCAATACTCGACCTTGCGCCTGCCACTGCGCCAGCACCGCAAATGGCCCATGGGCGCCGCCGTCATAGCGCACGGCTTGCCCGAGCAAACAGGCACTGACCAGAATTTTTTCCATTCGTCCCTCGCTGTTATCCGTCACGCTCAGTAACGCCCAACATCGGGCTCCTCACCCGCCCGCACCAAAGGTGCAGGATATTGCCCCAAACACCCCCAAAAGGAGGCACCGCAAGCGCTCTGGCACGGCCGTTCCAGGCCTAACCTTTGGCCAGAAGCACGCGTCGCGCATGGCGCCCAACCTCCCGGAAGCCCAGACTGCAACAACTCGTCAGCCATTGCGAAGGATACGCTTCCATGCCCAGCCCAACTCGTTTGCTCAGCCTAGCTAGCCTGCTTACCGCCGTCAGCCTCATTAGCAGCCCGGCCCAGGCCGCATTGCAGGCCCTGGATAACCAAGCATTAAGCCAGGTAACCGCTCGGGACGGCATCACCCTCAACCTCGATCTGAAAACCAACATCAGCAAAATCAGCTGGACCGATGATGGCAGCAGCCTGCAAGTACGCAATCTGAAAATCGACAACGGCTGCGATGTCCTCGGCAACTGCCCAGCGTCAGTGGCCTACGGCGCAGCCAAATTGTACTTCCAGAGCGGACTGGTGAATGCGCCAACCCTGAAGGTAGACGTGGTTAATCAGGGCGGCACGCAGAAGCTGCAGCTCACCCTGCCAGACCTGAAAACCACTAGCGACCAACTGCTGGCCGACGGTTTTATCACTGAACCGCTGAAGATCCGCGTGCGTATCGCCGGCGAGATCGGCTTAGGCAACGCCGGGAGTCCGGGCGCCAGCACCTTGGGGAAATTTGAAATTCGCGATATCACTGATATCCAGGGCTCGCTGCGCATCTGGGGCCACTGATCGGCCGCTAGAACAGCGCGTCACCACGCCGACGTAGCCAACTGGTCAGGGACAAACGATCACGGTTGGCTGGCAACACCCCATGGGGCAGCTCGGCAGACAAAAACACCACCAGCGTACCGGCCTCAGGTGCGATATCCAGTTCACGGCCATCGAGCAGGTACAAGCGCAACGCACCGCCCTGCTCAAGCAACCAATCAGCATTCAAATAGAACACCGCCGACACCGCGCGTCGATCATCATCACGAAAGCGATCTAGGTGCCTCTGGTAAAAAGCGCCGGGCGGATACAGGGCAAAGTGCCCTTCGTAATCCACTAGGCCTAAATAAAACGCCCTATTGAGCTGATTGCGCAGGTCTTCAAGCATATCCAGATAACGATCACAGGCCGCCGACTGGTTAGGCTCCAACCACTGGATATAGTCGCCCCGCACGCTCTCTTGCACGCCATGACCACTGCCGTGACCAACACCGGCCGGCTGCAAGACGCCAATATTCGAGCGTTGACGGCACTCTTGGGCTAATTCGAGGGTCAGATCAGCAGGTAATGCTTGGCGTACGATGGCCCAGCCATTTTCGGCGAGGTCATCCAGGAGGCCCGTGAGGGCAGTGCTGCTGAGAGCGGTCATGCCGGCGAGTCTACGCCTGACACTCCTCGACAAGCCATACGCCATACGCGGAAAATAACCGCACTCACCATGGAGCTTGTATGCGCACCTTTCTTGCTGCTGTTCTGCTGATGTTCACCCTGCCCAGCTTCGCGGACAGCTATATCGACCTGTATCAGGCCGGTGGCTGGCCGCAACAACGCGCGCATTTTCGCGATGCCCTCAGCGGCGCTCAGCAGCGTTACCGCAACAGCTTGCCGCCGACGATTTATCAAGCCTTGGTGGACAACAGCAATCAACGCTTCACCGCTGCCGGCATCGACCAACGCGCCTTGGCCAGCCTGCGCCAGCTGAGCGACCCGCAACCGGCTCTGCGCTTTTTTCAGTCGCCGCTGGGACGCAAAATTATCAACGCCGAAGTCCTCGCCACCCAGCGTGAGCAATTGGCGCAATATGCCAACGGCGTGCCGCGCAGCCAGGCCGGCGCCACTCGCCGCCAGCTGATCGGGCAACTGGCACAAGCGCTGCCCGCCAAAGAAGCCGGTGCGGAAGTTAGTTTGGCTCTGGCCAGCGTGGCCGCCGACAGCCTCAGCCAGATGCTGCCCGGCTTGCTCGGCGGTGGCCAAGCACAAACCATGCTCGACAACCAGCGCCAGCGCCTAATGGAGCAAGTCGCCAGCGACCTGGATAACAGCCTGTTGTTTGTTTACCGCGAACTGTCGGAGCCGGAGCTGCAAGCCTTCGTCAGCTTCGCGCAGTCCAATGATGGCAAAGCCTATTACCAAGCGGCACTGGCCGCCTTGCGCGCCGGTCTGGCGGTTGGCCAAAGCAGCGCCAGCCTAGCGCCTTAAGCCTCACTAGCGCCGCTAATGGCGCCCCGTTGCAATCCGCGAGGGCGTGCGAGCTACGCCAACCGCTCGCGCAAAAAATCGAAATAGCGCGCCCGTAACTCGGGCGCCTCGTTGGCCAGATGATGCTTGCCGCCGGGCAGGATCAGCACCTGCGGCGCGGCGAACTTATCCTCCAGCACCGTCAGGTTGTGCCGCCAGTCCACGGTCATATCGGCATCACCCTGGATGATCAGCGGGCTGTGACCGCTGCGCGGCGCGGCCTCGATGACCGGCACCCAGCGCGCCAGGGCACCGACCCACGCGGTCGGCAGGCTCAATGGCTGCAACGGGTCCCGCTGGACGAACTGGAGAAACTCCAAGTCGTTGGAGTTGGCATTGAAGCGCCGCGGAATGGAGCTGACAAACGGCTTGAGCAGGCGGTAGCTGAGCTTTGACCAACCCCAGGCGCGCGGCCGCACCAGCGGTGCCAGCAGGATGGTTTCACCCAATTGCGGCGGTGTAACGCCACGCAGACGGAAGTCCAGCAGGATGGCCCCGCCGGTGCTCTGCCCACACAAATGCCAAGGCGCGGGCAGTTGCAACGCCGTCGCCTCGGCCAACAGCGCCTGCAGCACCACCTGATACTCGCTGAACTCACCAATATCAGCCCGCGCACCACTGGACAGGCCATGCCCCGGCAAATCACAGGCAAGCACAGCAAAATTCATGCTCAATGCCCACTCGACTATGTGCCAATACAGCCCCATATGGTCGTAATAACCGTGCTGCAAGATCAGCGTGGCGCTTGGCTGTGCAGGCCACCAAGCCTGCACGGCAATCTGATAGCCGGCCGCGTGAAAACAGCCCAAGCGCGTGTGCACACCCAACCGATTCAGCTGATAAAACGTCTGATAGCCTTGCTGCTCGGCGGTGAGCGGTTGCCCTGCGGCCAAGGGTCGCAGGCTGGCACGCAAGGAATCGGGCTGAACAGGCGCTGGCATGGGCTTTTCCAAACAATCAAGCGGACAATAAGGTTAACGATCACGGCTGTGGCCGCGCGCTTTAACCGCCGGCGATATTCTGCTGTCGCACGCGCCGTGGCAAGCTAGATACTTCACTCAAGATACCCCGCTCATGCACCTACCTTCACGCAAAACACTGCTCGCCTGCACCATCGCCCTGCTCTGGGCCGCCTCTATGGCGGGCGCCTACTGGTGGTACCAGCTGCGCTATATCCGCACATTTAGCCCACAGGCCACCCTATTTTCCGGTGACATTCTGCGCCTACCCGCTGAGCTGGCCGGGCCCGGGCCCATTCGCTTAGTGCATTTCTGGGACCCCGCCTGCCCCTGCAACGTCGGCAACCAGCAACATTTGAGCCTGCTGCTGGAGCACTTCGGGCCAAAAGGCGTGCGCTTCTACGCCGTGCAAAAACCCGGCAGCCATGGCCAGCTGCCGACGCCGCTGCAGGGCTTGCAAACTATCGAGCAACTGAGCGGTAGCGAGAATCTCCCAGCCAGCCCGGCAGTAGCCATTTGGGACCAGCAAGGCCAGCTCGCCTATTTTGGCCCCTACAGTGAGGGCGCCAGCTGTAGCTCGGGTAACAGCTTTATCGAACCGGTGCTTGAAGCGCTCAGCGCCGGACGCCAGGTCAGCGCCAGCAACACCTTGGCGATCAGCTGCTTCTGCGATTGGCAGGCCCGCTGAGTAACGCTGGAATAGATCACGACTTGTACACGCCGGCCGCTATAGTCACAGAAGCTACACTTGCTGATCATCGTGGATGATCGCGCCCAAGAGGATTTGTTCATGAGCAACACCGACTACAGCCTTGAAGCCCACTACCGCAAAGCCGACCGCATCATGCTCGGCGTGCTTTGGCTGATGCTCGCCTATGCCATCGGTATTGCCGCTTTAAACGGCACCTGGGGCCAGGCATTGCTGGTCGGCGGCGGCACCATGGCCTGCATGCAGGTACTGGCCTTGATGATTCCCGCCAGTCGCCTGTTGCGGTGTTTGATCGGCGCCGCCTTCATGGTGATGGCCGCCCTGCATATCAACCAAACCGGCGGCATGCTGGAGATGCACTTCGGCATCTTCGTGCTGCTGGCCTTTCTGGTGTATTACCGCGACTGGCTGCCCATTGTGGTTGGCGCCGCCGTGATTGCCGTACACCACTTAAGCTTCTTCGCCATGCAACAAGCCAGCATCGGCGTATTTCTGCTGCCCGACGGCAGCTGGCCGGTGGTGTTCCTGCATGCTTTTTATGTGGTGCTGGAAAGCGCCATCCTCATCTATCTGGCAACCCAAACCTACGCCGAGGCCATTGAAAGCCAGGCCATGATGCAGACCACCCTGCACCTAACTCAACGTGACGACGCCATTGATCTACGCTACCGCAGCCCTGGTAAGGGTGATATCGCCGGGCGTTTCAATCACTTCCTGACCCTGCTCGATGAGCTGGTCAGTCAAGTTGTGCGCGATACCAAAGGCCTAGATGAAACCGGCAAGCATATGGCCCAGGCCACCGACAAAATGCGCAGCGGTGCCGGTCGTCAGCAGGACGAGACCATTTACATGAGCAGCGCCATGCAGCAAATGAGCGGTGCCATTGACGAGGTCGCGCGCCACGCCGACCAAGCCGCTACCGCCGCCCAAGGCGCGAACCGCCAGGCCAGCGAAGGCAGTGCGGCGGTCAACCACACACACAGCGAGATCAGCAAGCTGGCGGCCTTGATCGACAATACCGACGGCGAGGTGCAATCCTTGGCTCAGCAGTCGGAGCAGATCGGCAAGGTTCTGGAGGTCATTCGCGCCATCGCCGAGCAAACCAACCTGCTGGCCTTGAACGCTGCGATCGAAGCCGCCCGTGCCGGAGATCAAGGCCGCGGCTTCGCCGTAGTGGCCGATGAAGTGCGCAACCTGGCACAAAAAACTGCCGCCTCCACCGCTGAAATCCAGGACATCATTGGCCGCCTGCAGCAAGGTAGCCGCCAAGCTGCCAGCGCGATGCAAGAGAGTCGCAGCAGCGTCAATCGCTGCGTGACCGACACCCAGCAAATCGCCCAACTGTTCGGCTCCGTAGCGGTAGAAATCCAAGCCATCACGCAGATGAACGAGCTGATCGCCGCAGCCACTCATCAACAAGCAGCGGTGAGCAGTGAAGTCAGCCAGCATCTGGGCAGCGTGCAGCAAGTGGCCGAACAAAACGCTAAGGATGCGCAGGCGCTGAACGATGCAAGTCAGCGTCTCAGCTCACTGGCCCAACACCTCGCCAGCCTCAGCACGCGCTTCCAAGTCAGCGGCTAAGTGCTGCTGACGATATTGCTCCGGGGTTTGCCCGTACCAGCGGCGAAACGCCCGGTAGAACGGTGATACCTCGGCAAAGCCGCAGGCGCGTGCCACCTCGCGTAGCGGCTCACCAGCCAACAGGCGTTCACGGCTGCGTAGGCGCTGCAGCTCCTCACGCACACGGCGGAAACCTTGGCCTTGTTGGGCAAGTGCACGCTGCAAAACGGCCGCAGGTAAGTCCATAGCCTGCGCACAGGTGGCCAAGTCACAGCACTGCTGACCCAGTCTCAGGTTGATCTGATAACGCAGACGATTGAGCAGCTGGTTCTCCTCCAACCCAGCCAACAGCACATCGGCATGCGCGCAAAGCAACTGCTGCAACTCACGATTAGCCGTACGCAGCGGTAGCTCAAGCAAACTGCGAGGGAAATACAACGCGTCATGGGCTTGGCTAAACTGCGGCGTTAGGCCAAACAGCCGACGATGCTCAAGCAAACGCCGTGGTTGCGCATGGCGAAAGCTCAAGGCACTGAGACGAAAGCTACCGTCGGTCAGCGCTGTCAGCTGCTTGCAGAACAGCTGCGCCAGACACTCCATCTGCTGACGCAGAGAGCCAATGCCCTGATAGTCGATATCGATCACCAGGCAGGCGCGCTCGCCGTGCTCCTCCAGCCGCGCGGCAAAACCGCCGGACAGCACATGCTGAAAGCGCACGAACACCTCTAAGGCTTCACGCAGCGTAGCGCTGGCCTGCTGAGCATAACTGAGCACATCCATCGGCCGCGGCTGCATCACTTCGCCCAAGTGCAGGCCGATATCGCCATCACCACTCAAGCCCGGCAGCGCCTGCCACAGCACGGGAGCCATCTCATGCATCAGTCGCGCGTCGGCCGTGCCCAGCTGCAGCGGCATGCCCTGATAGGCTTGGCGATAAACCTGCAACGGGTTTAGACCAAGCGCCTGCATGCCTTCATACAGCAGACGCCGCAGCGTGGCGGAATGGGTTAACGGTCGCAGGTTGGCAGCTGACATGAACACACCTTTAATGAGTGACCGAATAGTTGCCGGATGCGCACATTCGGTCAATGCTGCAACACGCCCAGGCAAGGCAAAATGCCGTCACTAATAAGAAAAGGAGCCCTCGCGGATGAAACGCAGCCTGAAAGTTTTAGTCGTCGCCATTGCCGCCGTCAGTGCCGGCGCCTACTGGTATATCGACAGCAAACAACCGCAGCGCGACGGTGCGATCGACCTCGCCCACCTGCAGGCGCCGGTCAGCGTGCGCTACGACGAGCGCGGCGTGCCGCACATTCAGGCGCAGAACGAGGCCGACATGTACCGCGCCCTCGGTTACGTGCATGCCCAGGACCGCCTGTTCCAGATGGAAATGATGCGCCGCTTAGCGCGTGGTGAGCTGGCCGAAGTGCTCGGGGCAAAGCTGGTAGACACTGACCGCTTATTCCGCACCCTGAGCATCCGCCAGCACGCCGACGCCTATGTGGCGAAAATGGACCGCAACAGCGCACCGAGCAAGGCACTGGCCGCTTACTTGGATGGCATCAACCAATACCAAGCCGGACATCCAGCGCCGTTGGAGTTCGATATTCTCGGTATTCCCAAGCGTCCGTTCACCGCCGAAGACACCCTCAGCGTGGCCGGCTATATGGCCTACAGCTTTGCCGCAGCGTTTCGCACCGAGCCGGTACTGACCTATGTACGCGATGAGCTGGGTGCCGATTACCTGAAGATCTTTGACCTCGCTTGGCACCCAGACGGCGTGCTTAAGCCGAGTCTGGCGGCCAATGACTGGAGCGACCTAACCCAGCTGGCTCAGCTCAGCCAGCAAGCGCTGGAAGAGGCCGGCCTGCCGCAGTTCGAAGGCAGTAATGCCTGGGCGGTGGCGGGCAGCCGCACGCAAAGTGGCAAGCCGCTGCTGGCCGGTGACCCACATATTCGCTTTGCCGCACCGGCGGTGTGGTACGAAGCGCAGTTGTCTTATCCGGGCTTTGAGTTGTATGGCCATCACCAAGCGCTTAATCCAACCGCCTCGCTGGGCCACAACCGCGACTTCGGCTGGAGCATCACCATGTTCCAGAATGACGACCTCGACCTAATCGCCGAGAAGATCAACCCCGACAATGCCAATCAGGTTTGGTACCACGGCCAGTGGGTCGAACTGCAAAGCCGGGAAGAAATCATCAGCGTCAAAGGTGGCGAGCCGGTCAAACTGACCCTGCGTCGCTCGCCGCACGGACCGATCATCAATGACGCCCTCGGCAACAGCGTCGGCCAAGCACCGATTGCTATGTGGTGGGCTTTTTTGCAAACCGAGAACCCGATTCTCGACGCCTTCTATCAACTTAATCGCGCCGACACTCTAGACAAAGCGCGCGCCGCGGCCGAGAAAATCCAGGCGCCGGGCCTCAACGTCGTATGGGCCAACGCCAAGGGCGATATTGGCTGGTGGGCGGCGGCGCAGCTGCCCTTGCGGCCGGCCGGGGTGAACCCAAGCTTTATTCTCGATGGCAGCAGCGAGCAAGCTGACAAGCTCGGCTTCGTTCCATTCAGCGCCAACCCACAAGAAGAGAACCCGGCACGCGGCTATATCGTCTCCGCCAACCACCAGCCGGTGGCAGCCAGTGGCATCGAGATTCCTGGCTACTACAACCTACCGGATCGCGCCCAGCGCCTCGATCAGCGCTTAGCCGACGATAGCGTGAAGTGGAACCTAGAGAACAGCCAAGCGCTGCAACTGGATAACGGCAGCGGTTATGGTCCGCGCCTGCTCAAACAACTGCTGCCGCTGTTGCAAACCGATGCCAGCGCCGAGGAACAAGTGCTGCTCAAGCAGCTGGCGAACTGGAACGGCGATCACACCCTAAACGGTATCGCGCCAACCCTCTTCAACCAGCTGGTTTATCAACTAACCGACGCAGCCATGCGCGACGAACTGGGCGAGCGTTTCTTCGACAACCTGCTGGCCACACGTGTACTGGACATAGCCCTGCCGCGCTTAGCAGCTGATGCCGACTCGCCGTGGTGGGACAACCGCAACACGCCCGCGAAAGAGGACCGTACTAGCATCGTTAAGGCAGCTTGGCAAGCGAGCCTCGCGCACTTGCGCAGCACCGCCGGCGATAACCCTGCCAACTGGCAATGGGGCACGTTGCACCCCCTTACCCATGAGCATCCACTGGGCAAGCAGAAGCCGCTTGATCGCTTGTTCAATGTTGGCACCTTT
>ERZ724523.1989-NODE-1989-length-11720-cov-5.721732_pt1 | contig 11720 bp, 5 predicted proteins | sample MGYA00376056_ERZ724523 | MGnify/ENA primary metagenome ERZ724523 (study PRJEB28724, sample SAMN07190888) | wastewater metagenome | isolation source: influent of sewage treatment plant in Hong Hong | place: USA: Christiansburg, Virginia | collected 2016-03-01 ... | reverse complement strand
TGGCCCAGGTGCGGCAGCTGGTGGCCAAGTTCGACAGCAGCGCGGTCAATTTTGGTGACCCCAAAGCGCCTGCGCCGTTCAGCGTGTCGTGCAGCGATGCGCAAGCCGCCCAAGGCTCGGGCCGCTGGATCAGCGACCACGAGTGGGCTTTTGAATTCAACAACGACCTGCCCCCCGGCGTGCGCTGCACCGTGCAGCGCCGTGCTGACTTCAAGACGCCCAAGGGCGAAGCCCTGAACACCGCTGCCAGCTACAGCTTCAACACCGGCGGGCCGTTTGTGCAGGAGATCGAACCCGGCCCCGGCGCACGCATCGAAGAAGACCAGCACTTCGTCCTCAGCCTGAACGGCCCGGCGACGCTGACCAGCGTGCAGGCCAAGCTCTGGTGCGCCATCGACGGCTTGGGCGAGCGCGTGCCGGTGCGCTTGCTCGACGGCTCCGAGCGCAAAGCCCTGCTGACCGCACGCGGGCTGGACAAGGCCGCCGCAGCCGAACCCCTGCGCTACCTGACGCTGGCCTGCGCCCGACGCTTCACGGCGGCCAGCAAAGTGCAACTGGTCTACGGTGCGGGCGTACTGACGCCCAGCGGCGTAGCCAGCACGGTAGACAAGCGCTTTGGCTACCAAGTGCGCGAGCCGTTCAAAGTCGATTTCAGTTGCGAGCGCGAAAACGCCCAGGCCGCCTGCGTGCCGATCCAGGCGATGCGCCTGAACTTCAATGCCCCGGTGCCCGTTAAATTGGCCCGCGACATCCGCCTCAAAGCCGCTGGCGGCGAGACCTTCAAGCCGGTGCTGAACAACGACACCGAAGGCAAAGCCGCCGCCGACACCCTGGTCGATGGCCTGACCTTTGCCGCGCCGCTGCCCGACCAAACCCAGTTCACCATCACGCTGCCTTCGGGCTTTGCCGATGCCAGCGGGCGGGCTGCGTCCAACGCCAGCAACTTCCCGCTCAAGGTGGCAACGGCGGCCATGTCGCCGCTGGCCAAGTTCTCGGCGGCCCCGTTTGGCATCGTCGAACGCTTTGCCGAGCCCGACGCCAAGGCCGACAGCCCCGCGCTGCTGCCGGTCACGCTGCGCAATGTCGAAGCCCAGCTCAAGGTCAACGGGCTCAACACCAGCGGCGGCAAAGTGGCCGACCTGCGGCCCGAGAGCGATGCCGACATCATCGGCTGGCTGCGCAAGGTGCGGCGTTACGACGAGGGCAGGATCAGCCGCAGTGATGCGGCCCGAGACAGCAAAACCCCGCTGCCCAAAGCACTGGAAAACGACCACGGCTACGTGGAAAACCGCATGGTGTCGCTGCTGGGCGGCTTGCCCGGCATCAAGGCTCTGGACTTGCCGCGCCCGGCCAACAACGACCCGCGCCCGTTCGAGGTGGTCGGCATTCCGCTGGCCCCCGGTTTCCATGTGGTCGAAATCGCCTCGCCCCTGCTGGGCCGCGCCTTGCTGGACGAGCGCCACGGGGCCAACCGCGTCATGTACGTGCGCACGGCAGCCTTGGTCACCAATTTAGGTGTGCATTTCAAACTGGGCCGCGAAAACGCCCTGGCATGGGTCACCACCTTGGACAAAGGCCAGCCCGTGGCGGGGGCCGTGGTGCAAGTCTCGGACTGCACCGGCAAGCCGCTGCTCAAGGCCACCACCAACGCGCAAGGCATTGCCGAACTCAGCGGCCTCGCGCCCAATGCCCCCACCTGCAACAACGACTACGACGGCAACGACAACGGCTACTTCGTCAGCGCCCGCGCCACCCAGGTGCCCGCGCCCGGCGGGGCCAAGGTGGCGGACATGGCTTTCACCTGGAGCAGTTGGCAGCGCGGCATCGAGTCGTGGCGCTTCAACGCGCCCACCAGCCTAGAACCGCAGCCCGACCAGCGCGCCCACACCATCCTCGACCGGCCCCTGCTGCGCGTGGGCGAAACCGTGTCGATGAAGCATGTGCTGCGTACCGAAACCTCGCGTGGCTTTGGCCTGCCCGGCCAGCCCTGGCCGGGCGAGCTGGTCATCACCCACCAAGGCAGCGGCCAGCAGTACACCCAGCCCCTGAACTGGCGCAAGACCGGCACGGGCGGCCTGAGCGCGCAAAGCAGTTGGTCGATTCCGCCCGCCGCCAAGCTGGGCGTGTACCAAATCGAGCTGCGCCGGGGAGCGAGCCTGAGCAGCTTCTACACCGGCCAGTTCCGGGTCGAAGAATTTCGCCTGCCGGTGCTGGAAGGGCGCATCGCTCCCAGCGACAAACAGCCGCTGGTCAACCCCAAAACCGTGCCCACCAGCGTGCAGATCAACTACGTGTCCGGCGGCCCGGCCATGAACCTGCCGGTGCGCGTGTCGGCGATGGTGCGCGGCAAGTGGCTCAACTACCCGGACTACGAAGAATTCAGCTTTCAGCCGCCACGCGGCGCGCGTCAAACCAGCTCGGGCAGCGAAGAAGAAGCCAACCTCGGCAGCGAAACCCGTGTCATCGCCGACAAAGAGCCGCTGACGCTGGGCAAAACCGGCAGCGGCCAGATCACGCTGGACAAAATCCCGCGCGTCAGCCAGCCGCACGAACTGCTGCTCGAAGCCACCTACGCCGACCCCAATGGCGAAATCCAAACCCTGCGCAGCAGCCAAACCCTGTGGCCTGCGGGCGTGGTGGCGGGCATCAAGACCGAAGGCTGGGTCTCGGCCTCGCAAAAAATCCGCTTTCAGGCGCTGGCGCTCAACTTGGACGGCAAGGCGCAAGCCGGTGTGCCGCTGGAAGTCAAAGCCGTGGCCCGCATCACCACCACCAGCCGCAAGCGCATGGTGGGGGGCTTCTACACCTACGACAACCAAACCGAAACCAAAGACCTGGGCACCGTGTGCAGCGGCAGCAGCGACGCGCGCGGCCTGCTGCTGTGCGAAACCCAGCTCGGCCAAGCAGGCGAGGTGGAGCTGACCGTCAGCGCCAAAGACAAAGACGGCCACATCGCCCAAGCCGCCAGCTCGGTCTGGGTCACGCGCCAGGGCGAGCTGTGGTTTGGCGGCGAAGACCATGACCGCATGGACGTGCTGCCCGAAAAGAAAAGCTACCAACCCGGCGACATCGCCAAGTTCCAGGTGCGGATGCCCTTCCGCTTTGCCACCGCGCTGGTCGCCGTGGAGCGCGAAGGCATCGTCCACACCGAGGTGGTGCAGCTCAATGGGCAAGACCCCACCATCAGCCTGAAGATTCAAGACAGCTGGGGGCCGAACATCTACGTCAGCGTGCTGGCCCTGCGTGGCCGCCTGCGCGAGGTGCCTTGGTACAGCCTGTTCACCTGGGGCTACAAAGCGCCGCGCGAGTGGTGGACAGCCTTTTGGTACGAGGGCCGTGAATACGTCGCCCCGACCACGCTGGTCGATTTGAGCAAGCCCGCCTTCCGCCTGGGCATGGCCGAAATCCGCGTCGGCACCAAAGCGCATCAACTGGACGTGAGCGTTAAAACCGACAAGCCCAGCTACCCGGTGCGCGGCACCGCCAAAGTCACCATCAGCGTCAAGCTGCCCAACGGCCAACCCGCTGCCGGGGCCGAAGTGGCGCTGGCCGCTGTCGATCAAGCCCTGCTGGAGCTGATGCCCAACACCACCTGGAACCTGCTGGACGCCATGCTGCAACGCCGATCTTGGGGCGTGCAGACCTCCACCGCGCAGATGGAAATCATTGGCCGCCGCCACTATGGCCGCAAAGCCGTGCCCGCAGGCGGTGGCGGCGGCCACGGCAGCACGCGCGAGCTGCTGGAAACCCTGCTGCTGTGGAACCCCGCCCTGGTGCTGGACGCCAACGGCCAAGCCAGCGTCAACGTGCCCATCAACGACGCACTCACCACCTTCCGCATCGTCGCCGTGGCCGACATGGGCACCGGCCTGTTCGGCACCGGCGAGGCGCGCATCAACACCACGCAAGACCTGCAACTCATCAGCGGCCTGCCGCCGTTGGTGCGCGAAGGCGACCAGTTCCGCGCCCAATTCACCCTGCGCAACACCACCAAGCAGGCCATGAAAGTCGCCGTCACCCCACGCGCCACGCTGCTGGAACTGGCCGCGCAAAGCGTGGACATCCCCGCAGGCGAAGCGCGCGAAGTGGCCTGGAACGTCACCGCCCCTGCGTCGCTGGCCTTTACCCGCGCCGAAGCCATCTTGTGGGAAGTCGAAGCCAAAGACAGCGCCAGCGGCGCACGCGACGCGCTCAAAGTCAGCCAGCGCATCGTGCCCGCCGTGCCGCTGACGGTGCAGCAAGCCACGCTGGTGCAGCTCGACGGCCCGTTCACCCTGCCCGTGTCCGCGCCCGCCGACGCGCTGCCGGGCCGGGGCGGCCTGAAACTGGCCCTGCAACCCAAGCTGGCCGAAGGCCTGCCCAGCGTGCGCGACTGGTTTGCGCGCTACCCCTTTGCCTGTTTGGAACAAAAAACCAGCAAGGCCGTGGGCCTGCGCGACGGCAAGCTCTGGCAAACCGTGGCCGCGCAAATCCCCAGCTACCTCGACAGCGACGGGCTGGCCAACTACTTCCCGCCCAGTGCGGGCAACAGCAACCACGGCAGCGACACCCTGACCGCCTACGTGCTGGCCGCCACCCACGAAGCCGCCGCCATCGACCCGCTGTTCGCCCTGAGCGACGAGGTGCGCGCCCCGATGGAACGCGGCCTGATCGCGTTTGTCGAAGGCCGCATCCAGCGCGACTTCTGGTCGCCGCGCAAAGACCTGGACGTGCGCAAATTGGCCGCCCTCGAAGCCCTGTCGCGCTACGGCAAAGTGCAGGGCCGCATGTTGGGCAGCATCACCATCGCGCCCAACCAGTGGCCGACCCACGCCGTCATCGACTGGCTCAACATCCTGCACCGTGTGCCCGACGCGCCGCAGCGCGAACAGCGCCTGACCGAAGCCACGCAAATCCTGAAGTCGCGCCTGAGCTGGCAAGGCACCAAGCTGATCTTCAGCACCGAAAAAGACGACTACTGGTGGTGGCTGATGGTGAGTGGCGACGTCAACACCGCCCGCCTGATGCTGGCCGTGATGGACGACCCGGCCTGGAAGGACGACATGGGCCGCTTGGCCAACGGCTTCATCAGCCGCCAGCAGCGCGGCGCGTGGCACACCACCACCGCCAACCTGTGGGGCGGGCTGGCGCTAGAAAAATTCAGCGCCAAGTTTGAGGCCGTGCCCGTGGCTGGCGTCACCCGCGCCAGTCTGGGCAGCAGCAGCGGCGCGGTGGACTGGGCCAAGGTCGAGCGCGTCAAAACCAGCGGCGCAGCGCACCAAACCACTTGGTTTGGCGCGCCCGTCAACCCCGGCAACCTGCGTAACAACACCCTGCTGCTGCCCTGGGGCAAAGCCGTGGCAGGCCAGGGCGAGCCGCTGACCGTGACCCACCAAGGCGCAGGCAAACCGTGGCTCACGCTGCAATCCGTGGCCGCCATCGAGCTGAAAGCCCCCTTCAACGCGGGCTATCAGATCAAGAAAACCATCACCCCGGTGGAACAAGCCCGCCCCGGCCAGTACACACGCGGCGACGTGCTGCGCATCACCCTCGAAGTCAACGCCAGCACCGACATGACCTGGGTCGCCATCACCGACCCCATCCCCGGCGGAGCCACCATCTTGGGCAACGGCCTAGGCCGCGACTCCGAAATCGCCACCAAAGACGAAAAAGGCGCGGGCTACGGCTGGATGGCCTTTGAAGAACGCAGCTTCGAGTCCTACCGCAGCTACTACGAATACCTGCCCAAAGGCGTCGTCAAACTCGAATACACCCTGCGCCTGAACAACGTCGGCGACTTCGCCTTGCCGCCCACGCGGGTCGAGGCGATGTACGCGCCGGAGATGTTTGGCGAAGCGCCGAATGCAAGGGTGAAGGTGGGGGCGGCAAAGTGAGCCAGTTTGGCGATTTCAGATCGTTGATTCATAAGGGTTTTCAGAGTAAAAGGCAAAAATGCAAAAAGACTCTGAAAACTTTGGTTTTGCCGAACTCTCCGAGGCGCAAACACGGCAGTACATTGATGCCGAAGCCGCTTGGCGCGCACTGCAAAGTGCAGAACGTGCCGCCAAGGAGGTGCGCGGTTCAATGATGTGGCGCACTCAAGATGGGCGGCGCTACTTGATTCGGGTGGCAGCCTCAGGCGCGCAAACATCGATGGGGCCGGAGTCGCAGCACAACACCGACATCTACGAACGCTTCATGGCCCGCAAGGCCGCTGCCCAATCTCGTCAACAGCAACTTCGGCTTGCCGTGCAACAGCATGTGCGCCTGAACCGCGCCCTGCGCGTGGGACGGGTACCCAACGTGGTGGTCGATACGCTCAACGCCTTGGCCCAAGCCGGGCTGGCCGACCACTTTTTGACGGTGGGCACCCACGCGCTGTACGCCTACGAAACCGCTTGCGGCGTGCGGGTGCAGACCGAAGCCACCGCCACCCAAGACATCGACTTGCTGCTGGACACCCGCAAACGCCTGCGTTTCGCCACCACCATGCAGCGGCTCGATTCATCGCTGCTGGGAATTTTCCAAAAGGCCGACAAGACCTTCATGCTGCGCGATGACCAAAAGTACACCGCCGTCAACGCCTCGGGCTTTGAGATCGATGTGGTGCGCCGCCCGGCCCACAGCCGCGCAGGCACCGACCCGCACCCGCTGCGGGTGTCCGCGTTTGAAGACGATTTTTGGGCCGTGCAAATCCCCAGCGGGCAAGCGTTGCTGGATAGCGGGCGCTTCAGCCAGATGGTGGTCGCCACCAGCGGCCAAATGGCCACGCTGCACGCTCCGATGCCCCACCGCTTCATCCATGTCAAAAATCAGTTGGCCTCGCGCCCTGATCGTGACCCATTGAAAGCACGCAAAGACGACTTGCAAGCCCGGGTGGTGCAGCAGTTGCTCGACCAATATGGCCTGAGCTACATCGTCCAAGCACGGCAAACCCGATCTGACACCGGGGCGACCTGAACATGCGCAGCCCAGTCTTACGGATGTGCGTCATGGCGCTCGCGCTTATTGCCGCAACGCCTTGTGCCCACGCTCTGCCCAGCTTTGACGAGGTGCGCGCCGATTTCAGGCCGTCGGACACGCTGATCTTGGATCGGCAGGGCGAGCTGGTGCAGCGGCTGCGCACCGATGCCAGCGTGCGGCGCGGGCAGTGGGTGGGTTTGGCCGAGGTGTCGCCCGCGCTGCGCACGGCGTTGGTGCTGTCGGAAGACCAGCGCTTTTACGAGCACAGCGGGGTGGACTGGCGCGCTGTGTCGGCGGCGGCCTGGGGCAATGTGTGGAACAGCCGCACCCGAGGCGCTTCGACCCTGACCATGCAACTGGCCGGGCTGTTGGATGGCGACTGGCGTGCCGGTGCGGGCGGGCGCAGCGTGGTGCAAAAGCTGGGGCAGACGGTGGCAGCGCAGGTGCTGGAGCGGCGCTGGCGCAAGGATCAGGTTTTGGAGGCTTACCTCAACCTCGTGCCGTTTCGCGGCGAGCTGGTCGGGCTGGACGCCATGAGTCGTACCCTGTTTGGCAAAGCCGCCCACGGCCTGGACGAGCGCGAGGCTGCCGTCGCCGTCGCCCTGGTGCGCGCGCCCAACGCCAGCCCGGCCAAGGTGGCGCAACGCGCTTGCGGGGTGCTGCGGGCGCTGCAAGCGCCAGCCCCAACGTCGGCTAAACCTGCCAGCCCGCCCGTCGCTGCCGACTGCACCGGGCTGGACAGCTACGTCGGCAACGCGCTGCAACGGCGCGACTACAGCGCCAGCCAGGGCGTGGCCCCGCACTGGGCGCGGCGCGTGCTTGCACAAAGCCGCAGTGCGGCGACGGGCACATCTGCCATCACATCGACCAGCGCGGCGGGCAGCTTGCGCTCCAGCCTGTCCGCGCCGCTGCAACGCTTTGCGCTGGACACGCTGCAACGCCACCTGCGCGAGCTGCAAGGCCGCAATGTCGAAGACGGCGCGCTGGTGGTGCTGGACAACGCCAGCGGCGAGGTGCTGGCCTGGGTCGGCTCGTCGGGCGAGTTGAGCGACGCAGCGGAGGTTGATGGCGTGCTGGCCGCGCGCCAGCCCGGCTCCACGCTCAAGCCACTGCTGTACGCGCAGGCCCTGGCCGAGCAGCGGCTGACGGCGGCGTCGCTGCTGAACGACGCGCCCGCGCAACTGGCCACCGCCAACGGCCTGTACATCCCGCAGAACTACGACCACCAGTTCAAAGGCTGGGTCTCGGCGCGCACCGCGCTGGCCGCGTCGCTCAACGTGCCTGCGGTGCGCACGCTGGTCATGGTCAGCCCCGAAGCGTTTGCCCGCCAGTTGCGCGCCCTGGGTTTGCCGCTGAAGGAAACCGGCGACTTCTACGGCTATAGCCTCGCGCTGGGCAGCGCCGAAGTGCCGCTGCTGGCCCTGACCAACGCCTACCGCGCCTTGGCCAACGGCGGGCGCTACAGCCCGGTGGCCCCGGCGCTGTTCAGTCGCCCGGCCAGCGCCAGTCCGGCGGCAGCAACGGCAACGACCACCGTCGCCATCGACCCGCGCGCCGCCTTCGTCATCGGCGACATCCTGAGCGACGCCAACGCGCGCGTGCGCACCTTTGGCCCGGACAGCGTGCTGGCCACGCGCTTTTGGACGGCGGTCAAAACCGGCACCAGCAAAGACATGCGCGACAACTGGGCCGTGGGCTGGTCAGCCCGCTACACCGTGGGCGTGTGGGTCGGCAACGCCAGCGGCGACGCCATGCACGACGTCAGCGGCACCAGCGGCGCAGCCCCGATCTGGGCCGCCGTGATGCAGTATTTGCACCGCAACACCCCCAGCCGCGCCCCCACGCCGCCCGCCGGACTGATCCGCCAGCGCGTGCAGTTCGGCCCGACGGGGGCAGGCCCCAACAGCCCGGCGCTAGAAGCCGCCCGCGACGAATGGTTCTTGCCCGGCACCGCCCAAGCGCAATTCAACCTGCCGCCCGCCGCCACCAACAACAACCCAGGCCGCATCACCGCCCCGGCCAACGGCACCATCCTGGCCCTAGACCCCGACATCCCCCCCAGCCGCCAGCGCGTGCAACTCAGCAGCGACCAGCCCAACGCCCGCTGGAGCATCGACGGCAAACCCCTGCCCGCACCCGCCAGCCATGCCAACCACCGCAGCGCCGCCAGCGAGCCCAGCAACACCGCCTGGCTGCCTTGGCCCGGACGACACCGCATCGCTTTGCTAGACGCGAACGGGCAGGTGTTGGATGAAGTGCGGGTCGAGGTGCGCGGGGCGGGTGTCAAGGCAACCGCAAAGTAAGCGCCGCCGCTGCGCTCAGGACGAGCCCAACTGCGGGTTCTGCGCCAAAAACTTCTCCAGATTCGCCAGTGCTTGTTTGCGCACTTGGGTGCGGAACATGGGCGACCAGCCCAGCAGGCCGCCGGGCACGCCCATCGCTTGCCACGACCAGCGCCAGAAGTTGAAGCGGTCTAGGTGCGTCAGGATGCGGCCTTGCTCATCAAAGGTGAAGCGGGCTTCAACTTGGTTGTGAACCATGCGCCCGGTGGCTCCGAAGCGGTAATGCGCTTCCCAATTCGCCCAGCCGCGCCGCTCCTCATCGGCAACCACATCGCGCCATTGCAAGCGCCAATCGGCGCGGCCACCAGCTTGCGCGGCGCGGCACAGCATGTGCCACATGCCCGTCACCTCGCGTCGGCCCGACAGCAAAAACGCCTCGTCTTCAAAGGTGGCGTTGTCGGCATAGCAGGCGCTCATGGCCTCGGGGTCGAGCCGGGCGAAGGCTTCGTAGAGCTGGTTGATGGTGGCTTGGTTGGCGTGCATGGTGGGGGCAAAAAAGCGATGAGAAGGAGCGCCGATTATTGGGGCTTGCAGGCTGCCGCCAATAATTTCAAACTGCAAAACCTGAAATTCACGCCCACGGCGCGGGCCGCTCACTACCATCACCGCCACTCGTCCCCACACCGAAAGAGACACCCCATGCCCGTGATCACCACCATCGAAGACCTGCGCGTTCTGGCCCAAAAGCGCGTGCCCCGCATGTTCTACGACTACGCCGACTCCGGCAGCTGGACGCAGAGCACCTACCGCGCCAACGAGGCCGACTTCCAAAGCATCAAGCTGCGCCAGCGCGTAGCGGTGAACATGGAAAACCGATCCACCGCCACCACGATGGTCGGCCAAAAGGTGGCGATGCCGGTGGCGATTGCGCCCACGGGCCTGACCGGCATGCAGCACGCCGATGGCGAAATTTTGGCGGCGCGCGCGGCCAAGGCGTTTGGCATTCCGTTCACGCTCTCGACCATGAGCATTTGCTCGATTGAGGACGTGGCCCAGCACGCGGGCGAAGGGTTTTGGTTCCAGCTCTACGTGATGAAGGATCGCGCCTTTATCGAGCGCCTGATCGACCGCGCCAAGGCGGCCAATTGCGGCGCGCTGGTGCTGACGCTGGATTTGCAAATCCTAGGACAGCGCCACAAGGACTTGAAGAACGGCCTGTCGGCACCGCCCAAGCTCACCTTGCCCAACATCATCAACATTGCTACCAAGCCGCGTTGGGCGCTGGGCATGCTGGGCACGCCGCGCCGCCAGTTCGGCAACATCGTCGGCCACGTCCAGGGCGTGGACAACATGGGCAGCTTGTCAGAATGGACGGCCAAGCAGTTCGACCCCGGCCTGAACTGGGGCGACGTGGAATGGATCAAAAAGCGCTGGGGCGGCAAGCTGATTTTGAAGGGCATTCAAGACGTGGAAGACGCCAAGCTGGCGGTGCGATCCGGCGCGGACGCGCTGATCGTCAGCAACCACGGTGGCCGCCAGTTGGACGGGGCCGAATCCAGCATCCGCGCCCTGCCCGGCATTGTGGATGCGGTGGGCTCGCAAATTGAAGTACACATGGACAGCGGGATTCGCAGCGGCCAAGACGTGCTCAAAGCCCGCGCTTTGGGCGCACGCGGCACCTACATTGGCCGCGCATTCCTGTACGGCTTGGGCGCGATGGGCGAGGCTGGCGTGACCAAGGCGCTGGAAATCATCCACAAAGAGCTCGATTTGACGATGGCATTTTGCGGCCACACCAAGGTCGAGACGGTGGACAAGAGCATCTTGCTGCCGGGCACTTTCCCGGCCTGATTCGCAGCTCGCCGTGCCGCTCAAGCCGCTGCGGGCGGCTGCACCTCAACGTGATACAGCCCCCAAGGGCACAGCGCGAAGCGCTCGGTCAGCGGCTTGGCGGCCATGTCGGGGTAATGTTCGGGCTCGTACACCGCCCACAGCGGCCCCAGGCCGCCCAGCGGCATCGGCGCGTCGTCCAAGTGGGTGGCGACGATGTAGCGGTACTTGCGCGCATCGGCCAGCGTCAGCACCACTGCGTAACCATCGACCGCACGCAGCAGCAACTTGGCGTGCTCTGCCGCGCCCGCCGCTTTGGCCACATCGGCCAACAGCGGGCCGCGCAGGCCGTGCGGCTTGGCGTCGTACTCCAGCGTGGGGCGCAAATTGATGGCGGGCAGTGCCAGCAGCGCGGCAAAGTCGAACACATAGGCACGGTCAAAACTCAGCTTTTGCTTGACCATCATTTGATCAAGCGCCGGGTTCAGCGCGCCTCGGTTGCTGCGGCTGATAGCGCCCGTCACCGTCAGCAAACCCGGCCCGACGGGGCGCTTGGCCAGCGCTTCGGCCTGCGCCGAGTGGCTCAAAGTCAAACCGCCCAAAGCGGCAGCGGAGAGGAAATGGCGTTTTTGCATAGCGGCTCCTGCGGGTTGTTCGATACGCCAT
>ERZ724523.1981-NODE-1981-length-11753-cov-4.343050_pt1 | contig 11753 bp, 11 predicted proteins | sample MGYA00376056_ERZ724523 | MGnify/ENA primary metagenome ERZ724523 (study PRJEB28724, sample SAMN07190888) | wastewater metagenome | isolation source: influent of sewage treatment plant in Hong Hong | place: USA: Christiansburg, Virginia | collected 2016-03-01 ... | reverse complement strand
CCTTGAGCACTTCGACGCGCTCCTTGTTCTCCATGGCGATGGGCGCGTAGTTGGAAACGGGCAGGCCATTGCGCAGGAAGTTGGTGCCGGCATCCAGCAGGAAGCCGCGTACCGACAGGCCTTCGACATAGCCCGTGGTGTTGTAGCTGTCGGCCAGTGAGGCGTCGAGCTTGATGGCCTGTGACAGGCTGCTGCTCGCGGTTGCGGCCAGAAGGTCGGCACCCAGCACGGTGATGCTTTGCGGCGTCTTGGCCAGGGTCTGGCCGAAGCCGCCCACGTCGGCGCGGTCCACGTCCAGCACGGGAGCGGCCTTGGCGGTCACGGTGACGCCTTGCAAGCTTTGGGAGGGTGTTGCGGTTTGCGCCCAGACGGGCGCAGCAAACAGCAGGGCCAACGCCGCAGCGCTGGGAGACAATTTCAAATTCAGACGGGTTGCCATCGAGTGTTCCTTTGTGTCGACGGCAGGGGAGTGCAGACATGCGGCAAAGCGCCCGGCGAACGGGGGCAGCGGCATTTCAATCACGCTTCCCTGCGCAAGTATTACCTTGATCAAGTTCCAGGGTGTTATCTCAGCCGTTGGTCTTGCAACCGTCAGCACCCCTAGCGTTTACAGCCTGGCGCCATGCCGGGCTGATATGTGTATTGTAAATCCTGGTTTTTGACTGGCTCAGGTCCGGTCTATCTTCCACTCCAGCGCTACCGAAGTGGTGGTCTTCACCACGCCATCGAAGTTGCCCATTTCATCCAGCAGCGTGTTCATGCGCAGCGCCGATTCGGCGCGCAGCAGCACCACGTAGTCAAACTCGCCACTCACCGCGCACAGTTGCCGCACCTCGGGCATGCGGCTGAGTTGGCGTACCACATCGCGCCCGGCCTTGGGTTGCACGGTGATACCGACAAAGGCCTGCAGGCCCAGGTCGCGCAGGTCCTGGCCCAGGCGCACGGTGTAGCCGGCGATCACGCCCTCGCGCTCCATGCGGCCCAGGCGCGCCAGCACCGTAGTGCGCGCCGTGCCCAGCTGGCGGGCCAGGTCGGCGGTGGATGCGCGGGCGTTGGCCTGCAGCAGGGCCAGCAGGTCGCGGTCCAGTTGGTCGCGCAATGCGTTGTGGCTACGCTCAATTGCTGCTGCGGTGGCGTGCGGCGGTGCGACCTTCTTCACGGTGCTTGCCTTGGCTGACTTGGGGCTGGGTGCGGGTTTGGTGCGGGTGCTCATGGGGGTGCCTCATACGTTTCGTCAGCATCGTAAGCCAAAACGTCTGCATTAACTAACATTTCGCCACATTGTCGGATGATTTCGTCTGCCAACGCACCTAGACTTCTGCCATCAATAACCAAAAGCTGGAGATATTCAATGCGTGTTGTTCTGATGGGTGCGGGCCATATTGGCCAGACGATTGCGACGCTGTTGTCGGGTTCGGGGGACTACCAGGTCAAGGTGGTGGACCGCAGCGCGGAGGCCCTGCGCAAGCTTGAGCACCTGCCGCTGGAAGTGGCGCAGATTGACACATCGGATGCCGTCGCGCTGCGCGCCGCGCTCAAGGGCTATGACGCCGTGGTCAACGCCCTGCCCTACCACCTGGCCACCATGGCCGCCGCGCAGGCGCTGGACGCGGGCTGCCACTACTTTGACCTGACCGAAGACGTGGGCGCCACGCGCGAAATCATGCGCATGGCTGAAGGCGCCAAGACCGCCTTCATGCCCCAGTGCGGGCTGGCACCGGGCTTCATCGGCATCGTGGCCCACCACCTGAGCAAGAAATTCAGCAAGCTGCAGGAAGTAAAAATGCGCGTGGGCGCCCTGCCAGCCTTTCCGACCAACTCCCTGAAATACAACCTGACCTGGAGCGTGGACGGCCTGATCAACGAATACTGCCACCCCTGCGAAGCCATTCGCGACGGCCAGATCATCGAAGTGCTGCCGCTCGAAGGCATGGAACACTTCTCGCTGGACGGCACCGAATACGAAGCCTTCAACACCTCGGGCGGCCTGGGCACCCTGTGCGAAACGCTCAAGGGCAAAGTGCAGACGCTGGACTACAAGACCGTGCGCTATCCCGGCCACTGCGACATCATGAAGATGCTGCTGCAGGAACTGGGCATGCAGTTCGACCAGGAGAACCTGAAGAACATTCTGCGCAATTCCATACCACTGACCATGCAGGACGTGGTGCTGGTGTTTGTCACCGTCAGCGGTGAGCGCGATGGCCAACTGGTGCAAGAAGTGTTTGCACGCAAGATCTTTGCCGACCGCAACGAGCAAGCACCCTTGAGCGCCATCCAGATCACCACGGCGGCCGGCATCTGCGCCGCGGTGGATTTGTTCCGTGAGGGCAAGCTGCCGCAGTCTGGCTTCATCCGCCAGGAACAGGTAGAGTTGCCCGCATTCTTGGCCAACCGTTTTGGCAGTGCCTACCAGCAGTCGCGCCAGGTCGAGTCCATCGGTTAATTTTTTGCGGAGCCACCATGCCAAACCACCACCCCACTGTTCAGACCCTGATGGCATCGCTGGGCGTACCTGCTGACGCCTGCCAGGGCGGCAGCCTGCTCTCGCATTCGCCGATTGACGGCAGCGCCCTGGGCCAGGTGCATGCAACACCGTTGGCCGAAGTTGCCGCCGTCATCGCCCGCGCCCATGCCGCACAACAAACCTGGCGCAGCGTGCCCGCCCCCCAGCGCGGCGAGTTGGTGCGCCTGTTGGGCGAGGAGCTGCGCACGCACAAACAGGCCCTGGGCACGCTGGTGTCGCTGGAGGCCGGCAAGGTGCTGTCCGAAGGCCTGGGCGAAGTGCAGGAGATGATCGACATCTGCGACTTTGCCGTGGGCCTGTCGCGCCAGCTCTACGGCCTGACGATTGCATCCGAGCGCCCCGGCCACCGCATGATGGAAACCTGGCACCCTCTGGGTGTGGTGGGTGTCATCACCGCCTTCAACTTTCCCATCGCCGTGTGGGCCTGGAACGCGGCCTTGGCCCTGGTGTGTGGCGACACCGTGGTGTGGAAGCCATCCGAAAAAACACCGTTGTGTGCTCTCGCAGTCCAAGCCGTGTTTGACCGTGCTTGCCAACGCTTTGGTGCCAAGCGCACCGCCAATCTGTCGCAGCTGCTGATGGGCCGCGCCGATGTGGGCCAAGCCCTGGTGGACCACCCGCAGGTGGCGCTGCTGTCGGCCACCGGCAGCACCCGCATGGGTCAGGCCGTGGGGCCGCGCGTGGCCGCGCGCTTTGGCCGCAGCCTGCTGGAGCTGGGCGGCAACAACGCCATCATCGTCGCGCCCTCGGCCGATCTGGACATGGCCGTGCGCGCCGTGGCCTTTGCCGCAGCCGGCACCGCCGGCCAGCGCTGCACCACGGCACGCCGCCTGATCGTGCACAGCTCCATCCACGCCGATCTGGTGTCCCGCCTGACCCGCGCCTTTGCCAGCTTCACCATCGGCTCACCACAGGAAGACGGCACACTGGTGGGGCCGCTGATTGATGGTGCGGCGTTTGACGCCATGCAGTCCGCATTGCAGCAAGCACGCGAGCAAGGCGGTGTAGTGGCCGGTGGTGAACGCGTGCTGCAAGACCGCTATCCCGAGGCCTACTACGTGCGCCCTGCCCTGGTACAAATGCCCGCGCAGACCGAGGTGGTGCGGCACGAGACCTTCGTGCCCATCCTGTATGTGATGCAGTACACCGACCTGGCGCAGGCCATCGCGCTCAACAACAATGTGCCGCAGGGTCTGTCGTCCTCCATCTTCACCACCGATGTGCGCGAGGCCGAGCAGTTCATGTCCGCGGCGGGATCGGACTGCGGCATTGCCAATGTCAACATCGGCACGTCGGGCGCGGAGATTGGCGGGGCCTTTGGTGGCGAGAAGCAGACGGGCGGTGGGCGTGAATCGGGGTCGGATGCCTGGAAGGCCTATATGCGCCGGGCGACGAATACCGTCAACTACTCGCGGGAGTTGCCGCTGGCGCAGGGGGTGCGGTTTGATTTGCAGTAGGACTTGTTGACTGCTACTGAATTAGGAGCTGCTTTGTCTTATTCCACGAGGGCTAGCGGCTGTTTTTCTCACAGCACCTTCTGCAAAGACGTCTAGGGCGGCGAATTATGAGCTGTAGGTGCGGCGGCTTCGACGGGTTACGAACTGGCGCTCAGGTTTTCAATCAAATCAATTGTTCGATCTTCGAGCCTCCCGGCACGCCGCATGCACTGTTAAGCGGCACCCTGCTTCGGCGTTTCCGAGACGAGCATCAGGAAGGGCCAAACTGCTGGCGCGAGCGGTCTGCCATCAGTTCCAGCGCATGCCATAGAAGTGTGCAAGGAGACTAAAGATCACGTCTGTATCCGTCAATGTGTCAATCGCTTGGACCTTCCCACCCCACAACTGCATCTTTGCCTTCTCAAGAAGGCTCTGGTTCCGTGGCTTCAATTCGATGTAGTTGTAGTGTCGGAGGAACTCCGTTTTGTCGGCAGTGAACTGTTGCCCATCGCGCTCGATTGAGCGCTTCGAGGTGTGAAAACGGTATCCAGCATAGGTGAAAGTTCCCACGGCCTGCAACTCGGACAAGTAGCCTTGCAGTCGCTGTTCAAAGGTTGACTTGGAAAGATGCTCGTAGAGCTCAACGATGCCGTTGATCTTGTGATGACTGCTCGTTAGCAACCAGCCTGGTTTTTCTTGGAAATACAGACTCTCTCCGTTACTGAACTCCATCATCAGGCCAACGCTGCCTTCGGTTCCAAGTTTGACAGGAACAACGTAGGTTGTGACTTCCATGCGGGCGAATCGCAGGTGCCTGATGGTCGGCAGGGGATAAGTCTTGTCCTTATAGACGAGGCCAGTGTCATTGAGACTGAGGCTCGCCAGATCGTCTGGTTTCATAGGCAGATGGCAGAGTTTGTTGTGTGAGCGAAAAGATTTAACGCAGAAATGAAAGGTGACCACACATTAACGCCGAACAACCGACCCCGCGCGCCGTAGAAGCGTTGGCACGTTTGCATAGTCGCAACTGCGACGATGCCTCCCCCGTCCCAGAATCTGGCGAAGCTAGTCTCAGCGCCGTAACTCCCAAACGCTCCGCTGAACTTGATGCGCAAGTGAGGGTGCACATGAAAAACAACCCTGCCGGCTCAAATAGCATTGCAATCAGGAGGGTGCTCGTTTCGACGGCGGTTGTTCGTAAGCTAGTTTGTGCTGCTGCATCCGAGCCATGAGTTCTACCAAGTATTCGGGGTCGGTGCCCTTTGGAGCCGTGGCAAGCATGTCTCTGATTTCGGCTTCGAAACGCACCAGAACTTGCTGTTTCTGTGGATGATGTAGAAACAATGCCGAGATCATGCTGCGCAACAGCATCAACTCCTGCTCGTGTTCTCGATTGGCCTGAAGCGTTTCGTCTAAGTCGCGTTCTGTTTCTGCCGGTGATCTCATGCGCATCCTTCTAGAGTGAAAGCCTTGAACGTGATGTAGTTCATCCGATATCCCGGCAATTCCAGTTTATCCGGCCAGATAAAAATGCACTCACCTGCTGCATACGCAGACCCCCAGCACGCGCCAAAGCGCACGCAGCCTTGGTTTGCAACGAATCTTGCCGAAAAATGAAATGCATTGCCGTCCCTGCCGATTTGGTCGCCTATGCTGGCAACTTGGTGTGAGCGTCGGGCGCTTCGTCCAACCCCAACGTGGGAGCACTATAGCCCACAGCGTGTACCGCGTAAACGGCGCACCGCGCATCGGGCAAGATGTCACGTCACGTGACGCACCAAGGCTGGCACGTCGCCAAAAGAACACGGTGTAGCCCTCGCAAACATTGCGTAGTTAGCTATTCGTTTGATAGCTATCGTACGTGCGCACTGGCCCCGTCAAGCGCTCCAAAATTTTGTGGTCTTGCGACGTGCAGCACGATAGAGCCAGTCGCGTTATGCTGGCGGCCTTGACCACGCAGTCGCCACCAGCCGCTGCGATTTGCCATACCCCAAAAGGAGTCTGCTCTTGAACCACCGCGCATCAACACCCCTGGTGCTGTCTCTGCTTACGCTACTGGCGTGCCCCGCCGCGCAGTCCGCACAGCCGCCCCGCACCAGCCAGGCCGACATCATCAAACAGTCCACCCCCAGCGACTGGCGCCGCCTGGACCCCGAGAACACGCTGGTCATGGAGATCAACGGCCAGCAGGTCATCCTGGAGCTGGCGCCGCGCTTTGCGCCCCAGCACGCGGCCAACATCCGCACGCTGGCGCGCGAGGGCTACTACACCGGCTCGGCCGTGGTGCGGGTGCAGGACAACTATGTGACGCAGTGGGCCGATCCGGCGGATGAAGAAAAAGAGAAGGACAAGGACAAGGTCAAGCCCCTGGGCACGGCGCTGGCCAACTTACCGGCCGAGTTTTCGATTCCGTTCAAGGGCTTGCCGCTGACCCGGTTCACCGACCCCGATGGCTGGGCGCCGGTCAGTGGTTTTGTGGATGGCATGCCGGTAGCGGCCAACCCGGCCAAGAACCAGGCCTGGTTGGCCCATTGCTACGGCATGGTGGGCGCGGCGCGCAGCGGCAAACCCGACAGCAGCAACGGCACCAGCCTGTACGCCATCAATGGCCAAGCGCCGCGGGCGCTGGACCTGAACATTACCGTGGTGGGGCGCGTGGTCAAGGGCATGGACGTGCTGTCGTCACTGCCGCGCGGCCCCGGCGCCATGGGTTTCTATGACAAACCCGAGCACTACGTTCCCATCACCCGCGCCCGTGTGCTGGCTGACATCCCGGCCGCCGAGCAACCGGCCATCGAAATCATGCGCACCGACACCGCCACCTGGCGCAAGCTGGTGGAGGCGAGCCGCCACGCCATCGGCGGCTGGGCGGTGCGCAGTGCCCTGCACAGCAACATCTGCAACCGCACGGTGCCGACGCGTCCCATCGCCAGCCCTGCAGCATCCTGAGTCTGCGGTTTTGGCGTCTTTATCCCCTTACATCACCTGAAACAACTTATGAACTCACCCACGCTGGCCACTCTGAACGCCACCTTCAAACGGCTGCACAATTTTGGCCACCTGGCATCCATCGCCAGTTGGGACCAAGCCGCCATGATGCCCGCCAAGGGCAACGAAGCGCGCGCCGCCGCCATGGCCGAACTACAAGTGCTGATGCACCAGACGCTGACCGACCCCTCGCTCAAGGCCCTGTTTGCCGAGGCGGCGGCAGCCGATTTGCCCGACGCCGACAAAGCCAGCCTGGCCGAGATGCAACGCGAATGGGCCTTGGTCAACCGCCTGCCGCAAGACCTGGTCGAGGCCCAAAGCTTGGCCGGTGCCCGCTGCGAGCACGCCTGGCGCACGCAGCGCAAGGCCAACGACTGGCAAGGCTTTCTGGGCAACTTCCGCGAGGTGGTGAAGCTGGCACGCCAGGAGGCCAAATTTCTGGCGGACGCCACCGGCACCGCGCCCTATGAAGCCCTGATGGACAAGTTTGAACCCGGCATGTCGGAGGGCGCCATCACCAAGCTGTTTGGCGACGTCAAGACCTGGCTGCCGGACCTCATCACCCAAGTCATCGCCAAGCAACACAGCGAGACCGTTCTGCAAGCCAATGGACCGTTCCCCGTTGACAAACAGCGCGCCCTGGGTGTGGAAGTGATGGGCCTGCTGGGCTTCGACTTTGAAGGTGGTCGGCTCGATATTTCCACCCACCCGTTTTGCGGTGGCGTGCCGCAAGACGTGCGCATCACCACCCGCTACAACGCGGCCACGTTTGCACCCAGCCTGATGGGCATCATCCACGAGACCGGCCACGCCCGCTACGAACAGCGCCTGCCGCGCGACACGCTGCACCTGCCGGTGGGGCGCGCCCGCTCCATGGGCATACACGAGAGTCAGAGCCTGTCGTTCGAGATGCAACTGGCCCGCAATCCGGCCTTTCTGCAACTGATCGCGCCGCTGGTCAAAAAACATCTGGGCGATCAGCCTGCGTTCGACGCGGCCAATCTGGCCCGCATGATCACCCGCGTTCACCGCGGCTTTATCCGTGTGGATGCCGACGAGTTGACCTATCCGGCCCATGTGATCCTGCGCTTTGAGATCGAGCGCGCGCTGATTGCGGGTGAGATTGAGGCCGAGGACATCCCCGCGCTGTGGGCGACCAAGATGCAGGACTACCTGGGTGTGGATGTGGCCGGCAACTATGAAAATGGTTGCATGCAGGACATCCACTGGCCCATGGGCATGTTTGGCTACTTCCCCAGCTACACGCTGGGCGCGATGTACGCCGCGCAGTACTTCGCCACCATCCGCAAGACACACCCCGATATGGACGCCCGCATCGCAAATGGCGACTTGTCACCGGTGATGGACTGGCTGGACGCCAACATCTGGAGCCAGGCCAGCCGCTGGTCCACCGACGCATTGGTGACCCGCGCCACCGGCGAGCCGCTCAATGCGGCCCACTTCCGCCGCCATCTGGAGGCGCGTTACCTGGGTTCGTGATCACCGACGACCGCGCGGGCGACAAATTCGCGCCGGGCCGCCCCAAGCGAATTTAGCCCCCTCGGGGGGCAGCGACCCGCGCAGCGGCGGAGCGTGGGGGCCATTACTTCAGGCTGTCGCAATCCGCCCCACCGGTCAGTCGCACCTTGATCGGGGTGGTGCTTCCATCCTCGTATTTGCGCCACACGTTTTCGCTGACGCTACAGGTCCAGGTTTTGCCGCCCGAAGCCAGCGAGAGGGTGTAGTTTTCGCGCCGTGGACCCTCACGCTCGGCCCCCACCAAGCTTCGGGTACCGCCCAGGCTGTTCGCGCTGAGGTTGGAGCCGCCGCCACCGCTGTAGAGGTTGCCCACGCTCGGCCAGACTGGCATCAGGGTTGAAGAGGTTTCTGCCCCCGCTTTGACCGAACGCGCTGTCCGCCAGCGGTTGACTTGGAAGTGGCAACGGTTGTCGTAAATCGGCTCCTCCCGGTAACGAGGTGTGCACTCGCGGCGTTTCACGAAGGTGCCATCACCCTTGTCCACCCGCTCTTCGTGGCACTCCTGCCCGTCCGGAATCTTTTTGCTGGAACGCTGTTCCCGTGTTCGTGTGACGGAGTAGGCATCCGCCGGAACACCATCGCACCAGGCCGACTCGGATACGGGCACCAGTTTCTCGATCTGGATTTCCCGCAGCCAGGTGCGTTGGGACACGGTGGCCGTGGTCTCTTTGGTGATGGAAAACATGGCGATCATCGCCACCACGGCCAAGACCACCAACCCCATGACCCAGCGCATCCAGCCCGATCTGGACGCCGCTGGCGCTGCGGCGGGAGCGGCCACCGGCACTGCCAGCCTGTCGACCACGATTGCGACCGGTTGGGTGCCATCTTTGCCGGCCCCGCAATTGGTGCAGTGCGCCGCAGCGTTGGAGTTGGGGGTGTTGCAATAGGCACAACTCCAGTCCGCACCGACAAACTGGTGGTTTTTGGCCTCGACTTCTTCACCGGGCTTGGGGAAATAACGTTTGCTTGGGTCTTGCGCCGCACCACAGGTCGGGCAATGCCGGTGCGAGTCGCCCAGCAAACCCCTGGTTTCGCACTGGGTGCAGTCCCAGAGCATTTCGTAGAAGATCTCTTTTTCTGACATGGGTTGCCGCTCAGTGCTGCCGGTGCGGTTGTGTGGATGGATGCGGAATTATCCTAAATCGGGCAGTTACGCCGTAGCCGGCAACACATCTGGGGGCCCGAAGGTACCCAGTGTGGGTGCGATCTTTTCGCTCACATAGCGCAGTAGCACAGCCAATCGGTCTATCAAACTGAGCAAGGAGCAAAATCGGTCAAAAAACTTGATTCCTGTCAATTATTTCGGGTTGGGACTTTGTTTGTGAATTTTGCAGGGCCGACTAGGTACCCGAGTAAGTGCCGATGCCAACAATGACATCGCCACCGTCCACCAGGTGCTCCAAGGCGAAGCGGTAGTTTTCCCAGGCGGAGCCCAGAATCTTGAAAACATTGTCAATCACCGTTTGCGGACCGATCCACGTTCCGGCACAGGGGAAGCCCGCCATTTCAGTCCACTCGACTGTCTCTGAAACATCAGCGAACATGGCAGCGATGTCTCCGCGCCCGGACGCGGCGCAATGGCCTTTGACGATGTCGTAGTTTTTGCGCATATCAATTTTTCTCTTTCATAAGGCATAGGCCGGCATTGCCAGCTATGTCGGGTCATCGCCCAGCAGCAACGCCGCTTCGAAACGCTCCAGCTCCTCGTCCAGGCTGCCACGGCTGCGGAAGTGCCGGTTGGCCTTGCCGTACCAGTACTCGGCATCTTCCAAATCACCCTCCTGGATGTGCAGGCTGCCGTGCAGCCAGGCGCCTAGCGGCGAAGCGTCGCTTTGCACGAGGTTGTGCGCCTCTGTCCAGCGGCCCGCATGCAGGTGCACTAGGACTTGACGAAGAATGGTCATGGCAAGCTCCTTCTGTTCGTGTTCGACACGTTCCGCAGCAACGTTCAGGTTGCAACACCAATCTGACGGAGCAGGTTATCAAAGTTGCCGTAGAGCGCATTGCCACTCAACAGCCGACTGCCCTTGTCATCGCTGACCACCAGGGCAGGCACACCCTGCGCGCCAAAAGTCTGCATCAATCCCCGCGCCTTCTGGATGCGCGCGGCGTTGGCGGCCAGCAGCTCGGCATCGCTTGCGTCCAGACGATCAGCGGCAGCAGCCAGGCCCAGGTCGCGCAGCAGCTTTTCCACCACCGACATATCACTGGTGTCCAGACCTTGCACATAGCGCGCTTCCTGCAATGCCCTGAGCGCCTCCAGCTCGCGCTGCGGCTCGGACAAGGACACGGCGGTGAGTGCCAGCGTCGCGGTAGCCGAGTCAAAGCGGCTGCCGAGGTGACCCAGCACCTGGCGGCGATAGTCCTCAGTGAAACGCTGACCGGTGAGCTTGGCAATGCGCTGGTCGTTGGACCAGGCGAAGTCCTCAAACGCGGCGTCCATGGTGCGCCCGCCGCCGGCAAACAAGCCCGAGGGAGCCAGCTCCAGTTGGATGGAGGCTTGCTGCCCTAGTTGCTGGACCACCGGCGAAGCACCATAGCACCAGCCGCACAGGGGGTCGAACAAATACGTAACGGCGGTGCGCATGGTGCTGTCCTCTTCCCGATTCAACCTTACCACTTCATTTCACCCGTATTGACCTTGGCACCAATGTCCAGCGATATCGCGCCGTCGGTCACTTGGGGGTAAGACTGCTGCATGGCACCGATCAGCGTGGCGCTGGTCTTGTTGGCGGCCAGGTTCTTCTCGAAGGTCTGCAAATAGTCCTTGGTGAAGCGGATGGCACTGGCATCAACCGCGCTGCCGGCCTTCATGTGGCCCGAAATCACCAACTCGGGCTTGAGGGCAGCCATCTCATCCAACTTTGCCACCCATGCGGCGCGCAGGGCGGGGGGTTGGGTGTCCGCAGTCCACACGTGCATGTTGCCAAACACGCCGATGTTGCCGACGATGGCCTTGATGGATGGAATCCAGGCATAGGGGCGGTGGGCCAACGCACCTTGCGTGCCACGGATCTCAATCGCCTGACCTTCCAGCGTCAAGGTGTTGCCTTCCAGGGCGCGCGGAACCACGGGTTTGCGCGGCGCGTTGGCACCCATCTTGGGGCCCCAGAACGCGACCTTGCCCGCCAGCTTGGCGCTCAGCTTTTCCAGCACGGCGGGCGTGGTAACCACATCAGCCTGGGGGAAGACCTCTTTCAGGGTTTCGACGCCAAAGTAGTAGTCGGGGTCGGCCTGGCTCACGTAGATGGTGGTGAGCT
>ERZ724523.1977-NODE-1977-length-11765-cov-5.996157_pt1 | contig 11765 bp, 3 predicted proteins | sample MGYA00376056_ERZ724523 | MGnify/ENA primary metagenome ERZ724523 (study PRJEB28724, sample SAMN07190888) | wastewater metagenome | isolation source: influent of sewage treatment plant in Hong Hong | place: USA: Christiansburg, Virginia | collected 2016-03-01 ... | reverse complement strand
GCCGTCGGCGCTGCGCGGACGGTCAGGGTCGGGTTCGGGTCGGTCCGGCGTTAGCCGGGCAGGGTGACAGTTAGCGAGCGGGTCAGAAGCGGGTGGATGCCAGTCAGGGGCACTAGTTAAGACATCGTAAGCCTCAGCCGGGCGGCGCATGCCGCCCGGGATCAGAACGTTCGGCCATGTTGCGGCGTGCCTGCCGCAGGATGCCTGCGCCCGAACCATCCTCTGCGCGGCACAGGGCGACGCAGGCCGTGGTCAATTGGTCGAGCTGGAACTTGGGGTTGGGGTGCCGGTTGGCGGGCGAACGTTGCAGGTCCAGCAGCAACTGGTACTGGTGCCGCCACATCGATTCGCGGCGGCGCGGCGTCTCGGGCGAGCGAAGGACCAATGCGGTCCCGAGAAATTTGAAGATGCGCGCAGGGGCATCCTCATGCGTGAAGACCAGCGAGACACTGGCGCTGATGAGATCGGGAAAGCGGAAGGTCGGCGAGACGTTGCCTTCGCTGCGCAGCAGGCCGTAGAGCCAGTCGTGCTCCTCGAGCCACAGGCGTGTCTCGATGACATCCTGTGCGCCACGATCCTCAATGCGCGGTGCAGTGCTCTGCTGGCGAGTGGTCGGTGTGGCGGTGAACATGGCAGTGACCTCGATTCCGTGGCGTCGTATTGCTCATATGAGCGCATGACCGAAGGATAGGCAGTCGAGGCTGTGTTGTCCCCCGGGAATGGGTACCTAATGCGGGGGATTTCGCCACCAGCGAATAGGCCGATAGGCCGATGAAGATCCATTCCCCTGGTATGACAAAGGTGTCCCAACCCTCCCTCTGCAGAGAGGAGCTTCGCGACGACGAATCCGACGGCGGGACCTCTGCCCTTGGAATGGACGCCAGTCTCGTCACGTCGCAGCGCGATCCGGTCACGCTGTTAGCGGCCGTAGCGAACTTGAGTGACAGCTTACGGCACCTTCCCGGAGCGCTTCTGCGATGGATACGGGCCGCTCCGTGGCCACTGGCCCAATGTTGGTTCGTGCGCTTTTGTGACTGAGAGCCAGAGGGGCATTCAGTACAAGGCGCGACTTCTGAGGCAGATTGGTGACGGAGAATAGGAATATCCGTCAGTCACTTACTACAACGCACAATTTGATGCTGTGCCGCCACAACTGTTGGCAGTGGATCGCCGACGAGGCTCGAGTCATGCTCCAATCCACGCTCAAATATGTATGGCTATATCATTGCATTTCAACAAAACGTGCTATCCTGCGCAACACCCCGCGATTAATTGAGATTCCATGGTCCGCTCGCATCTCGTCGAACTAATGCTCCGCCACCAGCTGAAAACGGCTGAGTTGGCGCGATTGGCCCATGTCAATCGGAGCACAGTCGCCGCGTTGACACGTGATCGGGCGACCAGAGTCGATCTCGCCGCGCTTGAGCGAATCTGTACAGTCCTCGGGTGCGGGCTGGGGGATTTGCTGGAAATCGTTCCGGATGAACCTCAGCGAAATGACGACAAGCCTGTTGCTGGAGCGACCTAAATGCCCATGAGCCTCAGCCGTTGGCAGGCCGTTTCCCAGTCTCAGTTCGCGTGGGAGCGCGAGGCCCTGGACTGGCTTCGAAATCACCTTCCCGATCGCGAGCCCTGGCACGCGTGGACCAACTTCGAATTCATCGATGAGGAAGGGAAGGTTAACGAGGTCGACGCGCTGATCCTCACGCCGGCGGGTCTCTTTCTCATCGAGATTAAGAGCCGGCCCGGCGTAGTCACCGGCGATGCCCACACCTGGCTGTGGATTACCGATGGTCGAGAACGTGCCTACGACAACCCGCTCATCCTCGCCAACCGCAAGTCGAAGCGGCTCGCCAGCCTGTTGCGGCGGCAGTCTTCGGTGTTCAAAGCGAAGGTGCGCTTGCCCTTCGTGGAGCCGCTGATTTTCCTGTCGGCCACCAGCCTCAATTGCAAGCTCAGTGGGACGGCCCGTTCAAGTACCTACCTGCGAGGTCAACCGGACAGCGAATCCGACACCGGCATCATCGGGGCACTACACAACGGCACCGGCAGCGCCCGCGAGATTCAGCAGACCCACGTTGACCACCAGCACGCCCGTGTACTCGCCCGCGCGATGGCGGAGGCCGGAATCCGGCCTTCAAACAAGCATCGCAAGGTGGGCGACTACCAGCTCGGCGCGCTGTTGTCCGAGGGCGCGTCCTATCAGGACTGGGAAGGCACGCACACCGCGATGGATGCGGTGCGCCGGCGCGTTCGCATCTACACCGTCGCCGCTGCCGCCACTGCCGATGCGCGCAAGTCGCTGGTCCGTCAGGCGCAGCGTGAGTTCCAGATCCTCGAAGGCATCGACCACCCAGGCATCGTCAAGGTCAAGGACTACCAGGACACCGAACTCGGCCCGGCCCTCATTTTCGATCACGACCCCAAAGCAATCCGGCTCGACTTCCTGCTGCGCGAGATGGGCCAACTGCTCAACGTCGACCAGCGCCTACAGATTGTGCGAGACCTGGCCGAGACCCTCAAGTACGCCCACCAGAAGCGCCTGTACCACCGCGCGCTGTGCCCACAAAGCGTACTGGTTCAGGACGTTGCCGGCGCCACGCCGCGGCCGCGCATCATGAACTGGCAGACGGGCACGCGGGAAGGCACGCAGAACAGCGACACCGTCGATCCGGCGCGTCGGACGGTGGGCGGCACCATGCACGTCGAGGAGTATGTCGAGGACCCTGGCCTGGTCTACCTGGCCCCGGAAACCTCGCAATCCGAGGCACAGCACGGTCCGAGTCTGGACGTCTTCAGCTTGGGTGCCATCACCTATCACGTCTTCTCTGGCCGGCCGCCGGCAAGCTCCGTCCTCGATCTCGCCGAAAAGCTGCGCATCGGGCAAGGCCTGCGACTGTCGGATGTATTGGATGGTTGCGGCAAGCAGCTTCAGGACCTCATTCAGTACAGCACCAATCCCGACGTGATGGGCCGGTATGGCACCATCGACGAGTTCCTGCAAGACCTCGACAATGTCGTTGACGAACTGACAACCCCGGAACCCGAGGCCACAGTCGATCCGGCCGAGGCCAAACCCGAAGAGCGTATCGAAGGCGGCTTCACGGTCATCCGCAAGATGGGTCGGGGCTCGTCCGCGGACGTGCTGCTGGTCCGCGAGGACGGAAGCAACGACGAGATGGTCCTGAAGGTCGCGCTCGACGCCAGCCTCAACGATCGACTGGCCGGCGAGGGTGAAGCGCTGTCGAAACTCGGTCATCCGAACATCGTCAGGTGGCAGCGCACGCTCACCGTCAATGGCCGCACCGCGCTGCTCATACACAAGGCTGGCGAAAAGACGCTGGCTGACCGTATCCGCGAAGAAGCCCGCCTGTCGCTCGATCTGTTGCAACGTTTCGGGGAAGAACTGATCCAGGCGGTCGACTACCTCGATCAGCAGGGCGTGGCACACCGTGACATCAAGCCCGATAACATCGGCATGTCGCAGGCCGGCACCCGGGGCAAGCTGCAACTGGTGCTGTTCGATTTCTCGCTCACCCGCACGTCGGCCGAGAATATCTCCGCCGGCACGCATCCCTATCTAGACCCCTTCCTTTCGCTGCGCAAACCCGCGCGCTGGGATCTTCAAGCCGAGCGCTTTGCGCTCGCCGTCACACTGCACGAAATGGTCACGGGCGTACCGCCGCGCTGGGGCGATGGGAAGACCCAGGCCTCGATGCTCGATTGTGAAGCCACGCTGGCGGCAGAGCGTTTCGACCCATTGCTGCGCGATGGTTTCACCGCTTTCTTCGCCAAAGCGCTGAACCGCAATCCGCTCAAACGCTTCGACAACGCTGAAGAGATGTTGCGCGACTGGCGCCGGATTTTCGAGGCCGGCGCGTCGGCCAGCCAACAGTCGGCCGACCCGTTCGAAGCCGTCGCCCGCTTGGCCACCGCCAGCACCAACATGGCCGAGCTTGGCTACAGCGTCGAAGCGCAGAACGTGCTTGAAGCCATGGCCATCCACAACGCGCGGGAATTGCTGGCAGTCGACCGCGTCCGCTTCCGCTACCTGCGCGGCGTCGGTGACCGCATCCGCAAGGAAATCCGCCTCAAGGCTAAAGCCCTGGCCGCCATCCGGCCGGACCTCGTCCAAGGCCGCCCGACGTTGCACGAGGCCGACGACGATTCAGCATCGGCCGGCGCCATCAGCGTCAACGAATTGGCGGCACAGCTACTTCCACGCCGGCCGGCCGGCGACGACCGTGCCGAAGAAACCGCACTGGCTATTTACCTCGGTCTGGAGGAAGTCCAAGGCTCGACCTTATGGACGCCGCTGGGCGTTGCAGCAAACGCGCTTTCGATCGACCGCAACGACGCCTCTGCCGCGTTGCTTAAAGCCCGCGAACGCTGGCTGAAGACCCCGCAACTCACCGAGCTGCGCAACCACTTCGAAAGCCTGCTCTCCACCCAGGGCGGCGTGATGACGGTGCCCGAGCTGGCATCGGCGCTGCTCGCTATGCGCGGCTGCGCCTCGCAGGACGACGCCGAGCGTTTGCGCTTGGCCACCGCCGTGGTCCGCGCCTGCTGCGAGGCCGAAGCTCACCTTGAGCGCCTGCGTTTTCAGGAGTTCGAGCATCGCCCCTTGCCGCTGATCGCTGTTTCCGCCGAGTTGGCCGAATACGCCCGTCGGCTCGGCACTTCGGCGGACGCCTGCGCCCAAGCCGAACCCTTGCTCACGCCGCAGCGAGCCCTTGAGACGCTGGAGTCGGTGCCCGCACCGGAGGCCAACCCGGCGCTCTCTGCACAACGCCTGCTACGTCTTGCGACCGCCTCGTCGCAACGCGCGGCACTGTCCAGCCGGCAAGAAATCTATCCGCGCGGCATGGCGGCTTCGCTGGCCTTGCGTCAGTCGCTCGGCGCACTGATGGGCGTACGTTTCCTCAAGTTGAAGGACGTGCAGGACCGGGTCGCCGGACGCTACCCCGAGGCGCAGCCGCTGCCGAAACGACCGCTGCTCGATACGTTGCTGAGCGACGTTGGCGCGCTACTGGTCTGGCGTGACGATGCGCCGGCCGGCCCGGGCTATGTGCCTTCGACGCAAGCGCTTGGGCCGTCAGCCGGCAGCACCACCCAATACTCCCGCGCCGCTACGGCCATGGAGCGTGGCTTGCCGGTGCCGGACATCGGCACCGACGACACCTCCGCTCCAGCCATCGAGGCACAAAAGCTGGAAGATCGCCTGGCCTATGCCCACAAGGCCGGCGGCTTTCTCGTGCTGACCGTCGAGCCCCGTCTTGCGCACCATGTCGAAGCTGAGTTGCTGCGCCGCTTCGGCCGCCAGCGGGTGAGCTTCGATACGCTCATGCTCAAGGCCTTGCGCCAGCAGGCCGAGGCGATGAAGGTCAACTGGAATGTCGTGCTCATGGCCGACGGTGCCGCACCGACCAGCACCGACTGGAGCCGTCTGATGCGCCTGGTGCACAAGGCGCTGCCGCAAGTGAAGCAGGCGCTGCTCGATACCACCGCCCCGGTGCTGCTGGTCAATTCGGGCCTGATCGCCCGCTATGGCCTGATGCCGCTCATCGATGACCTGCGCGACGAAGTCGGCCGGCCAGGCAACCTCGGCAGCCTGTGGATGCTGCTGCCGATGGCGGCCACCGGTCTGCCCACCGTCGATGATGTACCCGTACCGGTCATCACTTCCACCCAGTGGGCGAATGTTCCCGTCGCCTGGGCCAAGAACCTGCACCGCGCAGCCTCCGCGGTTTGAACGCAGAAATTGCGCACGAATTGAAGCCCTCTGATGATTGATGCGAAAGTCCTACTAGCTGATCTGACCCGCCTACTCAAGCGGCTTGAAGACGACCTGCGCGAACGCGCGCTCAGCCCAGCGAGCGAGGTGCCGGAACTTCGCTCCCAGCTTCAGGCCGAGTGGAAGGCGGCGCGTGACGCCGAGCGCACGGCAGAGACCTTCGAATCGTGGGTCGAGCAGGTCATTACCCAGGCCGGTGTGCACTGGCTGCTGAGCTGCGTGTTCCTGCGGTTCATCGAAGACAACGAACTGGTGGACCGGCCGTGGATCAGCGGCACGCCTCAGTCAGGGCGGCTGGCATTGGCGCGTGACCGGCATGATGCTTACTTTCGAGAGCATCCGCATCAGAACGATCGCGACTATCTCATCGGGTGTTTCCAGGAGGCCGGTACCTTGCCGGGCCTTCACACCTTCTTCGACGAAGCGCACAACCCGGTTTTTCGCCTGGGCGTCAGCGGTGATGCTGCGATGGCAGTGGTGCAGTTTTGGCAGGAGGTCGCCGCCGATTCCGGGGTGCTGATTCGTGACTTCACCGACCCAACGTGGAACACACGCTTCCTCGGCGACCTCTACCAGGACCTGAGCGAGTCCACCCGCAAACGCTACGCGTTGCTTCAGACGCCGGAGTTCGTAGAGGAATTCATTCTCGACCGGACGCTGACCCCAGCTATTCGGGAGTTCGGCTATCGCGAAGTGCGGATGATTGACCCCACCTGCGGTTCGGGGCACTTCCTGCTGGGCGGCTTCCAACGCTTGGTCGAGGAATGGTCAAGCAACGAGCCGGGCCGCAATCGTCGGGACATCGCGCAGAGGGCGCTGAACGCAGTGGCCGGTATTGACTTGAACCCATTCGCGGTGGCCATTGCGCGCTTCCGGCTGCTTTTGGCCGCGTTGAAGGCCAGCGACGTGCACCGAATTGCCGCGGCCCCAGATTTCACTATCCATGTGGCCATCGGCGATAGCCTATTGCATGGCATGCGCTTTGGTCTCACCGCTACGGACGACATGTTTCAAAGCGCCGAACATTTTTCGGATACAGGCCTTGCTCACGCCTACGCCACGGAAGATTTGTTCGACGTACAGCGCATTCTTGGCATGCAGTACCACGCGGTAGTGGGTAATCCACCTTACATAGTGGTGAAAGATGCAGCGCTTAATGCGGCTTACCGGAAACACTTCGCAAGTTGCCACATGAAGTATTCGCTCGGCGCCCCGTTCACAGAGCGATTTTTCGAGCTTGCCCTCACTGGACGGGGCGCACAACCCGCTGGTTTCATTGGAATGATCACATCCAACTCGTTCATGAAGCGCGAGTTTGGGTCGAAGCTTATCGAGAAAGTGCTACCGCGGCTTGACCTTACGCACGTTGTGGACACATCTGGCGCTTACATCCCGGGCCATGGAACCCCCACTGTGATCCTCTTCGGTCGGCACCGCGCGCCCGTGAGCGATGTCGTACGCACCGTCATGGGCATCAAGGGGGAACCGACTACGCCTGAGGATCCGGCCCATGGCTTTGTGTGGTCGGCCATCGTCGATCAGATCGAACATGTGGGGTCGGAAAGCGAGTTTGTCAGCGTCGCTGACGGGCTGCGAGAAACATTTGGGCGCCATCCTTGGAGCATCGGTGGTGGCGGTGCGAGCGACCTCCTCGACACTATCAATGAGGTCGCAACTGGAAAGCTTGCCGCCTTAGTTTCTGCTGTGGGCCGAACAACTCACACTGGCGAAGACGGGGCATTCTTCGTACCGCGCCGTTGGGCAGACAGGACTGGAATTCGCGGCTATACAGTGCCATTGGTCGAAGGCGAATACGTTCGCGATTTCTCTATTGACTATGACATCGAAACTATCTTCCCCTACGACATTCGGTCTGCATCGGTACTTCCCGAACTCCCAGAACAACTCTGGTGCCATTTATGGGCCTACAGACGCCTATTGAAGGAACGCAAGGATTTCGGAAACTACATCGAAGATCGAGGACTAAAGTGGTACGAGCATTCAATGTTCTTTCCGGAGCGCTTTCGGAACCCAGTCGGCATCGCCTCCGCGTTCGTTGCTACCCACAATCACTTCGCGATCGAACGAGGTGGAATGGTCTTCAAGCAGTCGGCGAACGTCATCAAATTGCAGTCTGGTGCGACGGACGATGATCATCTTGGTTTGCTCGGGTTGCTCAACTCGTCGGTCGCCTGTTTTTGGTTCCAACAGGTCTGCCACAACAAGGGCGGGCCGGGTGGCGGTAGCAGCAAGGACGAAAAGTGGCATGACTTCTACGAGTTCAGCTCAACGGCTTTGAAGGAGTTCCCCCTCACCGGATCGCGCCCACTCGCCCTTGCATGCAAACTTGATCGCCTCAATGCCGAGTTGGCCGCAACGCTTCCTCCCGCACTTCTTGCAGGAACCGCCGATGGGAGTCGCCACGTGCCAACACGTGAAGATTTCGACGCTGCTTGTGCGCAGGCACAGAGCTTACGTCGACAGATGATCGCTTGGCAGGAAGAATTGGACTGGTACTGCTACGGGTTATACGGTGTGCTTCCCGCCAGCGGGACAATTGACGCCATTACCTACGCATCGCCACCAGAAGTAGCCCTTGGCGAGCGCGCTTTTGAAATCGCCATTGCGAGACGGGTTGCACAAGGTGGGTTCGAAACGCGGTGGTTTGAGTGGCTCGGCATCACTCCGATGGTTGAAATCCCGAACCACTGGCCGCAGGAGTACCGACGAGTAGTGGAGCGCCGTATCGAACTGATCGAAAGCGACCGCAACATTGGCTTGGTCGAAAGCATGAACTGTAAGCGTCGATGGGAAGGACTTTCATGGGCCGACCACGAGCGCAACGCCCTCCGCGACTGGCTGCTTGATCGGCTCGAATCCCCACGATTTTGGCGCGCCGATGGAGACCATCCGCCGCAGCTCACTACGACCAACCGTTTGACCGACGCAGCCCACACGGACGCCGAATTCATGAGTATTGGCTCACTGTACGTTGGCCATGTCGATTTCGACGTCGGACAACTAGTTGCTGAATTGGTGGCCGCCGAATCCGTGCCATTTTTGCCCGTGCTGCGGTACGCCGACACGGGACTGCGCAAACGTGTCCAGTGGGAAGAGACTTGGGCTCTGCAGCGCAGCGAAGACGCGGGCGAACACGTTGGCAAGATACCTGTACCGCCCAAGTACCAAAGCAAGGACTTCCTGAAGTCCGACTTCTGGCGCCTGCGTGGCGGCCTGGACGTTCCCAAGGAGCGTTGGATCAGCTACCCCGGCTGCGAGCGCGGTGCCGACGGCAGCCTCGTCATCGCCTGGGCCGGCTGGGACCACCTGCAGCAAGCTACGGCCTTAGCGACGTACTTCATCGATATGAAAGAACGGGAAGGCTGGAGCCGCGAGCGCTTGCAGCCCTTGCTCGCCGGACTGCTTGAACTGATCCCATGGCTCAAGCAGTGGCACAACGACATGAACCCCGATTTCGGCGCGCGCATGGGCGACTACTACGAGAGCTTCCTGACCGACGAAGCGCGCGCGTTGCAATTCACGCTCGATGACTTACGCGCCTGGAAGCCGGCGGTTACTGCGGCTAAGCGCGGTCGCAAGAAATCAGCATGAACGAAACGATGCATCAGGCCGGACGCCGGAAACAGGGAAAACAACAACCATGACACTTATTCGAGAACTGATTGCGATCCCGGAGCAGGTGCATCAGGGCGACTTCGTCCTGAAGCTGGCCGATGGCGTGGCGCATGCCGAAGCGACGTTGCGCGACTACGTTGTGACGCCGCAGCTCAACGCCTGCTTCAATGACGCGCTGACCTTCATCAAGCAGTCGGTTCAGGGCGGCACCAGCAAGGCAGCCTATCTGCATGGCAGCTTCGGCTCCGGCAAGAGCCACTTCATGGCCGTGCTCAACCTGCTGCTCGACAACAACGTGTCGGCACGCTCGATGCCCGAGCTGGCCAACGTCGTCGCCCAGCACAACGGCTGGACGCAGGACCGCAAGTTCCTGCTCGTGCCGTATCACATGATCGGCGCGCGCAGCATGGAGTCGGCGATCCTGGGCGGCTACGCCGAGTTCGTGCGCAAGCGGCATCCGGATGCGCCGATCCCTGGCTTCTATCTGTCGGAGCGCCTGTTCGAAGATGCGGTGCGCATGCGCGATCGGCTTGGCGATGAGGCCTTCTTCCGCGACCTGAACGAGGGTTCGGACGCCGGCGGTGGGGACGACAGCGGGTGGGGCGACCTGAGCGGCGGCTGGGACGCCGCGAGCTTTGAAGCCGCGATGCTGGAGCCGCCGAGCGGCGACGACCGCGTTCGCCTGGTCGGCGACCTGATCAGCCGCTATTTCACGGCGATTGCCGACGTGGCCGAAAGCCGCGGCGAAGCCTTCGTGCCGCTCGACGATGGCCTAAGCATCATGAGCCGCCACGCCAAGGCGCTCGGCTACGACGCAGTGATCCTGTTCCTCGACGAGTTGATCCTGTGGTTGGCCAGCCGGGCGGCCGATGTCAGCTTCGTCAGCAGTGAGGGCACCAAGCTCGTCAAACTGGTCGAGGCCGGCAACGCCGATCGGCCGATTCCCTTGGTCAGCTTTGTCGCGCGGCAGCGCGATCTGCGCGAACTGGTCGGAGAGAACCTCGCCGGCTCGCTGCAGTTGCAGTTCAGCGATGTGCTGCGCCACTGGGAGGCGCGTTTCCATCGCATCACGCTAGAAGACCGTAACCTGCCGGCAATTGCCGAGAAGCGGGTGCTCCGGCCTTTGTCCGAAGCGGCTCGGCAGACCCTGGGCAATGCCTTCGATGAATTCCAGAAGGTCAGGCCCGAGGTCTGGAACACGCTGCTGACCGAGACCGCGGACAAGGAAATGTTCCGCAAGGTTTATCCGTTCAGCCCGGCGCTGGTGCAGACCTTGATTGCCGTGTCGGCAGCGCTGCAGCGCGAGCGCACAGCCTTGAAGCTGATGCTGCAACTGCTGGTCGATCGACGCGATGACCTGGAACTGGGGCAGATCATCCCGGTCGGCGACCTGTTCGACGTGATCGCCGACGGCGACGAGCCGTTCTCCGAGGCGATGCGTATCCACTTCGACAACGCCAAGCGGCTCTACAGACAGAAGCTGTTGCCGCATCTGGAGCGGCAGCATGGTGTGACTTGGGAGAACATTCGCATCGGCGATGCCGACCCGGCCAAGGCCCGAGCGCTGCGCAACGATGCGCGGCTGATCAAGACCCTGCTGCTGAGCGCGCTGGTGCCCGAAGTCGATTCGTTGAAGGCCTTGACGGCCCAACGCCTGGCCGCACTGAACCACGGCACGATCCGCTCGCCCATCCCCGGTCGCGAAACCCAGGACGTGCTGCGCAAGTGCAAGGAGTGGGCGGCCGACATCGGCGAGATCAAGGTCACCGACGACACCAACTCCCTGATCTCGATCCAGGTCACCGGCGTCGACATCGAGCCCATCGTGCGCGGACCGGCCGCCTCCAGCGACAACCCGGGCAACCGGCGCCGCCGCGTGCGCGAGATGCTGTTCGAGCAACTCGGTGTGACCGACACCAACGACCTGTTCGCCACCTACGCGGTGCTATGGCGCGGGACGAAGCGCGAGGTCGAGGTGCTGTTCGAGAACGTCCGCGAGATGTCGGACGAAAAGCTGCGCGGGCGCCCGGGTACCTGGACGGTGGTTATCGACTTCCCGTTCGACGACCCCAAGTTCACACCCGCCGACGACCTGGCCCGTTTGGCCGACTATCGCGGCGACGATACGCAGACCCTGGTGTGGATGCCGTCGTTCTTCAGCGCCAAGGCGCAGCATGACCTGGGTCGCCTGGTGGTGCTGGACTACATCCTGACCGGGGAGCGCTTCAACGAACTGGCCGCCCACCTGTCGCTGGTGGATCGCGGGCCGGCTCAGGCGCTGCTGCGCAACCAGCGTGACCAGTTGCAGCAGCGGGTTCGGCAGTATCTGGAGGTG
>ERZ724523.1976-NODE-1976-length-11769-cov-5.174492_pt1 | contig 11769 bp, 8 predicted proteins | sample MGYA00376056_ERZ724523 | MGnify/ENA primary metagenome ERZ724523 (study PRJEB28724, sample SAMN07190888) | wastewater metagenome | isolation source: influent of sewage treatment plant in Hong Hong | place: USA: Christiansburg, Virginia | collected 2016-03-01 ... | reverse complement strand
CGCGCTGCTCGAAAAGAGCGATTTTGGCTCGGGCACCAGCAGCAAGTCGTCGAAGCTGATTCACGGCGGGCTGCGCTATCTCCAGCATGCCGAGTTTGGCCTGGTGTTCGAGGCGGTCAGCGAGCGAACGCTGCTGCTCAAGCTGGCCCCGCATCTGGTCAAACCGCAGCTATTCCTGGTTCCCACGTTTAGGGGCCAGTATCCCGGTCGGTTCGTGCTCGGCTGCGGCATGTGGATGTACGACGCGCTTTCGAAATTTGCCGCGCCGGATCGCCATCGTGCGTATCGCAAAAAGGGCGTGCAAAAGATCGAGCCGGGCCTCAAAGCGGACGGTCTGACCGGCGGCGTCACCTATTACGACGGCATGACCGACGACGCACGGCTCACGCTAGAGACCATCCTCGACGCGGTCCGTGCGGGTGCCAAGGTGCTGTCGTACGCCCGCGTGCGCGGCTTTGTCGAAGACTCGACTGGGATTGTGCAGGGCGTGACGGTCGCAGATGTACTCGACGAAACACGGACGACCACGCTGTTTGCCAAGGTGACGGTCAACTCGACCGGGCCGTGGTCGGACTTGGTGCTGCGGCTGCTCCGACACAACCAGCCCGCACCGATGGTTCGGCCCACCAAGGGTGTTCATATCCTGGTCGATGCGGCGCGCCTGCCCGTCCAGCACGCGGTGGTGATGACGGTGCCCAAAGATGGACGCATCATCTTTGCGATCCCTTGGGCCGATCCCGAGTCGCCTGCGGCCAGCCGCACCGTGATTGGCACCACCGATACCGACTATCACGGCGATCCCGATCGAGTGGCAGCCGACGCGGCGGACATCGACTATTTGCTGGAAGTGGCAAACTTCTTTTTCCCGGAGTCCAAGCTGGTTCCAGACGATGTGCTGGCAACCTGGGCCGGACTGCGACCACTGGTGATGCCTTCGAGCGATGGCCTGGATGCCTCGAGCGTTTCGCGGGAACACCGCATCCTGTCGCGACCGGGCCTGGTGACGATCATTGGCGGCAAGCTGACCACCTATCGGCGCATGGCGGCGCAGCTCCTGTCCGAGGCATACAAGCAGCTTGGGGTCACTGAACCGCCGTGCGCGACCCTCGACCGACCGCTACCCGGTGCAACCGACTGGAAGCCGCCCACCGACGATTTTGATCCGGTTGCAGAGCTTACCGAAGAGCTGGTCGCACTCAACCTGCCGGGGATTGATCGCCAAGTGGCCCGGCACCTGGCCACCACCTACGGCGTGCGAGCACGGACCATCGTCGAAAAGATCCAGCAGGGTGGCGATCCATCGGCCAGCGACAGGCTCGATCCCGAGCTGCCCTTCCTGTACGCCGAGGTCGACTTGGCGGTGACGGTGGACTTGGCGGTGCGGCTCGATGACGTGCTATCACGACGGATGCCGCTGCTACTGCTCGCTCGGGATCAGGGTTTAGGCTGCGCCGACAAAGTGGCCGAGCGCATCGCCAAGCTGCGCAACTGGTCCAAAGAACGCACGGAACTGGAGCTACGTCACTACCGAGACGTGGTCGCGCTGTCTCGTCAGTTCCGCAGCGTTCCGTCGGGGAAATAGACCATCTGTAGGCTGTGATCGGGGCGAAGCTGGACGATCACGTCGGCGCGATCACGCAGTGGCAGGACGAAGCGCTCGACCTGCGGCCACAGTGAATCGTGCCAGAACTGCATCACCTCGGCGTCGGTCATGCCACCTCGGCCCGCAGCCACCTGCTCCGCTTCACGCTGGCGTCGCGATGCCAGCGCCGCTTCGACATCAATATCGACATAAACCAGTCTATCGAGCGCCGCACGCAGCGGCTCATAACCCGGCGCGTCGACTCCGACCAAAAAGCCCTCCAGTACACACAGATCGAGCGGTCCCTTACACCGGCGCGGCGTCCGACGCGACTCTGTGCCGCGATCGAACACCGGCAGCTCGACCTGACACGAGCGGGTTCGTAGCTGGGACAAAAAGCCATTGAGCAGCTCGAGATCATGGGTTCCGGGCGGACCTCGCCACGCAAAGCCACGCTGCAATCGCTCGGCCCTCGGCAGATAGAAGTCATCGAGCGAAAGCGTGGCGGCACGCAGCTCGGGCAGCGCCTCGACGAGCTGGCCAGCGAGCGTCGATTTTCCAGCCCCCGGCAGCCCGCACATCCCAAGCAGCAGCGTCTGGCCAGGACGAATCCAGCGCCGCACCTCTTGGACCAGCGACACGAACGCGGCGTCGGACCGCATGGGCTAGGCGCGCTCGGCCAGGGCTTGCAGCCCCGCCGCAATCCGCCGTACGCCCTCTTCGATAAGCGGCACCGACGTGGCATAGGACAGCCGAATGTGGCCAGGTGCATAAAAGCCAGTGCCCGGAACCACGGCCACCGACGCCTCATCGAGCAGAAAGCGACTCAGCGCGACATCATCCGGTACCGCTTCGCTCAGATACGAGGAGACATCGGGAAAGCAGTAAAACGCGCCGTGCGGCTCGACGCAACGCACGTGGGGAATGGCGGTCAGGGACTTGTACATGATCCGTCGCCGGGCATCGAACTCGGCGACCATTTTTTGTGTGGGCGCCTGATCGCCCGTCAACGCCGCTAGTGCCGCATGCTGGGACACCGCCGCCGCATTGGTCGTCACCTGCCCTTGCAGCTTGTCCATCGCCACAATCAGCGGTCGCGGCGCGGCGCAAAAACCAATGCGCCAGCCGGTCATCGCGTAGCTCTTCGAGACACCGTCGATCAACACCACCCGACCCCACAGCGATGGATCGAGCGCCAAAATCGATACAAATCGACCGGGTGCGTAGACCAGCCGCCGATAGAGATCATCGGTCAGCACCAGAATCTCGGGATGCTCGTGGAGCAGCTTCACAATCTCCGCAAGCGTCGCTTCGTCGATGACCGCGCCGGTCGGATTGCTCGGACTACAGAGCATGAGCATCCGAGTTCGCGGAGTGATCTTGCGACGCAGCGAGTCGACATCAATCCGAAAACCATCCGCCGCAGCGGACGGACAGAGCACCGCCACTCCTCCGGCCAAACGAACCAGCTCGGCATGGCTCGGCCAAGTCGGGGTCGGAATCAGGACTTCATCGCCCTCATCGATCAGCGATTGCAGGGCATTGAACAGACACTGCTTGGCCCCGGTCGAAACCATCACTTCTTCGGGACGAATCGACACGCCGTGTACCGAAGAAAGCTCGGCGGCCGCAGCCGCACGTAGCTCCATGATGCCACTTACCGCCGTATAACGGTTGGCACCACGCTCGATCGAGGCCGCAGCAGCCGCCCGAATGTGCGGAGGCGTATCGAAGTCGGGCTCTCCGAGCGTCAGGCTCAGGATGTCCCGGCCCGCCGTGACCAGCTCCTTGGCACGCGCCGTCACTTCGAGCGTAATCGACGGTACCAGAGCTTCGATTCGGCGAGCTACCCGCATCAGCCCACATCCTTCGGCTTTGCAATCACCCCAAGTCGCTCGCGCAGCACGGCAGACAGTCCATTTGGAACCATCCAGTCGACGTCTCCGCCAAACTGCGCGACTTCTTTGACCAGCGAGGAGCTGACGTAAAAATACTGCGCTGCGGTCATCAGGAAGATGGTGTCGACATCGGGCGCGAGCCGATGATTCATGTGCGCAAACTGAAACTCGTACTCGAAATCGGCGAGCGCTCGCAGGCCGCGAACCACAAAGCGTGCCCCGCGATCCTTGACGTAGTTCACGAGCAGGCCGGAAAACGCATCGACATCGACGCGTGGGTCGTGGTTCACCGCTTGTAGGATTTGCTCGCGACGCTCTTCGACAGAAAACAGCGGCTTTTTGCGCACGTTGTCAGCAATCGCAACGACGACCCGGTCAAACATCCTGAGTGAGCGTAGCAAGATGTCGATGTGTCCGTTGGTGATCGGATCAAATGAGCCTGGATAAATGGCGATTCTCTCAGTAGACACGTCGGCAGCTCCGTAACCGCTGGTGCATTGGGATGCCGGAAGCCTTGCAAGCGCAGGCCGCAAGAGTCAAGGGCCATGCCAAAAGCGGCGCTGGTCGCGTTACAACTAAAGCATGCCGAAGACACCGCGCTCTGGCTTCCGATCTGCGCTCGATTCTCCACTTTTGACGCTGGCGTTGTCCGTCGTAGCGACGAGCTGCGAGGTTGATCTGGGCAGCCGGACGGCCTTGCCGGAAAAGACGCTCGGCGAGGTCGTCTACCGCGAGTCGTGCCAGAGGGTTGCCTACACCTCGCAGCTCTCCGAACAAGCAGCGGGCTTGCGAACCAGCGTGGATGCCTCTGGCACAAGCTACCGCCCGATGTGCAGCGATGGTCAAGCCGCGCCAGCTTCTGCCCCAACGATCATGCAGGCAGTCGGGTCCGAGCGGATGAACGTCGTGTCGGGCATCGATACGGCGGTGCCGAAGTCGCTCTATGACGACCTCGATCGGGCCCTACGCGGAACCATGCCGGCGCTCGAAGGCCCTGAGGCCCAGCAAGCGGCGGCGAGCGGTGGTGCCACGATTCGTCTGCTGTCCGCAAGCGATGCGGCGATGGCGGCGATGGCTCGGCTAGGCTATCGGGAAGGTTTTCTGCCGCGCTCAACGTCGGGAGGACTGACTCGAGGACTGCTCGCGACCCCGGACCTTCACGCCTCGCTGACTGCGGTGCTGCCGGTCCTGGTCGACTCCAGCCTGGGTGGGGGGGATGCGTCCGGTGCCCCAGCGCTGCGGGCCTTTCTGGATGCCGCGAGCCGCGAGGTGTCGACCATCACGGCGGTCGCGACGCCGCAAGCTCCCGATCGCACGCTCAACCTGCTCAACCGCTTCCTGTTCACCGAGTCCGCCGAGCTGTTGACGTTGCCCGCCGGTCAGGCCTATTACGCGGCGCGACGCGATCACCGAGGACTGCCCCTCGTCGCCCTGCAAGGGACCGCGCTACCTGCTCCCTATGTCGATAAAGACAAAGACGGTTATGCGGACATAGACCCCAATGGTCGATTTATCGATACAGCAGGCAAAATCATCCCGTTTGTCACACCGTTTGCGAGCATCAGCCTGTATCAAAAAGACCTGGCGGTGGCGCGAGACAGCGCCGGCAGAGCACTTGTTGCGGCAGCAGGTCAGCCGCTCTATGGCTACCAAAACCTCGATGACACGGTGCTGGCGGGTCTTTTGCGCGAGGCTCCGGCGCTGCTCGATGGTCAGCGTGACATTGCGCTGCGACTCGCAGAGGGAGCGGGCTTTCTGCTCGGACCCCGGGCGCTGGCCAAAAAAGACTACACGGGATCAGTTCTCGACTATCAAGGATTCGATAAAACGCAGTCCCCACTGCTCGATATGGTGTATGGATTTTTGCAAATCCTGACCTATGCAGATACCGGCGTGTCGAGCGGCATCGAGCTCAACCGGCTTCTGCGTTCGATCCAACTATTGCTCAATACCCAAGAGTCGATCCTGGCGCGTACGCTCGACGCGACCGCCAAAGCGTTCGACGAGTCGAAGAAGCCCGCATATGCGGCGGCGGTGCTAGACGAAAAATCGACGCTGTATGACGACCTGGCCCCGATCCTCGTCCGGCTGCTGCGCGATCCCGACCTGCTCCGTGACGTGCTGCTATCACTGTCGGACCCGGCGACGGCGGACCTGGGCCAGCTCCTCGGCATCCTAGCGAACGATTCTAGTCAGATGTTTATGAACCAAAACCAGCTCGACACCCGAGGCCAGCCTTCGGATTTGTCGTCTGTGGTGGGCGTGTTCGGCAAGCCGGTGAACCGCAACTTGCCCGACTCGGATGTCGACAAAAATCCCGGCAATGCGCAAAACAACCGCTCGGTATTGCAGCGCGTACTGCACCTGGTTCACGACGCCAACCAAGCGACGTTTTGCAACAAAGACGGCGCGTTTGTGAACATCAAGATCGTCATCGACATCAAGGTCGCGGGACCGGCCAAGCCCTGCGCTCTGTTTCAGCTCGATGACCTGGCGCTGTACTACCTGCTGTCGATTGCGGACGACTCGGTGAAGGCACGCGATCCGTACACCAACTTCATCAACTCGATCACCGACAGTGGGCTCAAGACGCAGACGCAGATCGTCGATGGGCTGGGGCTGCTCGACAACATGGTCGGGATTCCGGGGTTTGGTAAGTACCCGACCCCGGCGATGCTGGCGCGCATGCTGTTTCAGGACAACACCAAGCGGGCTGACTTCTTTAAGACGACGCTCGACTTTGGAGCGTGTACTCCGGCGCGGCAGGGCACGCTGTGCTCGAATCAGAACCTCGAATGGCAGAAATACTACGACGGGGCACTGTTCGGGCTGGAGGCGGTTCACCCTCGCGATGCGGCGGGCAATCCCAAGACCGGCGTCAACTTCTATACGGCGTTCCGACCGATCGTAAACGCCTTCGCCAAGCACGATGAGTGCGTCCAGCGAGCTGCCAACGGATCGTGCACCAAGCTGCGCAACGCCGGACAGATCCTGGTCGACTTGCTATCGGTGCTGCATCGCCACTGGCCAACCGTGCAGTCGAAGTTCTTCGATGCGCCCGGTTATGAACCGCAGCAAAAGCGCAGTGGCGGATCGCGCTACGAGCCGCTGATTGCCAAGCTGTTGTCATCGGGCGATCTGTTCCCCGCCGTTCGTGCGCTCGGGCCCATGCTGGCGACGGTGGTGACGGACGACGGCTCGAACCTGCCGATTTCGACGGTGATTGCGCGACTCAGTCGCTGGCTGCTCGATCCAGAGTCGGCGCGAGTCGGTGGAGCGTTGGTCTATCGCGATGGTCGGACGCAGGCACTGCGCAACGATGGCAAGCCGACCTTTGCGGCGACAGCGGACCCGGTGATCTTGGATGTGATCTCGGGGACTGCGGCAGGCAAGGTGACGCCGTTTGACCTGCTCGCCGATGCCTACAAGACCAAGCGCGCCCGAATGGCCCAAGACCCAGCCCGCGCCGAACAGTGGCAGGCGGCGGTCAGCGCGACAGCCGACCTCTACCTCACCGCACGACCCGGCGCTGCCGGTAGCTACAAGTTTGCGACGCCCCGCCTGCGGCCGATTCTGCTGGCTGGAATTGATCTGCTTCGCGACCGCGTAAGCGCCCACGGTGGCGCGATGGACATTCGGAGCTGGGTCAGTAACTCGCTGTATCCCGATCTGGAAAAGAGCCTGACCGGACCGGTGATGGCGGCATCGATGGACCTGCTGACGCAAGTGGCGGCCACGCCGACCGCAAAGCCGAGGATGTACAAACTGCTGTCCTCGCTGCTCTCTGATCCCGGCGTGGGCAGTCCCGATGCACCTCGCTTCCAAGCGCTGCTCTATTCGGTAGCGGACCTCAGCCAGCTTCTGGCCGATGATGCCGATCTCGTCCCGATTGTGAAGCCGCTCGCCGGACTACTCGACCCGCAGGTGGCCGTGGGTGCGCTTTCGATCCTGCGCCGAGGTCTGCCGACCGATGACAAGCAAATCTTGCTTCAGGTCGGTAAGAACTTGTTTACCCCGGACCCCAGCGGTCGCTATCCAGCGTTTTTTCTGGGCGATGCCATGAGCGAAATCAACCGCAGCGGGGCCGGACAGCCGGGCACGTTGGGCAGCACGTTTGCTGCGGCGGACTATCAAGCGCTGCTATCGACCGTCGGCACCTTCCTGTCCGATGAGCGTCGCGGCGTCCGGCGCATCCTCGACATCGTAAACACCCGTCACGGCGAATAATCCGCCCCGACCTGCCTGTAGCGAAGATCCTCCCTCCGACTCCTTCCGAGCCACCACCGGACCCACCAAGTTCCTGCCGCGATGGGTAGCAGGTACCTGATATAGTGGGCGGATCTGTGGTGTCTGCTTCAGCAGCACCTAGGGCACCTCGGGGGGGGATGATCCGTGAAAGCTACTTATGGGCTAAGTCAGAGCACTGTTTCTGTCGGGGAAGTCAGTCAGATATCACTCGTCGTGCGCTTTGGCGCAGATCACGCCAAAGACAAGGCGGATGCGCCGCCACGCAGGCCGCTCAACCTGAGCTTGGTCCTCGACCGCTCGGGCTCGATGGGTGGGACGCCGCTGCGGCAAGCCCTGAAGTCGGCCAAGGCGCTGGTCGGTGAGCTTACCGAAAAAGACCTGCTGTCGGTGGTGACCTTCGACGACGACATCGACACCCTGGTCGCACCGGCGCTGGTCACCGACAAGCGCGCCATTCAAGCCGCGATCGACAAGGTCCATGCGGGCGGCTGTACCAACCTGTGCGGTGGCTGGGAAGCGGGCGGCAAGCATGTGCAGAAGAACTTCTCGCAGCAGCTTGTGAATCGGGTGCTGCTGCTCACCGATGGGCACGCCAACGTCGGCACGACCGATACCGCCTCGCTGGTCAAGCTGGCGCAAAAGCAGGCCAGTACCGGCGTGGCTACGACGACGCTCGGCTTTGGCACCAACTTTAACGAAGACCTGCTGATCGGCATGGCGCGGGCGGGCGAGGGCAACTACTACTACATCGAGTCGCACGAAGACCTGTCCCAAGTGCTCCAGATCGAGCTAGAGGGCCTGTCTTCCGTATGCGGTCAGAACCTGACGGTGCAGCTCAAGCCGCAGGCCGCTCTCGAACAGTCGACGGTGCTCAATCAGTACCGCACCGAGGCCAAGGGCCGCGAGCTGGTGGTGACGGTCGGTGATGTCTACGCGGTGGAAGACAAGGTGCTGGCGCTCGACCTCCAGGTCAAGCCCAGCGCGGTCGGTCCCTGTCCGCTCGCCACGATCGCGTTTTCGTATCGGGTGCTCGAAGGCGGCGTGACCCGCGAAGTGACCGATCAGATCGTCGTAACGGTGGCTGCGGCCAGCAAAGAGGATGCGGCGGCAGCAGCCCCGGACCTGACGGTACTCGGTGAAGCGCTGCGACAGCGGGCAGCCAAAGCCAAAGATGCAGCGGTCGAGCTGGCCGATAAGGGACAGCACAAAGAGGCGGCGACGCAGCTTCAGCAGGTGGCGGAGTCGATTCGCAACAGCCCGGTCGCCAACCAGTTCGAGTTCACCGAAGAAATCGAGCTGCTCGAGCACTTCGCAGAGCGTCTTGGCAAAAACGGACTCGACTCCGTACTCCGCAAAGAGCTGCGCGATCAGTCGTACCAGGCCGGAACCCGCAGTCGCGGCGACTTGGCCCAGCGTGGCACCGCAGGCGGCTCGTCTTCGGGACTCCCGACCGTGACCAGCGCCGATGGCGGCATCGCCCTCCGCTGCGAAAAGGTCAGCGGCAAGCTGCGCATCCGCGTCACCTCCGACGGCTTTGATCCCGCCAAGAACGTCCAGTTCCCCCGCGCCATTCGCGAAGAAGGGGTGTCCTATCTGGTCGAAAAGGTCGTGCCCAGCGCCGACGGCAGCTACTACCGCGTCCAGGGCAAGATTCAGCGCCTTCTGCGCCCCGGTGAAACCGTGGGTGCTGCCAAAGGAGCCTCGCGCAGCAGCGGAAGCAGCAAGGCCGTCAAGACGCCCAAGACCGCTGCGGACCTGCCGACCTGTACCGAGATCGGCACTGGCGTGCTGGTGCAGTGTGTCAAAGAGGGTGTCAAGCTGCGCGCTCGCGTCGTCTCCGATGGTTTCAATCCCAACTGGAACATCCGCTTCCCGCGCAGCATCCGCGAGCTAGGAATCCTCTACGTCTGTGATCAAGTCGTCGAGGCCTCGACCGGCGGTTCCTACGTCGCCACCGGCGAAGTGAAGCGCCTCATCCAGTAGGAGAGGAAGCCACCTGCGGACATCGCTCCATGTGAAATGGGCATGTGGAGCGCTATCGACCGACGGGAAGTGTCAACGTAGGCATCAGCGAAACCCCCTGGCCAGCCTGCATGTTAAACAGCTCGGTGAGCAGCATGAAGGTGCTCTTGCTCTCCAGGTCGTTGTCGGCAATGTAGTAGTAATGGTCGCGGTAGCGGATCTTCACGTAGGCGGCTTTCGGTTCGTCGCGACGGGTGCGGACGTGAAACAGGCCCCCAAGTAGGTCGCTCCACTGAAAAAGCCGCCCATCGGGATAGTGCGTCTGGGTCACCAGGCCCGACAGGCTGTGAACTTTGGGCACATCGACCGCGTGCGCCAAAAAGAACATGATGCTCCGCACCGAGCGCAGCCGCAGCGGCACCACATCGCGTCCAGTCCTCCGCACATCCTGCGTCAGCACATAACGCAGCCCGTCTTGGGTAAGCCCAAGCTGCTGCCGCACCCGCAGCAACGCCTCAGCATGAGACGCCTGGGCACGCACCTCTAACACCAGGGTCGGCTGATCTTTGTGATGCTCAAACGAGAGGTTCAGGAGATCGGCCTGCTGCAGCAGCCGTAAATCGGCGGCGAGGTGCTGAAACTCCGCAAAGATCGGTGCCTGCGCCGGAGTCGGTCCGGCTGCGGACGGTGCGTTGCGCAGATTGCCCACTCGATCGAGCACCAGCAAAAGCACCCGGGCAATGCTCCAGCCCGAGCGGGTCAGGTGCAAAAGCGACTCCAGGGACAGCGGAGAGATCAGCTTGCGCACAAACGCCTCCCCCGCGAGCGGCGACAGCACCACGGTGGGTGTCTGGCTGTAGGACAGTCCGAGGCTCGGCTTTACCAGGCTGCGCAGCGGATCGGTACTCACCGAAAAGTCGGTGCCAATTCCCGCCGACGCCCCGAGTGTCTGCTGCGAGGTAATGCCACTGACCTCAACAAAGTAGGGATTGTCGCGATAGCGCAGCCGGACCAAGTTGAGCAGGAGCTGCTCGTTTTGCGCCCGCACAATGGCTTCGTTGAAGTCACGCTGCTGAAGGCCGAGCGTCGCAGGGCCAAGCTGCACGCACCCGGAACCGCCCAGCAGCACGGCCAGGACCAGCAAGAATCCCCGACAATCCATGGTGCCCCTTGGTTACTCTCTCATAACCAAGCCATGAGCGAAAAGAGCAAGCCCGATTCATCCTCTCTGTCCCGTCCTCGCTCGCAGGAGCTGTTTGCACGCGCCAAGCAGACCATCCCGGGCGGCGTCAACTCGCCGGTCCGCGCCTTCCGAGGCGTCGGCGGCGATCCGGTGTTCTTTGCCTCCGGGAGCGGCAGCCAGCTCACCGATGTCGACGGCAACCGCTACATCGACTATGTCGGCTCGTGGGGACCGATGATCCTCGGCCACGCGCAGCCGCAGGTCTTGGCCGCCATCACCGCCGCCGCCCAGCAAGGCTTTTCGTTCGGGGCCCCGACCGAGCGCGAGGTGCGCTTCGCCGAGCTTCTCACCAGCCGCATCCCATCGATGGACAAGGTCCGGATGGTGTCGTCGGGCACCGAAGCCACCATGTCGGCGCTGCGCCTTGCCCGAGGGGCCACCGGCCGCTCCAAGATCGTCAAGCACGACGGTGCCTATCACGGCCATGCCGACAGCTTGCTGGTTGCCGCCGGCTCCGGTGCCGCCACGCTCGGTCTGCCCGGAACCGCCGGCGTCACGGACGGGGCCGCCCGCGATACGCTGACCGTGCCATGGAACGACGTGGCCGCGATCGAAGCGGTCTTCCGAGACCACCGCAGCGCCGATGGCACAAGCGAGATCGCCGCCGTCATCATCGAGCCCGTTTGCGGCAACATGGGCTGTGTTCCACCCGCGCCCGGCTATCTGGAGCTGCTCCGCACGCTCACCTTGCAGCACGGCACCATCCTCATCTTTGACGAGGTCATGACAGGCTTCCGCGTTGCCAAAGGTGGGGCCCAAGGGCGCTACGGCATCGGTCCTGATCTCACCTGCCTGGGCTAAATTGTGGGTGGAGGACTCCCTGCCGCAGCGTATGG
>ERZ724523.1970-NODE-1970-length-11783-cov-7.363063_pt1 | contig 11783 bp, 8 predicted proteins | sample MGYA00376056_ERZ724523 | MGnify/ENA primary metagenome ERZ724523 (study PRJEB28724, sample SAMN07190888) | wastewater metagenome | isolation source: influent of sewage treatment plant in Hong Hong | place: USA: Christiansburg, Virginia | collected 2016-03-01 ... | reverse complement strand
AGCTTCACATCGAGCCAGCCCTGGCGGGCCGTGCTGCTGATGGTGTCGTCGAGATCCAGCTCCGAGGGATTGCCCTTGCGCACCCAGCGCCTGAGCTTGCGCAGGGCCAGCTGGATGGCCCGCTGGCCGAGCGGCGAGTCGTCGCTGAAGTTGCGATAGTGGCGCGCCTCCCACACCTTGGTTGCCTTGCCATGCTGGCCCTCTCCCCCCATGCGGATCCCCTCGGGGTGGAAGCCGCCATGGCCGAACGGACTGCTGCCACCGGTACCTACCCACTTGTTGCCGCCGGCGTGGCGCGACTTTTGTTCGCGCAGGCGCTGGTTGAGGGTGTCGAGCAACTTGTCGAGCCCGCCGAGGGATCTGAGCAAGGCTTTCTCCTCAGAGCTCAACAGCCGCTCGAACTCCTGGCGCAACCAGTCGTCCGGCAGCGTCTCGGGCAGCAAGGGGATGGCCTCCAGCCCCTGGTAGTACTCGGCGAAGGCGCGATCGAAGCGATCATAGTGAGCCTCGTCCTTCACCAGCAGGCTGCGGGACAAGCGATAGAAGTCGTCCATGTCCACGCTGGCGAGTCCGGCCGCCAGGGCCCCATGGAGATCCAGCAACTCGCGCAGGCTGCAGGGCAGCTTGTGACGGCGCAGGTGAAGGAAGAAGTCGATGAGCATTCAGCCGCCACGACGCGCCAGGAAGGCGAGCTTCTCGAAGAGGTGCAAGTCCTGCTCCGTCTTGAGCAGGGCGCCATAGAGAGCGGGCACCAGCTTGCCAGGCTCCCGGCTGCGCAGCGCCTCGGGGGCGATGTCATCGGCCAGCAGCAGGCGGATCCAGTCCAGCAGCTCCGAGGTGGAGGGCTTCTTGCGCAGCCCCTCCACATTACGCAGCTCGAAGAAGAGATCCATCGCCTCGCCGAGCAGGCTCTCCTTGAGGTTGGGATGGTGCAGCTGGACGATGGCCTGCATCTCGGCCTTGTCGGGGAAGCGGATGTAATGGAAAAAACAGCGGCGCAGGAAGGCGTCCGGCAGCTCTTTCTCATTGTTGGAGGTGATGATGACCACCGGACGCTGGCGCGCCTTGATGCGCTCGCCGGTTTCGTAGACATCGAACTCCATCCGATCCAGCTCCAGCAACAGATCGTTGGGAAACTCGATGTCCGCCTTGTCGATTTCGTCGATGAGCAGCACCGGCCTCTGCGAGGCAGCGAAGGCCTGCCACAGCTTGCCCTGGCGAATGTAGTGGCTTATGTCCCCGACCCGCGGATCCCCGAGCTGGGAGTCCCGCAGCCGGGCCACCGCATCGTATTCATAGAGCCCCTGCTGGGCCTTGGTGGTGGACTTGATGTGCCAGCTGATGAGGTCGGCACCGAGCGACTCGGCCACCGCCTCCGCCAGCACCGTCTTGCCGGTGCCCGGCTCACCTTTGATCAGCAGCGGCTTCTCCAGCACGATGGCGGCATTGACGGCCATACTCAGTGACTTTGATGCGAGATAGCGATCGCTTCCTGCAAATCCCATGAGATCCATTCCTTTGGTCGCAGGAGAACCCAGGGGCCCTTCGGCGAGAGAGAATAAGTTCTATATGTTGTAATAACATATTGTTATAACGATTCGTCACTTCTCATTCAGAAACCACAGGGTAATCTTGTTTCATCGCCTTAACAAACACAGGGATAGCACCATGAGCAAAATTTTTGAGGACAACAGCCAGACCATAGGCAACACCCCGCTGGTTCGTCTCAACCGTGTTACCAAGGGCCGCGTGCTGGCCAAGATCGAGAGCCGCAACCCGAGCTTCAGCGTCAAGTGCCGGATCGGCGCCAATCTCATCTGGGATGCCGAGAAACGCGGCGTGCTGACCAAGGGCAAGGAGATCATCGAGCCTACCAGCGGTAACACGGGCATTGCCCTGGCGTTCGTGGCTGCGGCCCGTGGCTATCCCATCACCCTGACCATGCCGGCCACCATGAGCCTGGAGCGCCGCAAGCTGCTCAAGGCGCTTGGCGCCAACCTGGTGCTGACCGAAGGCCCGCTGGGCATGAAGGGCGCCATTGCCAAGGCCAACGAGATCCTCGAATCCGAGCCGGGCAAGTATGTGCTGCTGCAGCAGTTCGAAAACCCCGCCAACCCCGAGATCCACGAGCAGACCACTGGCCCCGAGATCTGGGATGCCACCGACGGCGAGGTGGATGTGTTTGTGGCAGGCGTCGGCACCGGCGGCACCATCACAGGGGTCTCCCGCTACATCAAGCAGACCAAGGGCAAGGCCATCGTCTCCGTGGCGGTCGAACCCAGCGAATCTCCTGTCATCAGCCAGAAACTGGCGGGCGAAGAGATAAAGCCCGGTCCCCACAAGATCCAGGGCATAGGCGCGGGCTTCATTCCAGGCAACCTGGACCTGACCCTGCTGGACCGCGTCGAGCAGGTGAGCAGCGAGGAGTCCATCGAGATGGCTCGCCGCCTGATGGAAGAGGAAGGCATTCTGGCGGGGATCAGCTCCGGCGCCGCCGTGGTGGCTGCCGCCCGTTTGGCCGAACTGCCGGAATTTGCGGATAAAACCATCGTCGTCGTGCTGCCGAGTGCTGCCGAGCGTTATCTCTCCAGTGCCCTCTTCGCCGGCGTGTTCAGCGAACAGGAACTGCAACAGTAATTGATCGCATTACACCAAAACAACGGCGCCTCTGGGGGCGCCGTTTTCATTATGCGCTAAACTCAGTAGCCATCAGTGTCAGTCGACCCCTTATTTTTTGGGGTAAAATAACAAACTTGGGTGTGACAAAAAAAGCAGACATTCTGTGATAAATCTCATATCCTGTGCGGCGTCACGAGGTGTTTACCGGCTAGGTATCACAAGGTAACAAAGTGTTATTTTTCGTTATAAATTAATTTCAGGCCAGACCTGACGCGGCTTGTAGCCCGATGACGAAAAAGACTTAGCCAGGGCGCCGAATACTGCACAGAAAATTGACCTGGATTAAACCATTGCAGGTCTGATTTCGTTACTTTACAACATATCCATACTGACACGGTGAGACAGGAAGCCTCATTAGCGACCATCTCTCCACACAATATCAATAATATGGGGTGAAACCATGTACGAGAAGTCTGTTGTTATTACTGCTGAAAACGGCCTGCACACCCGTCCCGCAGCTCAGTTCGTGAAAGAAGCCAAAGAATTCCAAAGCGAGATCACTGTGGTCTCCGGTGGCAAATCCGCCAGCGCCAAGAGCCTGTTCAAGCTGCAGACCCTGGGCCTGACCAAAGGCACCAACGTGACCATCCAGGCCGACGGCCCGGACGCTCAGAAAGCCGTTGAGAAGCTGGTTGCCCTGATGGACGAGCTGGAGTAATCCAGCTTTATTCCTCCCCCACAGTCGTTTTAATAGGAAGGATTATGATATCTGGCATTCTTGCGTCCCCCGGTATCGCATTCGGTAAGGCGCTTCTTCTGAAAGAAGATGAAATCGTTATCAATCAGGGCAAGATTTCTGCCGACCAGATTGACGCCGAGATCAACCGCTTCCTCGAAGCCCGCACCAAGTCAGCCGCACAGCTGGAAGCCATCAAAGAGATGGCCGGTCGTACCTTCGGTGAAGAAAAAGAGGCCATCTTCGAAGGCCACATCATGCTGCTCGAAGATGAGGAGCTGGAAGGGGATATCAGATCCTTCATCAAAGACAACAAGGCGTCCGCCGACAAAGCCATCTATGAAGTGATCGAACAGTACGCCAAGATGATGGCCGAGCTGGACGACCCCTATCTGCGTGAGCGCGCCACCGACTTCCGTGACATCGGAACCCGTCTGGTGAAGAACGTGCTGGGCATCGCCGTTGTCAACCTGAGCACCATAGACGAAGAGGTCATTCTGGTCGCCAAAGACCTGACCCCGTCCGAAACCGCTCAGATCAACCTGAAATATGTGCTGGGCTTCGTTACCGACATCGGTGGCCGCACCTCTCACACTTCCATCATGGCCCGCTCCCTGGAGCTGCCGGCCATCGTGGGCACCAACGACATCACCGCGCGCGTCAACAATGGCGAGATGCTGATACTGGATGGCATCAACAACCAGATCATCATCAACCCGACCGCCGAACAGCTGGCTGAAGCCAAGAAATTCCAGGCCCAGTTCCAGGCCGAGAAGGACGAACTGGCCAAGCTGAAAGATCTGCCCGCCATCACCCTGGATGGTCATCAGGTCGAAGTCTGCGCCAACATAGGTACCGTCAAGGATACCGAGGGTGCCATCCGCAATGGCGCCGAAGGCGTGGGTCTGTACCGCACCGAGTTCCTGTTCATGGACCGCGATGCGCTGCCGACCGAAGACGAGCAGTTCAAGGCCTATAAAGAAGTGGCAGAGGCCATGCCGGATCAGCCGATCATCGTCCGTACCATGGACATCGGCGGCGACAAAGAACTGCCCTACATGAATTTCCCGAAAGAGATGAACCCCTTCCTGGGCTGGCGTGCCGTGCGTATTTTCTTCGATCGTGAAGACATCATGCACGCCCAGCTGAAGGCCATCCTGCGCGCCTCTGCCTTCGGCAAGCTGCGCATCATGTTCCCGATGATCATCTCCGTCGAAGAGTTCCGCAGCCTCAAGGCCACCGTAGAGCAGCTGAAGGCTGAACTGCGTGCCGACGGCAAAGCCTTTGATGAATCCATCGAAGTGGGTATCATGATCGAGACCCCGGCTGCTGCCGTGATGGCTCATCATCTTGCCAAGGAAGTGGATTTCTTCAGTATCGGTACCAACGACCTGACCCAGTACACCCTGGCTGTCGATCGTGGTAACGAGATGATTTCCGCCATGTACAACCCGCTGTCACCCTCCGTCCTGACCCTGATCAAGATGGTAATCGACGCTTCCCATGACAATGGCAAGTGGACCGGTATGTGCGGTGAACTGGCTGGTGACGAACGCGCCACCCTGCTGCTGCTGGGTATGGGTCTGGATGAGTTCTCCATGAGCGCCATCTCTGTACCGCGTATCAAGAAGCTTATCCGCAACACCAACTTCGAAGATGTGAAGGCAATGGCAGACCAGGCACTGAGCTATGCGACCGCCGCCGAAATCGAAGCCTGTGTAGATAACTTTATTAAGCAGAAGGCAGTCTGCTAAGATCGGCTGCAAACAGCGACAATCATCTCTAGGAGCTTTTACTATGGGTCTGTTTGATAAACTGAAGAAACTGGTTTCCGATGACAGTTCTGACACCGGCGGCATCGAAATTTTTGCACCGCTGTCTGGCGAAATCGTGCCCATCGAAGATGTGCCTGACGTTGTCTTCGCCGAGAAGATCGTCGGTGACGGCATCGCCATCAAGCCGGCTGGCAACAAGATGGTTGCCCCGTGCGACGGCACCATCGGCAAGATCTTCGAGACCAACCACGCGTTCTCTCTGGAATCCGACTCTGGTATCGAGCTGTTCGTTCACTTCGGTATCGACACCGTCGAGCTGAAAGGCGAAGGCTTCACCCGCATCGCCCAGGAAGGTCAGAAGGTCAAGCGCGGTGATACCATCATCGAGTTCGATCTGGCCGTACTGGAAGCGAAGGCGAAGTCTACCCTGACTCCGGTCGTCATCTCCAACATGGACGAGATCAAAGAGCTGATCAAGATGACTGGCGCCGTGACCGTGGGCGAGACCCCGGTTATCCGCATCAAGAAATAATGCTCCGCTGGCTGGTGCCAGCTGCTGCAACAAAAAACCGAAGCCATGTGCTTCGGTTTTTTTATGGGCAACACCTTAGGTCCGCCTGCTCTCAACCATCAGGGGCTAGCTAGTTCCCTGACCGGGCAAGGGGAAACCGATGCAAAAGCGCGGTCGAGATCAAGGCATTGCCCGACAAGCCTTGTAGCATGGGTGTGGAAACCACGGGATCCCGGCGTCATGCGTGACGGGATGGACCAGGGCGATGGAATGCGCCCTCCGCAAGGAGATAAAGATGCTGAAGAATACGGAACAACGTTATGGCAGCCTGAGCATCGGCCTGCACTGGCTAACCCTGCTGCTGATAGTGGCCGTCTATGGGCTGATGGAGTTCAGGGATATTTTTCCCAAGGGCTCGGCCGGACGCGACCTGATGAAGGAGTTTCACTTCATGGTGGGCTTGCTGATCCTGGCGCTGGTAGTGGTGCGGCTGCTGGTGCGCTTTGGCAGCCCCTCACCGCGCATCCTGCCCGCCCCCTCCCCCCTGATGCTCAAGCTCGGCCACCTCGCCCATCTGGCCCTCTATGGCTTCCTGATACTCACCCCGCTGCTGGGCTGGCTGCTGCTGAGCGCGGGTGGCAAGCCCATCCCCTTCTTCGGATTTGAGTTGCCCGCGCTGATAGGACCGAATGATGGCCTGAAAGGGACCATCAAGGATCTGCACGAGACGCTGGCCAACCTGGGTTATGCCCTGATTGCCCTGCACGCTGCAGCAGCCATCTACCACCATCATGTGCTCAAGGACAGTACCCTGACCAATATGTTGCCCGAGCGGAAATAAGCCCCCCGCCTTGAACACGCCAACAAAAGGCCCCTTTGACAGGGGCCTTTTGTCATGGACGCACATCATCCTCAGGGCAGCACCACCCGGCTCTCCCCCCCACCGAGGGCCTCGACCCTTATTTGCACGCCGATACGTTCCACCAGGGTCTGAACGTGGGAGATGACCCCAATCTGGCGGCCCGCCGCCTGCAGGGAGTCCAGGCTGGAGAGAGCCAGATCAAGGCTGTCCGGATCCAGGGTGCCGAACCCCTCGTCGATGAAGAGCGACTCGACCTGGGTCTGGCGCGACGACAGGCTGGAGAGCGCCAGCGCCAACGCCAGCGACACCAGGAAGCTCTCGCCGCCGGAGAGAGAGTCCACGGAGCGCACCTCGTCCCCCATGTCGAGATCCACCACCTGCAGCGCCAGATCCGTGCCGGGCACCCGCTCCAGCCGGTAGCGTGGCGACAGCTCGCCGAGCTGGGCATTGGCCTCCAACAATAGACGTTCGAGCGTGAGGCTCTGGGCGAAGGTGCGCAGCTTGGCGCCGCTGGCGGAGCCGATAAGCTCGGACAGTTGCAACCAGTGATCCGTCACCGCCTGCTGGGCCGCCAAATCCTCCTGCAGGCTCCCCGCCTTCAGCGCCGCCGCCTCGGCCTGGGCCAGCGTGCTCTTGCACTGGAACAGCTGCTCTTCCAGCTCGCCACAGCGAGCCTCGCAGGCGCCCAGACGCTCGGCAAGGGCCTCGGCCGTGAGGGCGGTCAGCTCCCCATGATGCTCCCGATAGCGCGCCAGCTTGGCCTCCTCCTGGGCCAGCGCCCGCTGACGCTCGGCCAACCGGGTGCGGGCCTCGGCCAGGGCATCGTCCAGACGCTGCAAGGCGCTGCGGCGAGCCCTGAGCTCATCCGGCGTGATGGCCAGCAGCTGACTCAGATCATATTCGGCGATGCCGAGAGTGCCAGCATGGGCCGCCCAGCGCCCCAGCGCCTCGCGGCGACGACGGCTGCTCACCTGCCTGTCCTGCTCGAGATGGGCTAGCCTCGCCTTGAGCTCGGTCTGCTTCTCCCGGGCGACCCGCAGCGCCGTCACCGCCTCCTCGAGCTGACTGGCCGCCAGTTGCAATCGCTGCTGCCACTCCTGCTCGATCAGGGTGATGGCGCGGCCCCCGAGGCAGGCCTCCCGGCTGGCGAGCAGCCCCTGACGCTGCTGCTCCGCCTCCTTGTAGTCGCGCTCCAGCTTGTGCAGCAGCTCGTTCTGGCTTTGCAGCCGCGCCTCCTGGGCGCTCAGGGCCGGGGTCAGAGTGGCCAGCTCGCCGCCAAGCTGCTCCCACTCATTCTGTCCGTGCAGATACTCCTCGCAGGTCTGCTGCCACGCCAGCCATTGCTGGCTACCAAGCCACTGGCGCCAGGGCTCGGCCCCCATTTGTTGATCGAGACGGGCCTCACCCTGTGCCAGGCGCTGACGCAAGGATGCCTCCTGTTCGGCCAGTGCCTTCAGCTCGGCCTCCCACTCAACCTTCTGCCGCTCCGCCTCCTGCCATTGCTGCTCAAACTGCTGATGGCGGGCGGTCAGCTGGCTCAGCTGTTGGCGCACGGCCTGCAACTGCTGCTGGCCGAACTGGGCCTCACGCAGTTGCTGCTGGCTCTGGGCCAGCCCATGCTCCAGAGTCTGGCCACGGCCAAGCAGGGTACTCATCAGCTCGCTCCACTTGGTCAGGGAATCGGCTTGATTCTGATTCAGTGGCAACGGATGGCCCAGCAACTTGGCACCGCCGAGCTGCTGCCAACGCAAGGTCAGTTGTTCGGCGCGGGCATCCAGCTCCGGCAGATGCTGGCGGCGCGCCGCCAGCTGGCGTGCCAGCTCTTGGCGTTCGCTCTCGCACTGGATGTATTGATGATTGAGTCGCTCCCACTCGAGCTCGAGACTGCGGGATCGATCCGCCAGCTGACCCAGAATGCCCGCCACCTGCGGCTGGCTCTGACTGTAGGGGTGCTCCTCGGCACCGCAGAGGGGACAAGGTTCACCATCGTTCAGGATGTGGCGATATTGCTCGAAACTGGCAATGGCGCGAGACTGCTCCAGCGCGTGGCGCGCCTCGTCTCGCTGCAGGGCGAGCCGCTCGCGGGCCGGCGCCAGCTCGCCGCCGAGCGTGGTCAGCCGGCTCAGGGCCTGCTCCAGCTGGGCGATCTCCTGCTGCAAACGGCCATGCTGCTCGCCGTGATTGCGACCATAATCAGCCAGCTCCAACAACTGATGCAGCTGGCCCAGCTGTTCGGTCTGCTGCTGCCACTGCTCCTGCGCCTTGGCAAGGCGGATCTCCCACTGCTGCTCCTGCAACTCGTGCTGCTGTTGCTGCAATCGCGCCTGCTCCTGCTGCCAGTCGTCGCGCTCCTGCTGTCCCTGCGCCAGCCGGCTGGCGAGATCCCGCAGGGCATGGCCCTTGTGCTCGCGGCTTTGCAACACGCGCTGTAGCAGCTCCCTGTCCGCCGCCCAGTCCTGGATGGTTGCCAGCAAAGGCTGCCACTGGCGCGCCAGTGGGGCCAGGGCCTTGCGCTCCTCGAGCCACAGAGCCCACTGCTGACGGCGCACCGTCAGGGCCTCGACCCGGCTCGCCTGCTGCTGCCACTCCTGCTGCAGTTCCAGTTGCAGGGCGCGTGCCTGGGTCCCCTGCTGCCGGGTCTCCTGCAACTGCTGGCTCTTCTCCTTGAGCCGGGTATCGAGCTCCTGCGCCCGCTTGAGCTCGGGTTGCAGGGCGCCCCACTCCCGCTCTGCGGCAATCTTGTCGGCCAGCAGCTGCTGCTCGCGCAGCGCGGCCTGCTGCAACACGGGTTCAACCTGCTCCAGCTGGGACGCAAGCTGGCCTATCTGCTGCTCCTGCTGCTGCACCTCCAGGGTGAGGCGGGCAAGTTCGTCGTGATCGGCACGGGCCACCTGGGCCTGCTCGGCGCGGGCAAACTCTTCCCGCCCGGGCGCCGCCTCGCCATGGGCCGCCTCGGCGGCGGCCAGCGCCTCCTGCCCCTCCCGGCAAGCCTGCAACTGGGCGGCAATCCGTCCGTTGAGATCCCGCAAGTCCTGCAACAGCTGACGCTGCTGCTGCTCGTGCTTGAGGCTGGTGGAGAAACTCAGCTGCTGGGCGACCCAGTGCTCCCGCGTCTCGTCGTCCATCAGGGCCACGTCGCCGAGCCGCTGCTGTATGGTCGCCAGCGCCTGCTGCTCGGCCCGTGCCCGCTCATGGGTCTGGATGGAGATGGCGGAGTAGAGCTCGGTGCCCGTCATCCGCTCGAGCAGGGCGGAGCGCTCATCGGCGCTCGACTTGAGGAAGGCGGCAAACTCCCCTTGCGGCAGTATCACTGCGCGGCGGAACTGCTCCCAGGAGAGGCCCACCAGCTCGTCGATGCGATCCTGCAGCTCCCGCTTGCTGCCGGAGAAGACCTGCCCCGACTCGACGTCGGTCAGGCTGCGCTCCTGAGCCTGGAAGCGCCCCTCCGAGCGATTGCGGGCACGGCGTACCGCCCAGCGCGCAAGCCAGATGCGGCCGTCGCAGCCGCGGAACTTCACCTCGGCACAGCCGCTGGCGTGGCCGCGGCTCAAGATGCCGCGCACGTCGTTGGCCTTGAGCTTCTCCTCGTCATCCGCCCTGCCCACTTCGGCCACGTGCTTGCGATTGGCGATGAAGCGCGGCATCTCGTCATAGAGGGCGAGGCAGATGGCGTCGAGCAATGTGCTCTTGCCCGCGCCTGTATTGCCGGTGATGGCAAAGAGCCCGGCAGCCCCCAAAGCGCCACCGGCGAAATCGATGGTGAAAGCCCCGGTCAGGCTGGCCAGGTTTTCCCCTGCAAGAGACAAGATTTTCATGTGTTGGATTCCTTGACCTGCTCCAGGATCTCTTCAAACGACGCCACCAGTTCGGCCGCCGGCTCCCCCTCGAACTGCCGCCGATAGCAGAGACGGAACACCTCTGTGGGGGATAGCTCATCCAGCCTGCGCCGCTCGCGGCCATCGGCCAGCCCCTCCCCCGAGCCCTGATACTGGGTGCTGATGCGGGCGAGGCGCACCGGTTTGCCCGCCATGGCCGCCAGAATGCGCTCACGGATGCGCGCCTCGGGTTTGGGCAGCAACAGCCGCACCTCGAGGAAGGGCTGCGCCTCCTGGGGACACTCGGGCAGGGAGAGCGCCTCTATGGCGTTCAGCGCCTCCTCGAGTGTGCCTTGGGGCAGGCGGATCATCTCCACCGCACGGGGCACGGGGATCCGCTCCAGCCCCGCCAACTTGCCCCCCTCAAACCTGACCTCCAGCACCTGGTGGTTATAGTTGGCCTCGGCGAGGGAGAGCGGCAGCGGCGAGCCGCTATAGTGCACCCCCTCGGCCGGGCTCTGGGCCAGATGGAGGTGGCCAAGGGCCATGTAGTCGGCGGCGGCGAAGATGTCGGCAGGCAGGGCATGCTGATTGCCCCCCAGCACCCGCCGCTCGGAAAGCTCGGAGAGCTGGCCCGCCGCCAGGTAGGCGTGGCCCATGGCGATAAGGGCCTGGCCGGGCTCGCAGCGCGTGCGGCCTTGCGCCAGCACGTCCTGATAGATCTGGCGAACCCCCTCGATCAGTCGATCCTGCCCCTCTTCGAGCGGCTCCACCCGCAGATCGCTGCTGCGAAGAAAAGGCACGGCAGCGCACCAGGCGGCGACCTTGCCCTCCCTGTCTTGCAGCGGCACCAGCAGGCGATCGGTTTCGAGCTTGCCCTCCCCGTCCCGGCTGATGCTGCCCACCAGGTGCAGGTCGAAGGCCCGCAACAGCTCGTGGGGTGCGTCCAGCTTGGAGGGGGAGTCGTGATTGCCACCTATCAGCACCATGTTGAGGCGGGGCATCTCGGCGCGCAGCCTGGCCAGGAAGCGATAGAGCTGCTGCCAGGCGCTGGCTGGCGGATTGGCGGTATCGAACAGATCCCCTGCTACCAGCAGGGCATCGATCTGCCGCGTCTTGATGGTGTCGGTCAGCCAGTCGAGAAAGGCATCGTGTTCGAAGCGGCGCTCATGGCCATGGAGTTGATGGCCAAGGTGCCAGTCGGCTGTGTGCAGGATCTTCATGAAAAACGGCTCGAAAGATAAGAGGGGGGGCAGTGCTACCCGATGAGGACAAGATGAGGATACGACCCTCTTTTTTCAAGCAAAACAGGCCGGTGACGTCAGATTCAGACCGCTTGGAAATGCATCTGGTACTGGGGATGACCGGTCAGGGGATCCGAGACCTCACCCCCTATCCTGAACCCGTGGCGGCGATAGAAGCGCACCGCCGGCTCGTTTTCCACGAAGACCCGGGTATGGAGCGC
>ERZ724523.1959-NODE-1959-length-11821-cov-6.394357_pt1 | contig 11821 bp, 11 predicted proteins | sample MGYA00376056_ERZ724523 | MGnify/ENA primary metagenome ERZ724523 (study PRJEB28724, sample SAMN07190888) | wastewater metagenome | isolation source: influent of sewage treatment plant in Hong Hong | place: USA: Christiansburg, Virginia | collected 2016-03-01 ... | reverse complement strand
TGAAATGACTGAGTCAGCCGAGAAGAATTTCCCCGCTTATTCGCACCTTCCCTAGCAGGCCCGTGCTGAAGAAGCTCAGCAGCAAGACCATCGACAGCAATCCCCAGAATCGGTGTGACAAGAGCAATGGATAAGGTTCTGACCGCATCATCGACTTCATATGCCTGCTTCCCGCAATAATATGAGTGGAACACCACCTGGCATGGCATCCCTAATCGCTCCGCTGAGTGCAGGTTGACAGCCAATGGTGACCATTTAAATCTCATGGTCAGTGCAGGTCAACCTAAATAGTCAAATGAATTACCCATTTTAAATCGCCATCACACTTATGTCCGATCCGCCCCCATATCGACGATGACGGGATACCGCCAGCAAAAGCCGAAAACCAGCCTAACCCGGTGCCCGGATTTAGTTGACCACGACAGATTGAGGAGAGTGTGGCGGCGCTGCGTGATACTGGCGCCCTGATAAGCAAGGACGCTCTCGTGCAAAGTACCGAACTGTTGGAGAAGGTCCACCAAGCCTATGGTGTTGCCGCGAGTGCCATTATCGGGGAGTACCTAGCCTATCGCTTACTGCGTATGGGAATATCAGCCCAACAGTTCAGCGATATGCATCGAGCTGTGATGAATGCCACCCGTCTGAAACTGGGGGTAATAGCGGTTTCCAGCTCTGGCTCGACCAAAGATCTGCTGCATGCGGTGCAACTGGGCAAAGAACACGGAGCAAGCATCATAGTGCTCAGCAATACCCGTCGCAGCCCGCTCGCCACCCTCGCAGATCAGTTGCTGGTAGCGGCAAAACCGGCAGGACCGCTGACAGCGGGTTCATTTCACTCAAAGATAAGCGCCATGCTGGTGATCGAGCTGTTGAGCCAACAACTATTGGAAACTAGGCCGGAGCTGGCGGGAGCCATCTCGGATAGCGCCAAGGCTACGTTGCCTTGGTTGATATGATTGCTAGAGAGAAGTATCAACAATCCGTGGATGCCTGGCAGGGTCGATGCCCAAGGTAATCCATCCTGATTGCATACCAGAAAAGCCGATAAAATAAAAAACCCAACCTAATCAACAGGCTGGGTTTGATATGTGGCGGAGAGACAGGGATTCGAACCCTGGGTGGCATTGCTGCCACAATTGATTTCGAGTCAATCCCGTTCGGCCACTCCGGCATCTCTCCGCGGGCCCTCATATTGACCCAACCGTAGGCGGGAAATCAACGTAAATCTCGTTGCAGATCAGACAACTGGCTATTAAACCGTCAGCCTGTGGCGAATCGCCCCCCTTCCCTTGCTACGCCCAGGCTGGCTGAGACAGCAAGCGGCGCCCTCAGTGTCAGGAGTGGTCTCTTGGCCTATTCCCCCGGCGCCGCCGCGGGATTATCCGCCTTTCCCTGAAAAACAGGGGGCTGAGGGCCGAAAATGCCTCTCAACATGCCTCCATCCGGCCCGTGAGAGACGCGGTCTGGCGCTGGTAATCCCCTGTCGATTGGTTGACAATCTCTGCTCATTTTTTGGGAGGGAAGCGCTTCCCTCGAGAACTGCCGATAGGAAACACCATGCACAATACCCGTATCGTCTCACTGCTGCTGGCCGCTGCCAGCCTCTGGACCACGCCGGCCTGGTCGAAAACCTATCCGCTTCCGCCAGCGGACAGCCGTCTCATCGGTGAGCTGGAAGACTACATAGTCCAACCTGGCGATCATCTGGAGCTGGTTGGCAAACATACCCAGATTGGCTTTTTGGCGCTGCTCGAGGCAAATCCCGGCGTAGATCCCTATTTGCCCACACCCGGCACCCGGCTGACCCTGCCGACCCAGATGCTGCTGCCCGATGTGCCGCGGGAGGGCATCGTCATCAACCTGCCGGAGCTGCGACTCTATTACTTCCCCAAGGGCAAGGCGGAGGTGATGGTATTGCCCATCGGCATCGGTGACATCGGCCGCGAGACGCCGGAGATGACCACCACCGTCATCGCGAAGAACCCGAACCCGACCTGGGTGCCCGGCCCCATGGTGCGCAAGTCCTGGCTGGAGCAAAAGGGCATAGACCTGCCGGCCGTGGTGCCCCCGGGCCCGGACAATCCCCTCGGCAAGTTCGCCATGCGCCTGGGTTATGGCAACAAGGACTACCTCATTCACGGCACCAACAAGGAGTTCGGGGTCGGCCTGCGGGTCAGCGCGGGCTGCATCCGGCTGCGCCCAGACGACATAGAGATGTTGTTTGGCCTGGTGCCTGTCGGTACCCGGGTGCAGGTGATCAACCAGCCGGTCAAGATGGCGGTCGAACCCGATGGCCGTCGCTGGCTGGAAGTGCATTCCCCCCTTTCCCGTACCGAGGAGGAGATGTCCGAAGGTGCCCCCCTGGTGCTCTCCCCCGAGGTCGAGCAGTTTATCGCGGCCCCGGAGATAGACGGGGCCCGGGTAACCGCCCTGCTCGACGACAAGAACGGGCTGCCCCGCCCCGTCAGTGGCTAAGTGCCCTCCCGGGAGATGACCATGACGAAATGCGGCCTTCCGCTGCTGACGCTCCTGCTGACCCTGCTGCCCGGCTCCGCCGCGATGGCAGACATCCTGTGGATGCAGAACGGCGATCGCCTGACCGGTACCATAGAAGAGATCACGGACGATCAGATCCGCATCAAGCCATCCTACAGCGAAGTCCTGACCGTCCAGCGCCATGCCATCAAGCGCTGGCGCCTGGACAAACAGGAGAAACCCAAGCCGCTGACCAAGACGGGGATCCCCTTGCTGGACTCCCCTGACGAAGTGAATGCCTGGCTCCTGACCGGCACCAGCGACCTGAACATCAAGCTCAAGGAGAACACCAAGAAGACCAACAACGTCAACCTCAAGGTCTCCACCGAGCTGGCCAATCTGGACTGGCGTTACAGCCTGGATGGCGAATATATCTACGAGACGGCGAACAACATCACCGACAGCCACGAATACAAGCTAAAACCCAAGCTCGACTTCTTCTTCGACGACCACTGGTTCCTGAGCTCCTCCGTCGACATCGACTACAACCTGATCGAGGCCGGCTATCTTGAAATAGACTATGCCTCCGGCCCCGGCTACCGCTTCTGGAATGACAAGCGACGCCGCCTGGAGCTTATTAGCCAGCTGGGTCTGGAAAGGGCCTACTTCACCCCTGATGTGTGGAGCAACTCTGATCTGTTCGACGAGCGGATCATCAACTACCCCTTCCTCAGCCTGGGGTGGGACTATCGCCAGCCCCTCGAGCTGTGGCAGGAGAAGTTTGAACTCTTCAGCAAGGGGCGCTACGAGAAGTTCATCGACCAGCCCTCACCCTATCTGACCAGACGGCAGTCCATCAGTGGCAGCCTGGGGCTTCGTTACTATTTCAACGATCACCTGCGCCTCTCCTGGTCGAGCGAGTTGGATTGGGACGACGCCTGGCTCGATTATCAGGACGCAAGAACCAGCCTGAGCGAGAAGGAGTGGCGCCATATCATCACCCTGGGCGCCAGCTTCTAGGGACCCGGAAACGACACAGGCCCACCGAAGTGGGCCTGTGTGTATCGCCGTGAGGGACGGGCGTCAGAAATAGATACGGGTGACCGACTCGATGACGCAGCCAGGGCGGCGGATCCCCTCGATCTCTATCTTGATCTCCTTGAGCAGCTCGAGCCCACCCTTGATGGGGGTCACTCTTGACAGCTTGGTACGGGCGCGGATGTTGCTGTCCACCTTGATGGGATACGGGAAGCGAACCTGCTCCAGACCGAAGTTCACTACCATGCGGGCGCTCGGGAATTCCGGCGTCGCCTCGTCCACCGAGCCGGTGAGCTGGGGCAGCAGGGCCAGAGTCAGGAAACCGTGGGCAATGGTGGTCTTGAACGGCGACTCGGCCGCCGCACGCTCGGGATCGGTGTGGATCCACTGATGGTCCCCGGTCACCGCCGCGAACTGGTCGATCAACCCCTGGTTTATCTGCAACCACTCACCCACATGGGTCTCTTCCCCGATCCGGGCCTGCAGCTCGGCGTAGAGGGTGGCGGCTTCGCCACTCAGCTCCACCGCATTCTCTTCGATCAGGGTCGGCTGGCTGTTGACCGCCTGAGCCTGGGATGCGCGCTGCTGCCGCACCTGCGACTGCTCCGCCTGGAGATCCAGCACCCGTCCCAGCAAAGGGTGAAGATGTGCCTTTTGCTGAAACTCACGCCAGTAGTCACGGATCGCCGGAGAGAGCCAATCCTTGAGCTCAAAGGGGTGCTGCGCCAGGATTTCGCGCTTGTGCTTCAGAAAATCGACAACTTTCATGTACCGATCCCTATTCGATTCAAAGCCTGTAAAGAGGTCTAACCAGTCCCATTTTATGAAAGTTTCACAGGTAAGTACAAAAAAATCTCGGCGTACAACTGTACCGGGGATGAAAGTGGTCACTAACACGCAGGGAAAAACGGGCAGATATAAAACGGAAAAACGATTACCGTGACGGCAACGAGACGGAAAACCTCGGAACTGGCAAAGAGCATGGTTTGGGGGTTTTTGGTCCCCCCCTTTTTTCCTCAGCGGCCGGGGGCAGTCCACCAGGCGGTTCGGCTCGCCTCGTCCAGAAAGCTCCAGGCCAGGATCCGGCTCACCTTGTTGCCCTGCGCCATGTCGATCACCCTGACATCCTGAGCCCCCACCCGAGCCAGCGCCTTTCGTGCGGCAGGCTGATTCTCCTTTTTTGACACCAGCGAGCTGAACCAGAGACACTGGCCAGCAAACGCCTTGCTCTGCTCTATCATGCTGGCCAGAAACGCCGCCTCGCCGCCCTCGCACCAGAGCTCCGCCTTCTGTCCGCCGAAGTTGAGCACGGGAGCCCCCGTCACCGCCTTGCCGAGGTTGCGCAGCTTGCGCTCAGTCCCCTTGCTCGCCTCCGCCAGAGAGGCGTGGAACGGCGGGTTGCACAGGGTCAGGGCGAAGCGCTCCTTCGGCCCCAGGACGCCGCGAAAGATCTGCTTGGGGTTGTCCTGATGGCGGCACGCTATCTGGCTGCCCAGGCCATTGCTCGCCGCCAGCAGGGTCGCGGCCTTGACAGACACGGGATCGATGTCCGATCCCACGAAGCGCCAACCATACTCACGGGCCCCCAGCAGGGGATAGATGCAGTTTGCCCCGACGCCGATGTCCAGCACCCTTACCCCCTTGCCTCTTGGTACTTCCCCCGCACTCTCGGCCAGCAGATCCGCCACTCTGTGCAGGTAATCGACCCGGCCCGGGATGGGGGGACAGAGGTAGCCCGGCGGCAGATCCCAGTGCTGGATGCCATAGTGCAGCGCCAGCAGTGCCCGGTTGAGCGCCTTGACGGCGGCCGGATCGGCGAAATCCAGGGTCCGGGTGCCATGCTCGTTGACGAACACGAAGGGCAACAACTCGGGGGTACGCTGGCAGAGGGCGTCAAAATCGTAAGGGGTCTGATGGCGATTGCGCGGGTGCAATCCGGATTTGTGCTGGGTCTTCATGCTGGGCCTGCCGAGGATCGAAGGGGCCACACTATAGAGAGTCGGCCAGGGAAAGTCTAAACGAGGGCCATAAAAAACCGGGCTTCGAGGAGCCCGGTTCAAGTGAGGTTGGAAAAACAGTCCGTACTGCGAGCCGTTTGTCCAGCCTGACTCAGATATCGATCCGGCGTGCCTGCCAGAACTTGCTGCGCCAATAGGCATTGTCGAGCTTGGAGCGAGTCACCCCGGCACGGGTGGAGGCATGGATGAATTCACCGTTGCCGACATAGATGCCGACATGATTGAGGCGGCGGTTTATCTTGAAGAAGACCAGATCCCCTTCCACCAGATCCTGCTTGGAAACGCGAGTGCCTTCATGGACCTGGGAGCGGGTATCGCGGGGCAATTCGATACCGACGGCATTGCGGAACACTTCACGGGCGAAGGCGGAGCAATCTATGCCTCGCTGGCTGCTGCCCCCCATGCGGTAAGGGACGCCACGCCACTCTTTGTATACGGTCAGGATTTCGTTGACATCTGGTGTGGGTGAAACTTCAGGTTCAATCACGGGTTCCATCATGGAAACCTCGATCTTGCTCGCGACCTCGGGCTGGGGTGCAGAAGCACAACCCACCATTCCGAGCGCGACCAGCAGTAGCATCAGGTGGCGCAATCCTTTATCCCCGCAAATAGAGTGAAACTTGTTAAAATGCAGCCCGACAGGGCAATTTATAAGGCAACAGCACCCGACTATATCCAAGAATTCTATCGAGGCAAGCGAAAATCCCTATCGACCTCACATTTTTGCAAGGAAATGCACTGTTTTGCATGATTAATGTGATCATGGCCAAACAATATACAATCGCAAAAGTACCGGTTTTGCCCTGTCAAAACGGATCGTTATCGCTGTTTCGACCTCATTTTAAAGTGAAATATTATGCTCTATGCGGATCTCTATTTGTTAAAACCGGCGCTCATCGACGCCGAGCAGTTGATCAGGCTGCAATCAGAGCTCTCGCCGGACGAATATCGCCATTGGCATGAGATCCGCCAGCCTGGCCGCCAGCGTGAGTACCTGCTCGGCCGGATACTGTTGCGCCGCCTGCTGGCCGAGCGACTGTGCTGTCCGCCCGATGCGCTGGTGTTTCGCACCGGCGAGCACGGCAAACCCACGCTGGTCAGCCATGACTGGCAGTTCAACCTCAGCCACAGCGGGGACTGGCTGGTGCTCGCCCTCTGCCAGCAAGGTCCCCTCGGCGTGGATGTCGAGATGGGCTTGCGCCAGCGCCCCGTCCTGCCATTGGCCCAGCGTTTCTATGCCCCTGAGGAATATCAGTGGCTGCTTGCCCTGCCATCCCGGGAGCAGACCTCGGCCTTCTATCGGCTCTGGTCACGCAAGGAGGCAGTGCTGAAAGCCCAGGGGGCCGGCATCGCCGCGGGGCTCGACAAGGTGCGCTTTGTACCGGAAGAGGAGTGGCGGCTGGACAACCGGCTCGATTCCCGAAGCTATCAGGTGCTGGACTGGCGTTTTGGCAACGGCTGGCTGAGCCTCGCCGCCCCGACTCGCCAGATCAATGGCTACCTGCTGGATGAGCGCTTGAAATCCACGCCCCTGGACCCCATGTTGATCCACACCATTTTCCGAGAGTCAGCCTCATGATCATCGACATCAATCCCCAGAACTTCCACGCCGAACTGATCGATGCGTCCATGAAAAAGCCGGTCGTCATCTATTTCCACGCCCCGCAGATGCCAGAATGCCAGGGCATGACCCCGCTGGTGGAGACCCTGGTCGGCCCGGCCAATCCCGCAGTCACCCTGGCCAAGGTCGACATGAACGATCCCCAGCTGCAACCCCTGGCCAGCCAGCTGGGTCTGCGCGCGCTACCCGCTCTGGTGCTGTTCCATCAGGGGCGCCCGGACGAACAGGCCATCCTGGAAGGCCCGCAAGATGAGGCCACATTGCGCCAGTACTTCGCCGCCTTCGCCCCCAAGGAAGAGGAGCTGCTGCTCGAGCAGGGTCAGCAAGCCCTGACTGAGGGTCAGGCTGATGTGGCCTATGCCCACCTCACCCAGGCCCACCGACTGGCGCCCGAGCGTCACGACATCAGCCTCTGGCTGGTGCAGGCGGCGCTGGATCTGGCGCTGCTGGACGAGGCGCAGACCCTGCTCGCAGCCGTCCCCATGGTGGCGCAGGATGATCACTATCAGACCCTGAGTTCTCGCCTGGCCCTGGCGCTGCAAGCCAGCGACAGCCCGGAGCTGCGCGCCCTGGAGCAGCGTCATGCCGAGACACCGGACGACGGCGCCCTCACTCAGGAGCTGGCGGTGCTATACAGTCAGGTTGGCCGTCAGGAAGAGGCCCTGGCATTGCTGTTCAACATTCTCAAGCGCGACATGGCGTTTGGCGACGCCAAGAAGATCTATCTCGATATTCTGACCACCATGGGTGCACATCCGGCTGCGCAGAGTTATCGTCGCAAGCTTTATAGCCTGCTTTATTAATCAATGAAGAAATCAGGGGATGCCGAGCAATCGGCATTGCCTTGTTCAGGCAGGAAGAGCAGTAATTAAGGGAAATGACGAATTTCAGGCAAAAAAAAATGGCGCATTGAAATGCGCCATTTTTTCGCATGGATTACTTCTTGTAGGAAGTAGCCATGTTGTCGATGCGCTGGTTAGCACGAGCTGCTTCTTGGTTAGCAGTTGCGATATCAGCAGCCATCTTGGATTGATCAGCACGAACTGCGCTAACATCTTGAGCCAGTTGGTCAACTTTGTTAGACAGATTCTGAACGGAAGTTTCCAGTTCGCTGGTGTTTGCACAACCGCCCAGCAGGGCAGACAGACCAACAACACCTACCAACAACATTTTCTTCATTTTTAAAGCTCCCTTTAACTCGCCAGACGTTTAGCAAGCGGCGTGATTATGGCACAAATAAATACGAGTTTGGATAGGCCCCATCACAGATAAATGCATTAAAACCCTCATTTTTTTTTAAACGCACACTTTTTGTGCAAATTTAAGTCAAAAACGAGTGCTCTGGATGAGGTTCGCACCAAGCGTAACCAAAAAATGCCCTTAATACAATTTCGTATGAAGCTTAAGCTGAACGTTCAGACAGCATTTGACGATATTGCACCAGATCTTCGATGGTCAGTACCGGCATCCGGTGCTGGCGGCCAAAAGCCACCAGATCGGGCAACCTGGCCATGGAGCCATCGGCCTTGGTCAGCTCGCACAACACCCCGTAAGGCTTGAGACCGGCCAGCTGCATCAGGTCCACCGTGGCTTCGGTATGACCGCGTCGGGTCAGCACGCCGCCGGTGCGGGCACGCAGCGGGAAGACATGTCCTGGGCGATGCAGATCCGATGGCCGTGCACCGTCGGCGATGGCGGCCTGGATGGTGGTGATGCGGTCGGCGGCGGAGACGCCGGTGGTGACGCCCTGGGCTGCTTCTATGGTCACGGTGAAGGCGGTCTGATAATGGCTGGAGTTGGCCTCCACCATCATGGGCAGCTCGAGCTGGCGTACCCGCTCGTCGGTCAGGCAGAGGCAGACGATGCCGGAGCATTCGCGGATCATCATGGCCATCTGTTCGTTGGTCATGGACTCGGCGGCGAAGATGAGGTCACCCTCGTTCTCCCGATCTTCATCATCGGCCACCAGCACACCTTGACCGGCACGCAATGCGGCCAGCGCGGCTTCGACGCGGGCAATGGGATCACCAAATTCACTGAGTAGAGACTGATTCATGGTAAGACTCCTAAATAAGACAAGGACCAGAATCAGGGCATGGAAAGGCAGACAGAGATAGGTATGCAGCAGCCGGCCCGTAGGGAGCCATGACTGCAATATCTGTCTTATCCTCTTTCATCCGGACTGTGACCGTCGGCTCCGGCATCTCACCGGATCTGCTGACCCCGACCCCGGTGTGACACCAAAGTCGGGCGCTCGCGGGCTCCCCGAGTCAGATCGGGATACCGCCGGTGGGGAATTTCACCCCGCCCTGAGAATAAGCGCAGACAGCCTAAAGAAAAAAAACGCAGGATACCAGCCCAAAACCCATCAAAGATGAATAGGATGCAGTGCACCGCCCCCCGCTGGCGACTTGCCACTCAGCTGCACGGCGCGCTGTCCTTTCTGATTTTGTTTATGGCATAGTGCCAGCAAAAACGTGCAGCCCGCGCAGACTCGGGCGCCAACACCACAAACGGAATCATGACAGAGATGGAAAAGAAAATACTGCTGACCGATTGCCCCGACGCCAAGGGGCTCATCGCCAAGATCACCAACATCTGCTACAAGCACCAGCTCAACATCAACAAGAACGACGAGTTCGTGGATCACGAGAACGGCCGCTTCTTCATGCGTACCGAACTGGAGGGTCGCTTCAACGACGAGACCCTGCTGGCGGATCTCGACGACGCCCTGCCGGCGGGCGCCCAGCGCCGTCTGGTCAAGGCGGGCAAGAAGCGCATCGTCATCCTGGTCACCAAGGAGACCCACTGCCTCGGCGACATCCTGATGAAGAACTACGCCGGCGCGCTGGACATGGACATAGTGGCGGTGATCGGCAACTACGACACGCTCGCAGAATTGACGGGCAAGTTCGACATCCCCTTCCATGCCGTGAGCCATGAGGATCTCAGCCGCACCGAGCATGAAGAGCAGGTACGCACCCTCATCGACGGCTACCAGCCGGATTACGTGATCCTGGCCAAGTACATGCGGGTGCTGACCCCGAGCTTCGTGGAAGCCTATCCGCGCAAGCTCATCAACATCCATCACTCCTTCCTGCCCGCCTTCATCGGTGCCCGCCCCTATCGTCAAGCCTTCGATCGCGGGGTCAAGCTGATCGGAGCCACCGCCCACTTCGTCACCGACGATCTGGATGAAGGCCCCATCATCGAGCAGGACGTGATCCACGTGGGCCATGCCTTCAGCGCCGACGACATGGCCAAGGCGGGACGGGATGTGGAGAAATCCGTGCTGAGCCGGGCCCTGGAGCTGGTGCTGAACGAGCGGGTCTTCGTCTACGGCAACAAGACGGTGGTGTTCAAGTAACCCTGCCCGTCGTTCGACGCCCAGCAAAAAGGCTCCCGAGGGAGCCTTTTTCGTCTGCCTGCGCTTATTGAGGCAGGGGCAGACCGTTGACGGTGACCAGCCCCTTGTCGAGCTTGAGCTCGGCATTGAGGTGCGCCTGCTCCGCCTTGAGATAACCCAGGGCCGTGAACTGGGCCAGCATGGGTGCCAGCTGCGGCACCGCCTTGCCCAGTTGATCGCCGAGGCTGGCATGGAGCAGCCCGGACAGGGCCTGCATCCCCTCCTCGCTCCCCATCAGTTGCTCCAGAGTGGTGGGGGCAAGCTTGGCCTCCCCTTTCAAGCTGACAGGCTCGCCATTGAGCTGGGCACTGAGATCGGTCAGCTCAAGGGTGGCGCCCCGTTGCAGCATCTTGTCCAGCGCCTGCTGGATAGCCGCCTCGTCCACCCGCTGGCTGCTGGCCTCCTGCAGGGTCTGATAGCCCTCCAGATCCAGCCCCTTGAGCGCCAGATCCAGACTTCCCTGAGTCAGCGCCAGGCTGTCGCTCTCGTTCTCCAGATTGAGGGTCGCCACCTTCATCTGATAACGGCTGGAGAGGGTCTGGGCATCATCCCCCGCCAGTTGGGTGTTGGTGCTGACCCCCTGCAACGAGAGCTTGACGCTCTCCGGCAGTTGCAAGGAGAGGGCGGAGAGCGTCATCTCGCTGTGGGGAGAGAGCCAGATGCCGCTTATCTCGGCCATGTCGGCGCTGCCCTTGAGATCCGCCAGGGCCAGATCCATCTTGCTCTGCGCATCGTGGACCGTCATGCCCAGCCACTGGAAGACCACGTGGCCATTGCCATCGAGATCCCCGCGATAATCCCCGCTCAGGGGCAGGAAGCTGAACTCGTTGAGCCCCTCCTTGACCTTGAAGTCGCTGGCCCAGAAACGGGAGCTGTTGCTCATGGTCCAGAGGCTGCTGGCCGACTCCAGGCCAAGCTGCCACTGCTGCATGCCGAGGGCGGTGAAGACGGGGGCCAGGGTCCCGGTCGCGGTATCGAGCAGCATGTTGCTCTTGATATAGAGCGGCAGCAGGCGGCTGTTGACGAGCAGCTGCAGCTCGATGGGGTCGCTTCCCGCCATCTGGGGATCGAAACTCGCCAGCGTCTGGGGCGGCACCACTACCTTGAGCACGCCATCACGGGTGAACAGGTTCTCGCTGGTGGGCAACCAGGTGATCTCGACGCCGCTCTCCTGCTTGGCCCTCACGATCTGCTCCCCCAGGATGCGGTCGAAGGCATTGCCCGTGTACCAGCAGGCGCCCAGCCCACCCACCACCAATGCCG
>ERZ724523.1956-NODE-1956-length-11826-cov-13.566562_pt1 | contig 11826 bp, 8 predicted proteins | sample MGYA00376056_ERZ724523 | MGnify/ENA primary metagenome ERZ724523 (study PRJEB28724, sample SAMN07190888) | wastewater metagenome | isolation source: influent of sewage treatment plant in Hong Hong | place: USA: Christiansburg, Virginia | collected 2016-03-01 ... | reverse complement strand
ATGTGGTGACCTATAGCAGCATGATCAAACGCGCCAGCGGCCTGGCCGCCGCCGAGGCGCTTTTGGCCGATATGCTGGCGGCGGGTGTGCCGCCGAATAATTACACCCTGCCTGCCTTGCTCAGGCACGCGCCCAACTACGCCACCGGCCGCCGGCTGTTTACCCAGTGCCGGCAAGCCGGCCTGCGCCGGCCCAATGACCATGTGTGGCGCGGTTTGCAGCGGCTGGTGCGCAGCGCCGACGAGCAGGCCGATCTGGAACGCTTGCAACAGGAGCGGACATGAGCTTTCCGCTGACCATCTTGCGCGGCCAGCGCGCCAAGCTGGAGTTTATCGACCTGGCGGCAGAAAACCAGGCCTGGGCCTGGCTGCTGGACAGCGACTGGTCGGAGGCGGCGAACTTGGCCGAGCAGGTGATGGCGCGCCAGTGCGCCGCGCTGGAGTCATTACGCGGCGAAGCCGAAGCCAGCTATAGCGGTGCCGAGGCCGATGCTCAGGCGGCGCGGCTGCGCCAGACGCTGCAAGACGGCTACACCGGCCCCACAGCGGCGCTGTGCCGGGACGATGCCGGCGTGGTGGAGATTCTGGCCGAGGCGGCGCAAGCGCCGCTGAAGGCGCTGGGCATGCTGGCGCAGGCATTGGATGTGGCCGACAGCGCCAACGAAGCGCAGGACGTGGTGCAAGGCCGGATGTACTGGATGCACATGCAACCCGAGTGGCTGCGCGCCGAGCTGCACGCGCGCCTGCAACAACTGGCCGAACGGGAACAGGCGCTGGCGCAGCAGCAGGCGCAGTTGACAGAGGCGCTGGATGAGCTGGAACGCACCCAGGAGCGCAAAGCAGCGCAAGTCAGCGCCAGCCATGTGCTGCGCGAGCTGGATCAGGCGCGGCAGGCCAATGCCCGCACCCTAGGCTGGCTGGCCGGGCTGATGTTGGTGTGGCTGGCTTTGGCGATACTGGGCTTATGGCTGGCGCTGGCCATCACCCACCCCACCCCGCCCAGCTTGCCTGCCGATTGCCTGAAGCCCGGCCCGCTCAACCCGCTGTGCCAAGTGCTGGCCGAACAGGCGAAAACCCAGGTGTGGCGGCAGTGGGGCGAGCGGCTGGCGCTGTTTGCCTTTGTGATGACGGTGTTTGGCTGGGGCATGCGCTGGCTGGGCGGCATGCTGCAAGACGCCTGGCGCGCCGGCCAATCCGCCGCCCGGCGCTGGGCCACGCTGAGCGTGGTGCTGGCCGATGAAAAACGCAAGCTAGTGGGCAATGGCGACGCGGATTTGGCGCGCATCCGCCAGGAAGTATTCGGTGACACCCCGGCCAGCAAGCCGGACGAGAAAAAACCCGAACCGACGCTGGAACTGCCCAGCAAGCAGTTGAACGAGCTGGCCGATGTGCTGAAAAAAATTCGCGATCTTTTCAGCTCGGCGGGCAAATAAACCCAGCCGCTGACAGCCTTAGCATGTTGACGACGATAGCCGCCGCCCCTCCGCTGCCGGTCCGAGAGATTGCGCTGGGGGTCAAGGTGGCCCGAGATACGCACCAGCAAGCGCTCCAGAAACGGGGGTTGACTGCATTGCGCCGCACACCGGAAAAATACGGTAAACAGCAGCAAACCGATCCAAACGGGGAAGCGTTGAAAAAGCTTGGCCAGCCGGGTTCTGGTCAGAGAACCATCACCATGCAAACGGCAGCCCAAGCCAGCGCTTAACAAATCACGGCCCAGGCCGTACATTGCTAGACTTGCCACCCCCACACTGCCGTCATGACCGCCACCCCGCCGCCCGATTCCAGCCCTGCCCCCGCGTCCAGCCCATTGCCCCAACCCCATCGCCGTTGGCGCGGGTGGCTGGCTGGCGTGCTGGTATTGCTGTTGCCGCTGCTGCTGCTGGCCAGCCTGTTCAGCGCCCCCGGTTTGCGCGCCGGGCTGGCGCTGGCCGAGCGCCTGAGCGGGGGGGCGCTGCAGGTGGCGGCGGTGACGGGCAGTCTGGGTTCGGGGCGGGTGCAGTTGCGCGGGCTGGCGCTGCGCACCGCCAGCACCGACTACCAGCTGGATGTGCTGGATCTGCACTGGCAGCCGGCGCAGCTGTGGCAGGGCGAGGTGCGGATCACCACACTGGCGCTGGGGGTGTTGCGCCTGACTGCCCGCGCGCCAGACCCCACGCCGCCCAGCCTGCCTGAACAGCTGACCTTGCCATTGGCGCTGACACTGGAGCATGCCCGGCTGGCACGGCTGGAGCTGGGTCAGTTGGCCATGGGGCCATTTGCGCTTAGTGCGCACAGCGATGGCCGCCAGCATCACTTGCAGCTTAGTGAGGCCATCACCCCGTGGGGATCAAGCACGGCAGCGCTGCAGCTGGATGGGGTACGGCCCTTTGCCCTGGCGGGGGTGTGGCGGCATGGTGGACAGCTGGCGCAGGCCCCCATCAATGGCGAAGTGCGCCTGGCCGGCACGCTGGGCGCGGTCAAGGTGTCGCTGGCGGTGGGCTACCAGCACAGTGCGCTGGGCGCACACGCCACTCTGGCCCCGTTTGCCGCGCTGCCATTTGCCCGCTTGCGCCAGGCCGAGGTGACCCTGGTGCAGTTCAACCCGGCGCAGTGGCTGCCTGGCGCACCTGCAGCAGAGATTTCGCTCAGTGCCAGCAGCACGCCGGTGTCTGACCAGCGCCAGCGCATCCAGCTGCGTGCGCGCAATGCGCTGGCCGGGCCATGGCCAGCGCGGCGCTTGCCATGGCAGGGTGCCCAGGCCGAGCTGGACGTGGACGACAACACGCTGACAGTGCGTCAATTGAGTGTGCAGGCGCTGGATGGCGAACTGGACGGCAGCGGCAGCTGGCAGGGGCAGACGTTGAATTTCACCAGCCGCCTGCGCGGCCTGCGGCTGCGCACCCTGGCCAGCGCGCTGCCGGACTGGCCAGCAGATGGCCAGCTGGCGGTGCGCGGCCAGATGTCGGCACCACAGTTATCACTCAGTCTGAACGACCGTCAGCAGCGCGAGCTGCACGCCGAACTGACACTGACAGGCCCGGCCCAGGCCCGCCTGGTGCGGCTGAGTCAATTGCAGTTGCGCGACGGTGCCGCGCGGCTGGAAGGCAGCGGCGACCTGGCGCTGGCCGGCAACCGCCGCTTCAGCCTGACCGCCACCCTGCGCCAGCTGAATCCGGCACGCTGGAGCACGGCGCTGGCCGATGGCACGCTGAATGCCCAGGTAACGGTCAGTGGTAACGCCCAGCCACTGAGCGCCCAGATTGAACTGAATGTAGACCCGTCCAGCCACTACCGTGGCCTGCCGGTCAGCGCCCAGTTGCGCGGCCAGTGGGCCGGACAGCGCGCCCAGGGGCTGCGTCTGGCCGCCAGCCTGGGCCATAACCGGCTGGCGGCGGATGGCGCATTGGGCGGGCCGCAGGATGTGCTGAACTTTACCCTGGCGGCACCGCAGCTTAGCCAGTTGGGCGGCGAGTTTGCCGGCAGCGCACAAGGCCAGGGCAAACTGAGTGGCAAGGGCTGGCAGCTGCGCCTGGCCGGCCTGCTGGACATTCGCCAGTTGCGCGCGCCGGGCGGCGTGAGTGTCGAGCAATTGCTGCTGGATGCCCGCCTGCCCGACAACCTGGACCAGGCCGGCCAGCTTAGCCTGACCTTGCGCCAGTTGCGCGCTGGCGGCTGGCAACTGGCGCAGGCCGATGCGCGCTATCAGGGCAGCCGGCCCCGGCACAGCCTGAGCATGCAGGCGCGCGGGCGCGGGCCGCTGGGCGACTTTGACGCCCGGCTGGCGGCAGAGGGCGGCTGGCAAAGCGGACGCGGCTGGCAGGGCCAACTGACCCAACTCAGCAATCAGGGCCGGCTGGCGCTGAATCTGGACGCGCCGCTGGCGCTGAGCGTGGTGGACGCCCGCCACTGGCAGCTGACGGGTTTGCGCGGCAGGCTGCTGGGCGCGCGGCTCAATGCCCCCCGGCTGGCGCAGGATGGCCACACCCTGAGTGGCCAGGGGCAACTCAGCGGGATGGTGCTGACCAGCTGGCTGAAACTGCTGGACAGCCCGCCGCCGCTGGATGGCTCGCTGGTGCTGGCTGTCGACTGGAACCTGAGCGGCAATGGCCAGGGCCAGCTGAATCTGCGCCGGGAAAGCGGGGATGTCTGGCTTAGCCAGCACGCCGCCCGCCCGCTGGGGCTGGAACATGCCCAGCTGCAGCTGAACCGGCGCGACACCCTCTGGAAAGGCCAGGCCACGCTGCGCAGCCAGACACTGGGCAGCCTGACTGCCCAAGGCCAGCTCAGCAGCGCCGCTGGCCAGCTGCTGCCCGGCCCGGCCAGCACCATGCAGCTCAGCGCCAACGCCGAGCTGCCCAATCTGGCGGCCTGGGCCACCTGGCTGCCACCGGGCATTCGCCTCAGTGGCCGCGCCAGCGCCAGCCTGAGCGCCGACGGTGCGCTGAACGCGCCACGCTGGCGCGGCAGCCTGAAAGCCGATGCGCTGGGCGTGCAACGCCCCAGCGACGGCATTGCCTTCCGCGATGGCCAGCTGCGTGCCAGCCTGCAGGACGACATGCTGAAACTGGACAGCCTGACCCTGCGCGACCCGCAGGGCGGCCATCTCACCCTGCGCGGCAGCGCCAACTGGCGTCAGCCGGACAGCACCCAGCTCACCCTCACCCTGCATCAGCTGGCGGTGCTCAGCCACCCCAACCGCAGCCTGAGCGTCAGCGGTCAGGCCCAGCTGCGCCAGAGCGGCAGCGGCCTGCTGCTGTCAGGCGGGTTGACGGTGGATAAAGGGCGGATTGTGCTTCCAGAAAGCGATACCCCGACGCTGAGCAGCGATGTGGTGATTGTCGGCCAGCCAGCACGTGAGCCAGATGCCCCGCTGGCCGTGCCCGTGGCCGTGGCGCTGGATCTTGACCTGGGTGAACAGTTTCACCTGATCGGCAAAGGTCTGAACACCCGCCTGGCCGGCCAGCTGCGGCTGAGCGCCGCCGCCGGGCAGTCGCCCAGCGCCACTGGCAGCGTGCGGGTGGTCAGCGGCTATTACGCCGCCTATGGCCAGCGTCTGGACATCAGCCGGGGCGTGCTGACCTTTGTTCACCGCCTGGACAACCCCGGTCTGGACGTGCTGGCGGTGCGCCGTGGCCTGAGCGTGGAGCCGGGGGTGGAAATCAGCGGCAGCGCACAAGCGCCACGCGTGCAGCTGGTATCGACCCCGGAGCTGCCCGATAGCGAAAAATTGTCCTGGCTGGTACTGGGGCGCAGTGCCACCAGCCTGCGCGGTGGCGAAACCGAATTGCTGTTTTCAGCTGCCAGCACGCTGCTGGGCAGCGGCAACGCCATGGGCATCCAGCAGCAACTGGCCAGCCGGCTGGGCCTGGACGAGCTGAACGTGGGTGCCGCCAGTACCCGGCCCAGCGTGCGCAGCACCCAGACCAGCAGCACCAGCCATCCGCTGGACAATCAGGTGCTGACCCTGGGCAAACGGCTGTCCAGCGGCCTGTACCTGGGCTATGAGCAAAGCCTGACCGGGGTGGGGGCGGCGGTGAAGCTCACCTGGGAATGGTCAAAAAACTGGTCGGTGGTGCTGCGCGCCGGTGAACAAAGCGCGCTGGATGCGGTATATGGCCGGGGATTTGACTGAGCCAAGCGCCGCCGATGCCGGGCGCTGGCCACGCTAATTCAGTTTGCCGGTCGGCACCAGGGCGTCATCGCCGGCGCTTTCCGGCAGAATGCTGATGGTCACCCGCCGGTTGCGGGCACGGCCTTCGGCGCTGTCGTTACTGGCAATCGGGCGGTTTTCTGCCCGGCCAATGGCCACCAGCCGGCTGGAGCCGACGCCATGTTCCACAAACAGGCGCACCACACTGCCGGCACGGGCGGCAGACAGCTCCCAGTTGGACGGATACGTGCTGGTGCGGATCGGGCGGTCGTCGGTATAGCCTTCCACCCGGATGCGGTTGGGGTAGCCGCGCAGCACGCCGCCCAGGCGGCCCAGCCAGCCGCTGGACGCCAGCGAGGGGGCCGCCTGGGCGGATTCAAACAGCGCGCTGTCGTTGATTTCCACCGCAATGCCCAGCTCGCTCTGGGTGACCCGCACCTGGCCGCGCTGCATCAGCGGGTCAAGCAGCTGGCGCACCTGGGCGGCCAGCTGGTTCATCCGCGCATCCTGCTGCAGCTTCAGCGTGGTGGCCACCTTGCTGGCCAGTGGCTTGGCGTCTTCCACCGCCACCATGGTGTTGGCGCTACCGGACTGGCCGAGCAGCTTGGGGGCAATTGCCCCCTGGTTGAAGGCGGCAATCATCGACTGGGTCATCTGCTTGTACTTGCCCTCGTTGATCGACGAGATGGAGTACATCACCACAAAAAAGGCAAACAGCAGGGTGACAAAGTCGGCGTAGGACACCATCCAGCGTTCGTGGTGATCCGGGTCTTCTGGGGGGCGGCGGCGCATGGGCAGTCTCTGGGTCGATGGGGGTCTCGGTCGATTATTTCAGTTGCAGGGCGTTGCTGCCCTGTAGCAGGCCCAGTGACAGCCCAACGCCAAAGCGCTTGGCAAAGCGGTCGATGAAATCTTCGCCGGGGGTGATGTCCTGCACATGTTCGGTTTTCACCAGATCACGCGCCACGCTGTCTACCGTGCCGTAACCATCCACCAGCCCCAGTGGAATGCTTTTTTCACCCAGCCAGTACAAGCCGGAGAAAATCGCCGGATCGTCTTTCAGGCGCTTGCCGCGTCCGGTTTTGACGACATCGATAAACTGGCGGTGAATATCATTGAGCAGCGCCTGACGGATGGCTTCATCTTCCGGTTTGCGCGGCGAGAATGGGTCGGCCATTGCCTTGTGGCTGCCGGCGGTCATCAGCCGGCGGTCGATGCCCAGTTTTTCCATGGCACCAGAAAAACCAAAGCCATCGGACAGCACGCCAATCGAGCCGACAATGCTGGCCTTATCGACAAAAATCTTGTCAGCCGCCGCCGCGATGTAATAGCAGCCAGAGGCGCAGACTTCTTCCACCACCACATACACCGGAATATTCGGCTGTTCGGCTTTCAGCCGGCGGATTTCATCGTTGACCATGCCAGACAGCACCGGGCTGCCGCCAGGGCTGTTGGCGCGGATGATCACCGCTTTGGTGCCACTGTCCTTGAAGGCTTTTTGCAGGCCCTTGATCATGCGTTCGGCGGTGTGGTTTTCCGTGCTGATTTCACCGCTCAGGTTCAGCAGTGCGGCGTGTTCCCCGCCGGTCAGCCCGGTTTCGCCGTCCTCTTCCTGGCGCAGGATGCCCACCACCAGCAAAATGGCCAGTACCAGCCAGGCCAGGCGAAAAAACAGCTTCCATTGCCGGCTGCGCCGTTGTTCGGTAACCGAGGCCAACGCCAGTTTTTCCAGCACTTGCCGTTCCCATTGTGGATCGCTCATGGCGGTGTTCCTGTGTAAGTGCCGGCCAGCCACAGCTGACCGTCATGTTCTTCGATGGCAATCGGCGTCAGTCGCCGGCCAGGACACGGGCCGCCCAGACAGACACCGCTTTCCGGATGATAATAAGCACCGTGCATGGCGCAGACCAGATACTGGCCAGACAGGTCAAACAGATCTCCCTCGACCAGGTCCAGCTCCACCGGCACATGCGCGCAGGCATTGAGGTAGGCGTACACCCGGTCGCGGTAGCGGATGGCAAATGCCGGGCGGCCATCGGCCAGGGTAAAGCGCAGGCCAGGCTGGCTGTTCACCAGCGCGGCGCTGGGGCCGATCAGGCCGACAGGCGTGGGCTCAGCCATGCGTCCAGCGCTCCAAATGAATCAAAGCAGCCCAGCGGCGACAGCGCGTGCAGCGCGTCTACCGGGTGAGCCCCGTAGCTGACCCCGGCGGCCCAGGTGCCGGCATTCAGCGCCATTTGCAGATCGTGGGTGGTGTCGCCCACCATCAGCGTGCGCCGCTTGTCCACCCCAAGCACCTGGGTGAGGTCGTCAAGCATCTGCGGATGGGGCTTGGAATGGCACTCGTCCACGGTGCGGGTGGCAACAAAGCAGTCGGTCAGCCCGGTGTGCTGCATCGCCCGGTCCAGGCCGATGCGGCTTTTGCCGGTGGCCACCGCCAGCAGCACGCCGCGCTGCTGGTAGTGGGCCAGGGCGGCGGCCACGCCGTCAAACAGCTCGATCACGGCATCGCCGGCCAGATAATGGTGGCGGTAAGCTTCCACCATGTCCTGATAGCGCGCCGCTGGCAGGCCGGGGCAAACATGGCGCATGGCGTCCACCAGCCCCAGGCCGATGACATGGCTGGCGCGGCTGCGCTCAGGCACGGGCAGACCCAGATCGGCGCAGGCACGCTGGATCGAGCGGGTGATGTGCACGGTGGAGTCCATCAGGGTGCCGTCCCAGTCAAACACGATCAGGTCGAAGGCGGCAGTGTCGGCAGGCAGGTTCATGCGCTCAGTGTATCCAGAAAAGATTGCAGTTCGCGGGGCAGCGGCGCCTCCAGCGTCAACGGTGCGCCAGTCAGCGGATGGTCCAGCCGCAGCCGCCAGGCGTGCAGAAACATGCGCTTGAGGCCCAGTTTATGCAGACTGCGGTTATAGGCAAAATCGCCGTATTTTTCATCACCGGCAATGGCGGCCCCGCTGGCGGCCATATGCACGCGAATCTGGTGGGTGCGACCGGTTTTCAGCTGGGCTTCCACCAGCACAAAGCCAGGCAGGCGCTTGAGCACATGAAAATTGGTGTGCGCGCTCTGACCTTGGTCCGACACCTTGACCCGACGTTCCCCGTCGGGCAGGTTGAATTTCAGCAGCGGCAGCTTCACCTGCTTGCGCGCCTCTGCCCAGTCCCCCACGCCCAGCGCCTGATAGCGCTTGTCCATGCGGTTTTCGCGGATCATTTCATGCAGCTTGACCAGCGCCGAGCGCTTTTTGGCCAGCATCAGCAGCCCGGAGGTTTCCCGGTCCAGCCGGTGTACCAGCTCCAGAAAACGGGCGTCGGGTCGGGCGGCGCGCAGTTGTTCAATCACCCCGAACGATACGCCGGAGCCGCCGTGCACGGCCACCCCTGCCGGTTTGTTGATCACCAGCAGCGCCTCGTCTTCGTAGATGATGGCGAACTCCTGCGCGGGGGCCGGGCGGGCGGTCGGATCGGCGCTGGCCACCCGTACCGGCGGAATGCGCAGCACATCGCCTTCGCGCAGCCGGTAACTGGCGTCAATCCGGCCTTTGTTGACCCGTACTTCACCACTGCGCAAAATCCGGTAGACATGGCTTTTGGGCACGCCTTTGAGGAGTCGGAGCAGGAAATTGTCGATGCGCTGGTCGTGCCCGGCATCGTCCACCGTCACAAAGGTGACGGAGTCTTTACGCAAGTCTGTCATTTTGCTTATACTTCGCGAACCGGGGCGGGTTGTGGATAACCCGTGAATCCCCGGTGAATAAGTTCGGGAAACACCAGACTCTTGTCGCCTCATCGCCCCGACGCGGTGGCCGAAGACGTGCGCAGAACGCACCTTGATCGGCATCGTCCATGCGGCGGCGACACGGTTGTCTCGCTCACCGAAAAGCAGCGATGGTAAAGCATTTACGCGCAATACGCACTCACCAGAATTCCGTTTTCCGGCGACCAAGCCCGCCGGAAAACCATGCAGCAAAGTTTGACCCGACGCGGTTGCCCAAAAACGTTATTTCGTGCCTGCCCCTTGTTGAAACCTTATTGTCAGGGTGGGCCCATTGAAAAGATTGCCCGCTGTCAACGGGCGAGATTCCGCACCTTTTCGGCACTGCGAAGACAGGAAAGTCGGCTGACCTCATGCCGTATTGCTCTTTAGTGAAGACTTCCTTCGGTGAATGCCCTCCAGACGGGCTGTCGAAAACTTGCTGCACCGTGCACTGATATTTCCGGTCGGGCACACAGGTTCTGCCATGGCGGCAGGGCCGGTGTGCCCGGATTGCCTGTCCAGGCCCGTCTTCTGCCGGGCGCTGCGCCGGCCCGTTGCCGGCCTGCAGTGGAGATATCAGGTGCCGTTGGCCGCTGAAAGCAGGCCAACCCCTGCGTGAGTGCCGCGCAGGAAAATTTATGAAACGCATGTTATTCAACGCAACGCAGGCTGAAGAGCTGCGCGTTGCCATCGTGGATGGGCAAAAGCTCATTGACCTTGATATCGAGACCGTCGGCAAGGAGCAAAAGAAGGGCAATATCTACAAGGGCGTGATCACCCGCATCGAGCCCTCGCTGGAAGCCTGCTTTGTCGACTACGGCACCGAGCGTCATGGTTTTTTGCCGTTCAAGGAAGTCTCCCGCGCCTATTTCCGTCAGTTTGACGGTGGTCGCCCGCGCATTCAGGACGTGCTGCGCGAAGGCCAGGAACTGATTGTTCAGGTGGAGAAGGACGAGCGCGGCAACAAGGGTGCTGCCCTGACCACCTACGTCAGCCTGGCGGGCCGCTATCTGGTGCTGATGCCCAATAACCCGCGTGGCGGCGGCGTGTCGCGCCGCATTGAAGGCGAAGAGCGCAACGAACTGCGCGAACTGCTGGCCCAGCTGGAAAGCCCGGCTGGCATGAGCCTGATTGCCCGCACCGCCGGCATTGGCCGCACGCTGGAAGAACTGCAGTGGGACCTGAACTACCTGCTGCAGCTGTGGACCGCCATCGAAAGCGCTGCCGGCGCGCAAAACGCGCCATTCCTGATTTTCCAGGAAGGCAGCCTGGTGATTCGCGCCATCCGCGACTACTTCCAGCCAGACATTGGCGAAATCCTGATTGATACCGAAGAAATTCACAATCAGGCCCGCCAGTTCATGAGCCATGTCATGCCGGGCAACGTCAACCGCGTCAAGCTGTACAAGGACGACGTGCCGCTGTTCTCGCGCTTTCAGATCGAGCATCAGATCGAAACCGCGTTCTCGCGTGCCGTCACCCTGCCGTCTGGCGGTGCCATTGTCATCGACCACACCGAAGCACTGGTGTCGGTGGACGTCAACTCGGCACGTGCCACCAAGGGCAGCGACATTGAAACCACCGCGCTGAACACCAACCTCGAAGCCGCCGACGAAATTGCCCGGCAGCTGCGCCTGCGCGACCTGGGCGGGTTGATCGTGATCGATTTCATCGACATGGAAAACCCGAAAAACCAGCGCGAAGTGGAAAACCGCCTGCGCGAAGCGCTGAAAACCGACCGCGCCCGCGTGCAGATGGGCAAGCTGTCGCGCTTTGGCCTCTTGGAGCTGTCGCGCCAGCGCCTGCAGCCCAGCCTGGGCGAAAGCAGCCATATGCCGTGCCCGCGCTGCCATGGCACCGGCTTTATCCGTGGTATCGAATCCTCTGCCCTGCACATCCTGCGCATCATTCAGGAAGAGGCCATGAAGGACAACACCAGCGCCGTGCATGCCCAGGTGCCGGTGGATGTGGCCACCTTCCTGCTCAATGAAAAGCGTGCCGACCTGTTTACCGTGGAAGCGCGGCTGAAGGTCAGCGTGGTACTGATTCCAAACATCCACCTGGAAACCCCGCATTACAAGATTGTGCGCCTGCGCGCCGAAGATCTGCCGGAAGGCGAGGAACCCAGCTACAAGATGGTAGAAGCGCCCAGCGAAGACAGCGCCTATACCTCGGCCCAGCAGGAAAAAGCCAAGCCAGAGCGCCAGCAGGCGGCAGTGCAGGGGATTACCCCGTCGCAGCCGGCCCCAGTGTCCGTGCGTGACCAGGAAGCCAGCGCGGCGGCTGCGCCCGCTGTGGCTGCAGCAGTAGCACCGGCGGCTCCGGCCAGTCGCCCGGCTCCGGCAGCCCGCCAGCCCGCCCCGGTGGTGGCTACGCCAGCCCAGCCAGGGGTGATGGCCCGTCTGGTGGGGTGGGTGAAGTCGCTGTTCACC
>ERZ724523.1947-NODE-1947-length-11854-cov-5.604119_pt1 | contig 11854 bp, 13 predicted proteins | sample MGYA00376056_ERZ724523 | MGnify/ENA primary metagenome ERZ724523 (study PRJEB28724, sample SAMN07190888) | wastewater metagenome | isolation source: influent of sewage treatment plant in Hong Hong | place: USA: Christiansburg, Virginia | collected 2016-03-01 ... | reverse complement strand
GATGTTGGCGTGGGCGGCGGCCCATTGCTCGGGCAAATCCGGCATGTAGAGATCGACCCGTGCCTTGGCGCCCCAGTAAATGTGAATGGGGCGGGTGCAATTCTCGGCAATGGCATGCTCGACCAGCGCCTTGATCGGCGCGAAGCCGGTGCCGCCAGCAAGGAAGATCATCGGCTTTTTGGAGTCTTCGCGCAGGTAGAAACTGCCATGCGGGCCATTGAAGCGCAGGATGTCACGCACCTTCATGGTTGAAAATACCTGATCGGTGAACAAACCCCCAGGAACGTGGCGGATGTGCAATTGCAGGAGCGCGTCGTCATGCGGCGCGTTGGCCAGCGAGAAACTGCGCTTCTTGCCGTCCTTGAGCAAAATATCGATGTATTGCCCAGCGAGGAATTGCAGTCGCTCGTTGGCTGGCAGACGAAGATGCATATCGATTACATCAGGTGCCAGGCGTTCCATTTTTTCGATGCGTGAAGGCAGTGTTTTGACCGGAATATCGGTTGCCAGGCTGACCTGTTTGCATTCCAGCTTGAGATCTGATTGCGCTTTGGCACAGCAAAAGAGCGCGATGCCGTCCGCTTTTTCCGCATCGCTCAGCGCATGGGCTTGCGCATTGCCGTGGTCGACCGTGCCGGATAGTACTTTTCCCTTGCACGCCCCGCAAGCGCCGTCGCGGCAGCCATAAGGCATGGTCAGTCCCTGGCGCAGGGCGGCTTCGAGGATGGTTTCGTCGGATTCGGCGACAAAATTGTGGCCGCTGGGTGTGATGCTGATCTGATGGCTCATCTAACTGTTTCCCCTGGTCGGCTACAATGCCGCCGTGCAAAAAATACTTATCGTCGGCAGCGGAGACGTTGCCCGCCGCATTCTTCCTCACCTCACCGGGCGCTACCGAGTCTTTGCCCTGCTGCGCAATGCAGCGCGGGCAGCAGACTGGCGGCGGGCCGGCGCCCAACCTTTGTTTGCCGATCTCGACGATGCCCGCAGTTTAGGCCGCATCGCCGGTTTGGCTGATGTGGTGCTGCATCTGGCGCCGCCACCCAATCAGGGAAGTTGCGATACTCGGACAAAGCACCTGCTCGCCGCACTCAGCATGGGTAAAAGTCTACCACGCTGCCTGATTTACGTTAGCACCACCGGTGTTTATGGTGATTGTGGCGGGGCTGCTATCGATGAAACCAGGCAACTCAAGGCGGAAAGCCCAAGGGCAGGCCGTCGTGTCGATGCAGAAGCGAGCTTGCGCGCCTGGGGGGCTCGTAACGCTGTCCGAATTTGCATTTTGCGTGCCCCCGGTATTTATGCGGCTGATCGTCTACCGCTGGAACGGCTGGATAAGGGCTTGCCGGCGTTGGTCGCCGCTGATGACGTTTTCACCAATCATATACACGCCGATGATCTGGCGGCAGCCTGTGTCGCCGCCATGCGTCAGGGGCAAGCCAATCGCACCTATAACGTGGTTGATGATAGCGATCTGAAAATGGCTGATTATTTCGATCAGGTAGCTGATGCCTTTGCCCTGCCGCACCCGCCGCGCCTGACCCGTGAGGCAGCCAGCACCGTCCTCTCGCCGATGCAGATGTCGTTCATGCGCGAATCGCGGCGAATTGGAAATCGGCGTATAAAACAGGAACTCAAATTGCGACTTGCCTTCCCGACAGTTACTGAAGGGATTGCCAATGCGCTGAAAGGAAATGCTTCATGTTAGTCGTCAAAGCGCTCCACATTTCACTGGTGGTCGCCTGGTTCGCCGGTCTTTTTTACCTGCCGCGCATTTTTGTTAATCTGGCGATGGTGCCGGCTGACAGCATCGCCGAACGTGAGCGCTTGCTACTCATGGCCGGCAAGCTATACCGTTTCATGACCCCACTCGGCGTACTGGCGGTGGTATTTGGCCTGTGGCTCTGGCTGGGTTACGGATTCTCCGGCGGCTGGCTGCATCTCAAGACGACGCTGGTTTCGCTGCTGGTCATTTATCATTGGCACTGTGGTCGCCTGCTCAACAGTTTTCAGACCGGGGCGAATATCAAGTCGCACGTCTGGTTCCGTTTTTATAATGAAATGCCCGTCTTGGTGATGTTTGCCGTGGTCTTTCTCGTTGTATTGAAGCCTTTCTAATGAATAAATATTTCGCAATTTGCCCGCGCGGGCTTGAAGAACTCCTGAGTCAGGAATTGACCGCGCTCGGCGCCCAATACTTGCGGTCAACCCACGGTGGCGTGCATTTTTCCGGTGATTGGGCGCTGTGCTATCGCGCCAACCTGGAATCACGGATTGCCACGCGCATCTTGTGGTTCATCGCCCAAGGCGGCTACCGCAGCGAAGACGACATCTACAAACTGGCCGCCAAGCAAAGCTGGCCGGATTTCTTCAATGTGACACGCACCATGCGTGTGGCGACGACGGCGATTAAATGCCCGCTCAAGTCGCTTGATTTCGTAACCTTGCGCGTCAAGGATGCGGTTTGTGACAGCTTCCGTTCACGTTTCAACGAGCGGCCGAATATCGAAACGCGCAACCCGGATGTGCGCGTGCATGTCTTCCTCACCGAAAACGAATGCACGCTGTACCTCGATACTTCCGGCCAGCCGCTGTGGCAGCGCGGTTTCCGCAAAGCCAGCGTCGATGCGCCGTTGAAGGAGAATCTGGCTGCGGGCATCCTCAAAATGACCGGCTGGCAACCCGGCATGGCGCTGGTTGATCCAATGTGCGGCAGTGGCACTTTCCTGCTCGAAGCCATCCAGATGGCACTCGATATTGCGCCCGGTCTGGAGCGCACCTTTGCCTTCGAACTGCTCAGCAGTTTCGAAGCGCAGACGTGGTCAGCCTTGCTACGTGCGGCCGAGGCACGCTGCAAAACGCCGGAGCCGCTGGAGATTCGCGGCTACGACATCGACGAAAAAGCCGTGCGTGCTACCCGCAAGAACCTGCAGGAAGCCGGATTTGGCGGCATTGTTACGGTCGACTGCGCCGATGTGCTGGAAACCGAGCCGCTCACCGACCACGGCATCATAGTTGCCAACCCGCCCTACGGCGAGCGGATCGGCGAAACCGAAGCGCTGGCGACTTTCTATCCGCAATTGGGTTCGGCACTGAAAAAACACTGGGCGGGCTGGAACTGCTTCTTCTTCACTGCAGATCTGCGCTTGCCAAAAGGGATCGGCCTCAAGCCGAGCCGCAAGACACCACTCTTTAATGGCCCGCTCGAGTGTCGTTTGTTCGAGATTCGCATGGTGGCAGGGAGTAATCGACCGGATTGATCGATTTTGTTGCAATTCAAAATGCATCTTTGTTTGATCTTGATCAGCTTTTCGCTCAAGATGATGTGCGAGGATTCAGGTTTTATTCATAAAAATAGTTGAGGAGAAGCAGCATGTCAGTGAAGGCTTTGTACCAGCAGAAACGTATGTCGGCAGCCGATGCAATTCGCGTTGTCAAAAATGGCGACACCATCGTTATCCCAACCGCAGTGGCCGAACCCCCCGCCTTGCTGACAGCGCTTTCAGAAGCGCGTCGCGATTTTCGCGGGGTGCAGATTTCACAAATTCTACCGGTCCGTAAATATGCTTATTTCGACCCGGAAACTGTCGAGAATATCCGTCACACTGCCTATTTTTTCAGCGGTGTAACGCGTGCCGGTGGTGCAGAAGGTTGGGTTGATTTCATTCCGGCTTATTTCTCGGAAATGCCGGCACTGATCAAACGAGACCAAATTCCGGCCAATGTTGTTTTCAGTCTGGCCTCGCCAATGGACGAGTATGGTTATTTCTCGCTTTCACTTGGCCCTGACTACACCATGGCGGCGATCGAAAAATCCCACGCTGTCGTGCTCGAAGTGAATCCAAATGTGCCTTTTGCCAATGGCAATTGCCACATCCACATTTCGCAGGTTGCTGCGCTGGTTGAAAGTGATGAGCCGATTCTCGAAGTTGGCTTGCCGAAAATTGGTCCGGTGCAGGAAGCCATCGGTAAATACGTGGCTGACATGATCCCCGATGGCGCCACGCTGCAAATTGGTTACGGCGGCATTCCTGATGCGGTAGTCATGCAGTTGACCCACAAGCATGATCTGGGTATTCATACCGAAATGATTGGCGATGGCATCATGTCGTTGGTTGAAGCCGGTGTCGTGACCAATCGCAAGAAGAATTACCACCCGGGCAAGATGTTCGCTACTTTTGCGCTGGGTTCCAAAAAACTGTACCAGTTCATGCACCGTAATCCGGCACTGGAAATGCACCCGGTCGACTTCACCAACGATCCTTACCTGGCCGGCCAGAACGATAATCTGCATGCGATCAATGCAACGATGCAGATCGACTTCATGGGCCAGTGCGGCTCCGAAAGCCTCGGTTCGCGGCCTTATTCCGGCACTGGCGGCCAGTCTGACTTTGTGCGCGCTGCCAATCGCTCCAACGGTGGCAAGGCTTTCATCGTGTTGCCGGCAACCGCCAAGGACGACACCATTTCACGCATTGTGCCGACGCTTTCCGCCGGTACGCATGTGTCAACCAGCAAGAACGACATCAATTACGTGGTGACTGAGTTCGGCGTTGCTCAACTGCGTGGAAAAACGGCCAAGCAGCGTTGTGAGGCGTTGATTAACATCGCTCATCCGAACTTCCGTGGTGAACTCCGCGAAGCAGCCAAGAAGATGAAACTGCTGTAATTCAACAATTTACCTTCAGAACGGCGGCTTCACGGCCGCCGTTTTTATTTGGGATTTACCAGCGCTTACAACTTGTCGCAATTCGTTTCAGTTATTACTCACTACATCCGTTATCGTGACAAGGTGAGACAAGGAAACTGCATCGAGGATGCTCTGATGAAAACGAACAAAATCATATTGCTGGTCTGTGCAGTGCTGCTATCGAGTATCGGCAGCGCCTGGGCGGATCGTGGTCATTGGCGCGGGAATGTTGGCGTCTATATTGGTCCCGGCGCTTTCTGGGGCGCGCCGTTTTATCGTCCTTATTATCCCGGTCCTTATTACTACCCGCAGCCCTATTATCAGCCGGCACCGATAATCATTACGCAACCCGAGCCGCCGCCGGTTTATATCGAACAAAGTACCGTGATTACCGAACAAACACAGGAGCCAGCTCCCACTAATTACTGGTACTACTGCCGTGAGTCAAAGACTTATTACCCTTACGTCAAGGAATGCAAGGGCGAATGGCAGAAAGTCTTGCCGCAGCCGGCCAAATAAATCATGAAACAAGCTATTGCGATGCCGCTGAAACTCTCCATTGTGGCAACTACGCTGTTGTTAGGCGCCTGTACGATCATGCCGAGTGGCCCCAATGTCATGGTTTTGCCTGGCACCGGGCAGTCGACCGAGCGTTTCCGTGCTGATGATTATGTTTGTCGCGACTTTGCGCTGGGCCAGATTGGCGGGCGGACCAGTCAGCAAGCGGCAAATCAGGCGGCGATTGGTAGTGCTGCGGTTGGTACGGCGATTGGCGCGGTGGCCGGCGCAGCAATCGGTGGTAGCCAAGGCGCAGCAGTCGGTGCCGGCACGGGTTTGCTGATTGGTGGTGCAGTCGGTTCTGATGCGGCGCGCAGTTCGGGTTATGGCAGCCAGCGGCAGTACGACAATGCCTATATCCAGTGCATGTACACCAAAGGCCATCGCGTACCAGTGCCGGCCAACGTGGCGTACTCCAAGCCGGTGCGTGCCAGCGATGCCGGCATTCCACCGCCGCCACCTGGATCGCCGCCACCTCCACCACCGGGTGTTACAAGTCCTCCACCACCTCCGCCGGGAAGCCTGCCTCCACCGCCACCGGGTAGTCCTCCGCCACCATCTGTGCCTCCAGCGCAGCTTGCTAAATAAGTGGTGATATCGGCCAAAATGGCTGTTTTCCTTTAAATGGAATGGGCGGCAAAAACTTGGCTTCTCTTTGTATCTGTATTTCTACAAGAGTCAAAACAATGATGCCCGCCATCTTGCGATAACGGGCATCTTCTCTTGCCAGTGCAACCGATGAGTTGCTATTTACACAACCTACTCGGTCTTACGAGAATGGTTAAGCTTGAACTTGTTTCTGGCGGCGGCGAGAAAGACCAAGACCAAACAGACCAATCCCAACGAGGGCTGCAGAAAGTGGCTCTGGAGTCTCGTGGGTGATTTCACGGATTAGCTTGCGCTGGATCGCAGCGGAGAAGTCTTCGAAGGTATTCGCTGCTTCAACAAAACCGCCTGCCCCGCCTTTAACAAAGTTGTTGTAATAGGCGTCAAGTCCACCTTCGCCGGCGATGTAAATGCCGTTGATGGTGTCAACGCCAGCGACCAACGCGGCATCTCGCCCCTGTGTTCCAGTCAATCCCTCATTGCGAGCCCCATCGCCTGAGACATCCATGACTTGGCGTAGTGACTCAAAGCCATTGTCTGTGCCGCCGGTTTCAGTCCCGAACCATGTTTTGCTATCGTTCATAGCACTCTGGATAGCTGTGTTGTTAGCGAAAGCACGATTTGTGAGATTGATTGCGTTTGCAAAAGCGTTTGCTTCTCCAATGGTGCTGATTTTCGTCCAATTAACCAAGCGGCTAATTTGCCCAGCACCTGACCATTCAGCATAGCTTACGGCAATGGAACCGCCTTGGCTGCCAAAAATAGCATTCTGAACCGCTGCACTATTAAAAGCGTTGACGTAGCCGGTTTTTTGAAGAGCGTACTCAGTACCACTAACGCTACCAGAGACGTCCACCAGCAGTAGAAGTTCAAGACCGACAGAGGCTGCGTTTGCAGCCATTGGTGCCAGAGATGCACCAGCCACTAGCAAAGCAGCAGCAATTTTTTTCATTTTCATGGGGAACCTCCAAAACTTGATCGGGGAAAGTTGCTGTTTGAGTTAAGCATTACTTGTGCCAATTCTGTTTGTTATTGATTTGTAATGGAATTTGTTTTCTGGGGCGGTTCGGGAGGTTGCGGCTGTAAAAAAAACCGACAGCTTTGTGGCTTAGGCAATGCCGGCGCTGTGCGCCTGCTGGTCTGCCCAATAGCTTGAACGAACCATCGGCGCGCAGGCGGCACCGGTGAAGCCCATTTTCTTAGCTTCCTCTTCGTACATCTTGAAAATATCGGGATGCACGTAGCGGCTGACAGGTAGATGATGGCCGGACGGTGCCAGATACTGGCCGATGGTCAGCATCTCGACATCGTGGGCGCGCAGGTCGCGCATCACTTCCAAAATTTCTTCATCGGTTTCACCGAGGCCAACCATCAGGCCCGACTTGGTCGAGACTTGTGGATAGCGTGCCTTGAACTGCTTGAGAAACTCCAGCGAGTGCTTGTAGTCAGCGCCGGGGCGTGACTGTTTGTAGAGGCGCGGGATGGTTTCCATGTTGTGGTTGAGGACATCCGGCAGGGCGCCGCCGAGGACATCCAGCGCAATTTCCATGCGGCCACGGAAATCGGGAACCAGGGTTTCGATGGTGGTGGTCGGTGACAGTTCGCGGGTGTGGCGAATGACGTCGACAAAGTGTTGGGCACCGCCATCACGCAGATCGTCACGGTCAACACTGGTAATAACCACATATTTCAGTTTGAGTGCAGCAACCGACTCGCCCAATTCGCGCGGCTCATCCGGGTTGGGTGGCAACGGCTGGCCGTGGCCGACGTCGCAGAACGGACAGCGGCGGGTGCAGATGTCGCCGAGGATCATGAAGGTGGCAGTGCCGCGCCCAAAGCATTCACCGATGTTGGGGCAGGTGGCTTCTTCGCAAACCGTGTGCAGCTTGCGTTCGCGCAGCATGGTCTTGATCTCGCCAAAGCGCCCGGCGCTGTTGCCGGCTTTGACGCGTATCCAGTCCGGTTTTTTCAGCGGATTGTCGACCGGGATGATCTTGATCGGGATGCGCGCAGTTTTGAGTTCGCCTTTTTGCTTGACGCCTTTTTCAGCCATGTTGTCTATCCAGTTGCTGCTGCAGGTATTGGGTGAGTTGCTCGCCGGCCTGAGCAGGCGTGAGCGGAATATTGAAATCTTTGGTTTGTACAACCTTGAGGCCAGCATAGCCGCAAGGGTTGATCGCCGTAAATGGGTGAAGATCCATATCGACATTGAGCGACAGGCCGTGGTAGCTGCAACCATTCTTGATCTTCAAACCAAGCGCGGCGATTTTTGCGTCGCCGACATAAACGCCCGGTGCGCCGGCAAGGCGATCTGCCGTCACGCCGTAGGCAGCAAGAAAGTCGATGACGGCTTGTTCAATGGCGGTGACCAGTTCGCGCACCTTGATTTTAAGGCGCTGAAGATCAAGCAATAGATACAAAACGACCTGGCCGGGGCCGTGGTAGGTGATCTGGCCGCCACGATCAATCTTGACTACCGGAATGCCGATATCGATCAGCAAATGTTCCGGCTTGCCAGCCTGGCCGAGGGTGAATACGGGCGGATGTTCGACAATCCAGATTTCGTCCGGAGTTTCCGCCGTTCGGGTCGTGGTGAATTCGAGCATTGCCTGCCAGGTCGGTTCGTATTCGACCCGGCCCAGTTGTTTAACCTGCAAATTCACAGGGCGACTTTTACCATCGGGTGTGCCGTCAGATCCATGTAAATGGCGTCAAGCTGGGGTTTCGAGGTGGCGACAATGGTGCAGGTGATGCTCATGTAATTGCCGCCGGAACTGGCGCGCAATTCCATGCGCGTTGCGTCAAAGTCGGGAGCGTGTTTGGTGACGATGCTGAGCATCACTTCGGCGAACGTGTCTTCGGCCTTGCCCATGATTTTAATGGGGAAGTCGCAGGGGAATTCGAGGAGTGTGTCCTTGTACGATGCCATGTCAGCCTTTACGCATTACTGTGTTTTTGAAATCCTGATACCACTGGAACATCTGCTCGCCGAGTGGGCCGGGCTTTCCATTGCCGACGGGTTTGCCGTCGAGCGTTGTGATTGCCAGTATTTCTTTTGTCGATGAGGTCATCCAGACCTCGTCAGCGCTGCGAAGTTCATTTTCTGAAATTTCAGCCACTTTTAGCGGTTGACCGTAACACGTTGCCAATTCCAGTACGAGATCGTAGGTAATGCCCGGCAGCATCAATTGGGTCTTGGGCGGAGCGAGTAACACCCCGTTTTTGACCACGAAAATATTGGAAGCCGCGCCTTCTTTCATGAAGCCGTCACGAATCAGGATTGCTTCGGCGCAACCTGCTTCAACGGCTTGCTGGCGGGCGAGGATGTTGGCCAGCAAGGAGATGACTTTGAGGTCACAACGCGCCCATCGCTGGTCGCTGACGGTAATGGCAGCAACGCCCCTGGCGCGAACCTCGGGGGCGGTGGTGACCAGCGGTGCAGCAAAGGCGAAAACAGTCGGGGTTACGCTGGCTGGCGGAAAAGCGTGGTCGCGCTTGTTGTCAGCGCCGCGCGTGACTTGTAGGTAGATCGACTGATCATCCCACGGCGCGCCGGCAATCAGCTTTTCGATAACGGCTTGCCAGCCGGCAAGATCCAGCGGATTGGCCAGTTTGATGCCGTCCAGCGTTGCTTGCAGGCGGTTCAGGTGCTCGTCAAGCCGAAATGCCCGCCGCGAATAAATCGGCACTAGTTCATAAACCCCATCGCCGTAAAGAAAGCCGCGATCCAGCGGTGAAATGCCGGCTGCGGCCAGTGGTAAAAACTGGCCGTTGAGATAAACGGGATCGGCGACGTAGGGTGTCATGGATTTAATTGAACCAAAGGCGAATGCTGTCCCAGATACGAACAAAGATATTGCCGAGCGGCACTTCTTCAAGTGCAAGCACCGGATATTCCCCGTAGGGCTTGCCGTCGAGGCTGACTTTCAGCAGACCAATATTCTGCCCGACGGTAATCGGCGCAATCAGTCTGGTGGCCGGGATGAATTCGGACTTTAATTTATCAGCATAACCCTTGGGCAAAACCACCGAGAAATCATTGTTGAAACCGGCCTTTACCATGTTTTGCGTGCCCTTCCAGACGCGCAGGGAAGCAACTTCCTTGTCCTTGGTAAATAACGTCACCGAATCAAAGGAAAGAAAGCCCCAGTTGAGCAGCTTGAGCGATTCGTTGGCACGTGCGGAGTCCGACTTGGTGCCGAGAACAACCGACAGCAGACGGCGATTTTCACGCAGTGCAGAGGAAATCAGGCAGTAGCCGGCAGCTTCTGTATGGCCGGTCTTGACGCCATCAACGCTGGGGTCGATGTACAGCAGACGGTTGCGATTGGGTTGAGTAATGTTGTTGTAGCGAAATTCCTTCATCGAGTAATACTTTTTGTAATCCTCCGGGAAGTCGCGAATCAACGCGCTGGCCAGCAGCGAAAGGTCACGCGCCGTCGTGTAGAGCTGCGGATCGGGCAGGCCGGTTGAGTTCACGAAATTGCTGTTTTTCATGCCCAGGCGCTGCGCTTCGCGATTCATCATCTGCGCGAAACTTTCTTCGCTGCCGGCGATGGCTTCGGCCAGCGTGACGCAGGCGTCGTTGCCGGACTGGACAATCATGCCCTTGATCAAGTCATCAACCGGCACTTGTGTGTCGACCCGGATGAACATTTTAGAACCGCCGGTGCGCCAGGCTTTTTCCGAAACCGGCAGCGGCTGGTCGATGGCGATGGTTTTCTGTTGCAAGGCCTTGAACGTCAGATAGGCCGTCATCAGTTTGGTCAGCGAGGCTGGTTCAAGACGCTCATCCGGTTTCGTCGAGGTCAGCATCTGGCCCGATCCCATTTCAAGCAACAGCCAGGATTTGGCGGCGAGTTCAGGCGGGACGGGGGCTTGCTGGGCGAGCGATTGGCCGGCGCAAATGAGGGCCAGAAAAATGAAAAATAGTTTACGAAGCTGCATGGTTATCTTTTTTTGGGTCTTGCATTGGGGGGAGCGCATTATACCTCTGCCGAAACTTCGTCCTGTGGCGAAGCAGCACAAAGTACCTCGATGGCAGGGTGGCGAATCCGGCGTTCATTGGAGATAGCGTAAATATGTTCGCTAACACCGCTCATCGCACCAATCACCCGTGCGTCAAGCTGCTCGGCAACCTGGTCGGCCAGCGCCAACGGGGCGGTGAATAGCCCCAGACCCTCACGGCCAAAGGTGTTGGCGAGGGCGCTGTCTTCGAATTCGCCGACAATGCGTGGCCGAACATTGGCGCTTTCCAACCAGCGATCTATTCTTGAGCGTAGGGCGTTGTGGCGAGTGGGTAACAGTATGGGGGCACCATCAAGTGATTGCGGGAAATTTCCTGTGTAGCGGTCAACCAGCGCTGGACTGCCAAAAATGCCGGTGGCGAAATCCCCGAGACGCTTGCTGAATACCTTGAGGTTGCCGCCGACGGGTGCCGGTCTGTCTGTCAGGACAACATCCAGTCGGTGTAGTGCGAGATCGGCGAGCAGGGTTTCAAATTCGCCTTCGTCGCAAATCAGGCGAACATCAACCGGCATTTTGTAAACCGAAGAAAGCAGGCGATAAGCGAGCAGTTTCGGGATGCCGTCTGAAATGCCGACGCGTAGCCGTAGCGTGGATGCGCTGTCGCTGGTGCTTAAGGCTTCGACCATGGCATCGCCCAATTGAAAAATCTGATCGGCGTAACCCAGTGCCAGTCGTCCCGACTCGGTCAAGGCCAAACCGCGACCCTGGGCGATAAACAAGGATTTGCCCAATTGCCGTTCAAGCAAACTTAATTGCCCGCTGATGGTCTGAATGGCGACATCCAGACGTTCGGCGGCGCGTGTCATGCTGCCTTCCTGAGCAACGACCCAGAAGTAGTAAAGGTGCTTGAAATTCAGATTGTTCATAAATTAGTGTCTGTAAAAACCGAAGAGTTGTTCAATTTTCATCCGATTTTGCCGTGCTGTCCAATGCAGTATTATTCGTCCGTAATCTTTAAACCGGAGTTGATCA
>ERZ724523.1924-NODE-1924-length-11940-cov-3.805048_pt1 | contig 11940 bp, 12 predicted proteins | sample MGYA00376056_ERZ724523 | MGnify/ENA primary metagenome ERZ724523 (study PRJEB28724, sample SAMN07190888) | wastewater metagenome | isolation source: influent of sewage treatment plant in Hong Hong | place: USA: Christiansburg, Virginia | collected 2016-03-01 ... | reverse complement strand
AATAATAAAAAACGACCAAGGTTCAATAGATCGTTTTAATGGTTTTAATATATAGGTTATGGGCGAGGTTAGAGAGGAATGATTTCTGTGTGTTTTAGAGGAAATCAGGTTGTGTATTTATAATTAATTATGATTTTTCAGTTGTAAACTAACGATGATTTCCACGTGGTTCATCCGAAGCGGGTAATATGCCGATAGTTGTGGTGCCGTGTATCATCCAACAGCTCAATCCGTATTTATTTCTTATCATTAATTCTTGATGATAGGTATGTTTAATTATACCCTTTATGGTATATTGATAAAGAATTTCAAGCAGATTACACCTTATAGGGTTTATTTCCGTTATATTACATTGCAATTATCCCGAAAGGGTGTAATATAATGGTATAAACTACTGTTAAAAGGAAATTGTATGAACAAGATAGGCACATATCTCAAGAAGCAACGTAAAGAAGCGGGACTGACACAAAAAGAGTTTGCTATTCGCTCGGGTCTAGGTCTTCGCTTTATTCGAGAATTAGAACAAGGAAAGAAATCGGTGCGCTTGGACAAAGTGAATGTGGCACTTTCAATGTTTGATATGGAGGCCGTACCCGGCAAGAAGGAGAAATTGTAATGAGTGCTTTTAGGAAAGCGCGCGTCTATGTTAGGGATGATTTCGCCGGGTTGCTTGCAGAAACCGATGACGGATATTCTTTTTCTTATGATTTCGATTATCTTCAAAGTGAAAATGCTGCGCCGGTGTCGCTGACGTTGCCGCTCCAAAGGGAAAGTTTCATTTCCAAGACACTATTTTCTTTTTTTGACGGATTGATTCCGGAGGGATGGCTTTTCTATATTGTGACAAGCAATTGGAAGATTCCCGAAAAAGATCGTTTTGGCGTACTGCTCGTTGCGTGCAAAGATCCGATTGGCAATGTCAGTATCATGGAGGAAGGTGTATGAATTGTTTATGCTGTGGAAAACCTTTACATACAGACAACAATTTCGGCTGGCACAAGCGGTGCATCAAAAGATTTTTTGGAACATCAAAATTACCAAAAATCGAGTTAGATGAAGCCGCATTAGAACTGCTTGCCACCCAAAGCACCAAAAAGGGATTCACCATCCCTGGTGTGCAAAAGAAATTGTCTTTGCAGTTGCAAAGAGGACAAGGCACCACGCCCAGACTTACGCTTATTAACTATTTTGCTGAGTATATCATAAAGCCTCAAGTGGAACAATTTAAAGCATTGCCAGAATCCGAACATCTGGTGATGCGCATGGCGCACGCTGTCGGAATTGCCACGGTTCCCCATGCCTTGATTCAATCCAAAAACTCGTATGCGTATATTACAAAAAGGATCGACCGTGTTGACGGAAAAGACGGTGCAGCAAAACTGGCGATGGAGGATTTTTGTCAGTTGGGTCAAAGATTGACAGAACATAAATATCAGGGTTCATATGAACGGTGTTGCAAAATCATTGAAAAGTATTCTGACCGTAGCAAACTTGATTTGACTGAATTTTTTATTCGCCTCGTTTTCTTCTACATCACCGGGAATTCAGACATGCATCTCAAAAATTTCTCATTGATTGAAACATTCGTAGGAAGTAAACGATATGTCTTGTCCGCGGCCTATGATCTTCTTCCTGTCAAAGTCAACATACCGGCAGACAAAGAAGACTTTGCCTTGGCGATGAACGGCAAAAAAACGAAAATTCGCAAGAACGATTTCTTTAAGTTTGCTGAGAGTGTCGGAATAAGCAAAGATATCGCTGAAAAATTGATTAAACAGCTAGTTGATAAAAAAAATATGCTTCAATCAATGTGTATGGAATCTCTCCTCCCAAATGATATGAAACAAGCCTTTAGCGACTTGATTGAAAAACGTTGTCTTATATTGATGAGTTAATAGATTTTATAGGTGGGGTTTAATCTGAATTTAACTTGTGAATTTATAGATTCTATCGGGTTTTTAAAACTAATGAGACCACCGTCTCAATATGGGTAGACACAAATGTTAGCGTAGCCAATTTTACCATTGAGACTATCTAAGTAACATATCTCAGAAAGGAAAAGATGACCTAGGCTATCATCTCTGCTTACTGATCACGGAAGTTAGATAATTTTTACCCTTTCTAGAAGAAAATCTATAAGCCTACAATTGAGAATTCCTTTTTCGTCATAGAAATTACTTACTATATCGTTTCTAATAAGAATCTTTTTGAAGTTATCACCAGTTAAATTTAATGACTTTGTTTCTGAATTAGCTTTCTTGTTATCTTCGATTTGATAAGCGGATTGAATATAAATTTTTTGATCTAAATTATTGACGATAAAATCAATCTCTAAATAGTCTTTGCTACCATCATCTCGAATAGAAACTGCCCCAACATCCACTAGATAATCTCTTCTAATCAATTCATTATAAATAACATTTTCCATTAAATTTCCAGTATCTATTTGTCTAAAATTGAGTCTAGCGTTCCTTAATCCAATATCTTCAAAATAGAACTTGCTTGGGTAATCAAAATAAGATTTTCCTTTGACATCATATCTTTTAGCCTCACTAATGAGAAAGGCATCCAATGAATAGTTTATGTAATTGGAAACCATTTCATAATTGATCTTTTCATTTCTTTTAGAAGATATAGCGTTTGCTACATTATTCACGTTTGTAAGGGTTGAAGTTTGTGATGCCAAATAATTCAAAACATCAGATAGAATGTCTTCTCTAGCAACGCGTTTTCTTTCAACAATATCTTTAATGTATGTTTTTTCAAACAAGTCGATTAGATATTTCTTTTTATCAGCTTCATCCTTTTTAACGATTAGTTCTGGCATGCCACCTAAAAGAAGATATTCATTAAGACACTTATCTTCATCGCCACCACGATAGGTAAGATACTCTTTGAAAGAAAAAGGATGAACTCTTATCTGGGTCGTTCTACCTCTGAATTCAGTAATGATATCTTTCGAAAGCATCTTTGAATTGCTTCCTGTGACATAGACATCAACATTCTTATTATTATTTAAACCATTTAAGACATCGAAAATAGATAGTTTTATACCACTAGCGCGATCCACCTTTGGAGAAGATAATTGAATCTCGTCAATAAAGACGTAAATTTTATCATAAGATTCTTTATTGATTAAAGATTTGAGATATTTTGACAAAAGAATTGGATTTCTATATTTGAAATATTCATCTTCATCCAATTTAATTTTAACAATCTTGTCTTCTTTAACACCAATAGATAAAAGATAGGAATTAAATAAACCAAACAACAAAGTAGACTTACCGCATCTTCTTATGCCTGTAATAACTTTCACATTGTTGTCCCACATTGATTTTTTAATCTTTTCGATGTACTCATTTCTAGAAATCATGTTATTTTTCTCCTTAATCTTTTACCTTTTATGTCAAAACTTTCAAGTGTATTTTAACATATTGCTGTCGCTTTTCAACCTATTTGTAATACATTATTCAAAATTTCTATGTGGCAATGGATAAAAAACGATGAATGCAATTTAAAGGTGCAATTTTTAGGTTTTTTTTATGCCGTAAGCATCAATTTAAAAAGCAATTTTGAGCATCAGACTCACGACAGTCTCAACATGCCTTAACACGCGCAGGTGCTCATGCGCGAGCGTATACGCGTAATCGTAGAGGCTATTACAGTACCATGTGTTTATCTTGTTATATTCTTTGATATGGGCTGCGACTGGGTTAATGTATTTAATATAATTAAATACATTAAAAGCACTATTCCGATATAAAAATCGTATCACGCGAGCCAAAAAAGGAAAGGTTTTTTCATTGCCTTTTGATCCTGAGATCATAAGCTGATAAGCTATTTATATGCTTAAAGAATCATTCGACTTTGTATTAGAAAATTATATCAATGGGTTTAAGAACGCAGAAAGAACAGACCCAAATTATGATGTAATTACGTCTCAGCTCCCGATGTACATCAACATGAATTTTCCTATGCGAAGAGATTTGTTGGTTGCTGGCTCTTGTGGTATTGGTCAAAAAACCGACTTCCCGTGGGTAGCTGTTTTTAATAAGCACATTACATCAAGTGCAAAAAGAGGCCTATATATTGTTTATTTATTTAAGAAGGATATGAGCGGCTTCTATCTCACTCTTAATCAAGGCATCACTTATTTCGCAGATACTTTCAAGAGAAAGAAATACGAATATGCCAGAAAAGTGGCCAATTATTTTAAAGATGAAATAGGTGATGATTACTTTGATAAAGGCGATATTGATTTAGGTGGAGCCACTGGAACTTTAGGGTTCGGCTATCAAGAAACAAATATCATATCTAAATACTACAAAAAAGGCTCATATAGCGACGAAATGCTTGAGAAAGACCTATCGAAGATGTTGGCCATCTATGATGAACTAGCGGGCGTTTTAGGTGAAGATAATTATGATTACAATAGCGCAATCAACAAAATTGTTTTCAACTACGATGATTCTTTTGAATCAGCTGAGGAAGCTATCGATAATATTAAAAAAGCCATTTCGTCACCAACTGATTTAAACATAGTCAGAACACTCAAATATGTAGAACCAAAAGAAAAAAGAACAAAAAAGTACTCTAGAATTAGAACCGGAACCCCAATTAAAAAAATTGATTATATTGAAAAAGCTAAAGCTGACATGGAAGTTGGACAATTAGGTGAAATGTTAGCTCTACAATTTGAAAGAGAAAGATTAATTAGAGAGGGTTTTAACGATTTAGCAAATAAAGTAAGACACGTCTCCATTATTTCTGATGCTTATGGATACGATATTGAGTCCTATCAATTAATAGGTCTAAAAATGGAGAAGGTCTATATAGAAGTCAAAACCACTACTAACAAGCTTGATGTTGATTTCCCTGTCTCAAGAAATGAAGTGGAAGAATCAAATAAGAAAAAAGGACACTATTGTGTCTTTAGAATCTATGACGTAAAGAGCGAGAATCCATCATTTTATAAAGTGTTTGGCAAGATTGAAGACAATTTTGATTTAGATCCAGTCACATACATGGCTAGGTACGTAGGAAAGAAATAATTATCTACAAGCAGCAAAATTTGAAATTAAACTAACAATTGAAATGAGGTCAACTATTGCTGAAATCACTGCATATAGAACCTTCTTTTCTTTTACACTTAAATAAATTCCCAAAGAAGAAAGAATAATTAAAATCACGCCAACAATAAAATATGCAGATGATAAATAGTCTTCTATAGCTTGTTTAAAAGCAGGAGCAAATAGAGGCAATATGTGAGTAAATACTTGCCCTATTACTTCTAATCCTTGGAAGACTGCAACAAAACCGCCGGCAATAAACAAAAGTACCAAGAGTACTCCAAAAGAAATAAGTGCCCTTTTCATAAACTATTCATTCATTATATATTCGGCTTGTTTTATAACATCATCCACCGCTTGTTTACGGTATTCTGGTGGATAATTGTATTTCTTCAAACACTCTTTAATTTTGGTTCTCATCTTAGCTCTGGTGGATTCTTTGTTAGCCCAGTCGGTCTTTGCATATTCTTCCACTATCGCTCTAAGCTCAATTGCGATGAGTTTTAATGTTTCATCTTCTAACAATTCTTGAGCAGATTTATCTCTAACCAAAGCATCATAGAATGCTCTCTCGCGTCCTGTAATACCTAATGATTCGGCTTCTTGTTCATCAGCCACCATTTCGCCAGCAAAGTTAACTAATTCAACAATGGTTGCATCCGCAGCAAACGTGGCATCACGATCATTGTAAGCTTCGAGAATTCTCCTTAGTCTCTTTGAATATTCCTGTGATTTGAAGAAGTTGTTCTTTCTAGCTTCTGCAATAGCTCTTTCTAATAACTTCTTTACGATTTCAACAAATACTAAAGGCGGATTCTTTTTTCTAAGCTCTTCGATTCTTTCTGCGCTTAAAAGTTCAATAACATTAATTGAATCATCTTGACCTTGGGTTAGAACTTTGACTTCGTCGCCCTTAATAGCATCAGCTAAAAGATTAGACACGTATTCGTTCATTTCCTTAATGGAAACTGGTCCAGTCTTGGCTCTTAATTTTAATATATAGCTCCTTATGGCTAAGAAATAATAAATGTCATCTTTCTCAGCTTCGGTTGTAATACCACCACAGACAACAAAGCATTGTTTAACGGCTAACGATAAATCCTGCATAAAAGCTTGTTCGCGCTTTTGGTCCTCTAAAACAAATTGTGTTCCAACTTGAATAGCAGTTAGTCTTTTTAAAGAGTCTTCTGCATAGAAATCAGCTCTATCAACACGGGCAAACCACTCGTTAAGAATGCTTAATTTTTCTTTGAGAATGTTATAGATTTCTTTCTTAACATCCTGAACGTTATTCGCTCTATCTCTATCCGTATATTCAGTTAAGGCTTCATCTAAGGCTTTACCTAATCCAATATAATCAACGATTAAGCCATAGACCTTTCCTGGATAAACTCTGTTTACACGAGCAATTGCCTGCATTAAGTTATATGATTTTAGTCGCTTAATGAAATACATGACATCTAAATCTGGCACATCAAAACCAGTTAGCCACATGTCCACCACGATTGCGATCTTATATTTTGAGTTATCTTTCTTAAACTCTTCGCCAAGCTCTTTTCTATATTGAGAGTTACCAAAGAGTTTTCTTTGTTCTTCTGTGTCCTTGTTAGACTCTGTAACAACTAAAATTGTTCTATCTTTATAGTTTGGCCTTAATTCCAATATGCGTTTATACATCTTCGCAGCTGCCACTCTGGTTTGGCAAACAATCATGGCTTTTCCATTCAAGAAGCCTTTTCTTTCATCGTAGTGTTCAAGAATGTCTCTAGCAAAGAGATCGATCATATCATCGTCTTCAAGAATCATCTTGATTTTAGACATTTCCTTCTTGGATTTTTCGATAGATGCAACGTCAGCTGCACCACTGGTTTCCAAATCATTGTAATAAGAATCAATTTCAGCCAACACTTCATCATTGGTCCAGACTTTAGCGAGTCTAGATTCATAAAACAACTTGACCGTAGAACCATCAATGACAGATTGAGTCATATCATAAACGTCGATGATGTCACCAAAGATATCTGTAGTTTGGTTGTCTTTCGTTGAAACAGGTGTTCCAGTAAAACCAATAAAAGTTGCATTTGGAAGAGCGTCTCTGATGTATTTCTCAACACCGTATTTAAAAATGGCTTCCATCTCTTCTGTTTCTTTATCTTTCACATAGTGAACAGTTTCATAAATGCCATAGTGACCTCTATGAGCTTCATCGGTCATAACTATGATGTTATTTCTTTCGTTCTTAGGAAGATTTTCTTTATCAAATTTACCAACAGTAGTTAAAATAACTCCGCCTTGTTTAATCTTTCCTAATTTCTTAACTAAGTCTTCTCTAGAAGTAGCGATTTGTGGCTCACACTTTAAGTAATTGCGAGCACTGAAGAATGTTTTATAAAGCTGATCATCTAAATCTATTCTGTCAGTTAAAAGAACGATTGTAGGCACATCTAGTGCCTGATTAATCAGCAATCTATGAGCAAGCATAACCATCGAGAATGATTTTCCACTACCTTGGGTATGCCAAATGATACCGGCTTTACCATCTCCAATAGGTTTAACAGTCTTTAAAATAGAGCCCAAAGATTTAAGGACACCAAAATATTGGTGATATTGCGCCATAATCTTAATTGGCTTGTCGTTTTTATCTTGGATGAAGAATAAGTTGTTGGCTATAAAGTCAATCAATCTTCTCTTATCAAATAATCCATCTATTAAGATATTCAACTTATTGGTGCATGTAGCATCGTAGCCCTTTTCACCGTTAACGCTCTTCCATTCGTTGAATCTATCAATTTTGGATGTTAAGGTTCCGACTTTACTTGATACACCATCGGATATAACTAAGAACGCATTGTAATTAAACAGGGTTGGGATGTCATAACGGTATCCATTATGCTCACTATTAGAACCTAGCTGAGTATATGCATGCTCTAAAGTTGCATCTGTAGCAGCTTCATCAAATGATTTAAGTTCCATCACAACGAGAGGAATGCCGTTTATATAAATAATGACGTCTGGGATTCTGGTATTTCTACCTTCGTTGAATTTAACTTGATGACATACTTGGAATGTATTGTTATCTGGGTTTTTGAAATCAATAAGTCTAATTAACGGATTAACAGCGTAATCCTTAGATTCTACTGTGACTCCATCAATTAAATATCTATGAAATGCAAAGTTTCTTTCAAATAAAGAAGGATTTTCCAATCTTGTAACTGTAGCGATGGCTTCCTTAAGAATGTTTAAATCGTGAACTCCATTGATTCTTTCTAAGCATTCTAAAAGGAGGTCTTTGTTTATAAATTCATCCAATTGACGGTCGGAAATCCAACTATCATTTTCGTCAATTAGTTCATATCCTTTATCTTGAAGAAGCTGAATAATTGCCTCTTCTATAACACTCTCATAAACCATTCCCAATAATCCTTAGTGATTATTATAACATCTTATACATTAATTACATTTGTTTTCATAGTTAACACTATAGGAACTCTAGATGATTTAATTGAAGAGAAAGAGAAAGAATGCAACTCAATGATTAAAGTGTTGCTGCGAATTTTCGACTCATATGAATCAGATGATGTTTCGAAATTTGGTGATGTTTTTGAAACATTCAATGGAGGTACTTTCCAAAGCAAATATTATGTAGCATTCTCAAAAAATAAATTAATAACGATTAAAAATGTAGATGATAATGGGTTTAACTCAGAATCCGTTTCCTATTTAAAAGATGAGCATGCGGACAAAAAGTTCCAGTTAAATATAGGCGATATCGTCCTAACGATGACTGGCAATATTGGAAGATCAGGAATAGTTGACGAGAACAACTGTTATTTAAATCAACGAGTATTAAAATTGGATTGCTGGTCTAAAGGATATTTATTTGCTTATTTACTTAAATATAAAAAAGATATCATTCAACTTGGCAAAGGCACAGCTCAACTGAACCTATCTCTAGAAGATTTAAAACAATTATTAGTAAAAAACACAAAGGCAGAAATCAAAGAATTCAAACGATATGATTCAATTTTTAATTCATTAATAAATGTAAAACTTGTTATCAAAAATGCAAAAGAGCTTAAACAGATTCTACTATCTAAGTATTTCTAGATAATTAACACTATCGGAACAGTGGACGATTTAATTGAAAAGAATATCAAAATAATTGATAAACTAGAACAGTTATCTAGATTATTTTACTTAAAACATAAAAATCATAGAAATGGGAATCTTTTGTTAGGTGATTGTTGCGATATCAAAACTGGAAAACTTGATGCCAATGCATGTTCAAAAGACGGTCGTTATCCATTCTTTACCTGCGGACAAGAAATACTAAGAATTGATAATTATGCATTTGATTGTGAAGCCATCATTATTTCAGGAAACGGAGAAATCTCAGCCAAATATTACAATGGAAAATTTAACGCATACCAAAGAACATATGTTTTGAGTCCAAATAAGTTCTTTTATTTATTTATGGAAGAGTGCAAACTTAGTATTTTTGATTTAAAAATTAATTCTCAAGGTTCAGTCATAAAATTTATCACTAAAGGTATGCTTGAAAACATAGCTGTTGTTAATGATGAGGATTCAATTCGTATTAACAGGAAATTATGTGAAATATATAAGCAAGTCACTAACATCAAAAACAAAATAAATATTCTCAAGAATATAAAGATAAAATTGCTCAATAAATATTTCTAAATAATTAACACTATCGGAAGCATCGATGATTTAATTGAAAATCTAAACAAGCAAAATGAAAAACTGATGACTATTGGCTTAACTTTAATTAATCGCATCAATGACTCTTCTGAACATAATAAAATGTCGTCTATTTGTGAGTTAGTTAAAGGATTTGAAATTGGATCACAAAAATATATTGAGTCGTTTAACGATTCATTAATTCAATACTTAAGAGTTGGCGACCTATTATCAAAAGGAAATACATATGTTGAACCATGCAATGATTTGATCATGTGTTCTGATGACGATATATTAATTGCGTTCGATGGAGCTCCTGGCAGAAATGCTATCGGATTAGAAGGAGCTTATTCTTCTGGTATTTACAAAGTAAAGTGTGATGAAAAGCTCAAAGGTCTTATTTTCTTTGAAATAAATAGCGAATTAAATCAAAAGATTATTAAAGACCATTCACAAGGAACAACTATTTTGCATGCTTCTAAAGCAATCCCCTTTTTGGAGACGGCTGTTATAGGCGATGTCGAAACAGAAAGACTTAATTTTTTCTTTAAACAAATTGTGACAAATAAAACAAAACTTGGATTACTTATCAAGGAAAAACAACTGCTGTTATCAAAATACTTTTAATTACCAATCAACCAGTTTATCAACTATTTCTTGTTGCTCTTCACTGGTTTTTCTTAAGTAAATTCTTGTTGTTTCTATAGATTCATGTCCCATTAAATCAGCTAAAAGCGCTATATCTTTTCTTTTTTCTAAAAAGTTCTTAGCAAACCTGTGTCTAAATGAGTGAGGATAAACAACACCCAGGTTCATCTTGTATTTTTCAGCCAACGCTTTTAATTGATGCGCAATACCTCTGGTGGTTATTTGCTTACCTTCTTTATTAAGAAATAAATATCCATCGTTCCTGTTGATAGATGAATAATACTCAATAGCTTTTGTTCTCAGTTTTTTAGGAATAAATATTCTTCTTATCTTGCCTGATTTTGTGTAAAGGTCGATAAACCCTCTGGACAAATGTTCATATTTAAATTGTATTAATTCAGAGACTCTGGCACCTGTAGCTGCTAAAAACCTAATTACAAAATACCATTCATAGTTTCCATCTTTTAAAAGCTTAGTCTTAAAGAATTCGTAATCAGCGTCCGATATGACATTTTCCAAGTATGTCTTTTGTTGAATTTTGATGTATTTAAGCTTTAGCTTGTCTTTGCCTAAGAACTCCAAATACTTGTTGATTCCTTGGATTCTTAAATTGACTGTCTTTCCTTTATATTTGTCCACCAAAACAGCTTTAAAGGCCAACAAATTCTGTTTTGTGATTTCATCAAAATCTTTGAGATAGACATCTGCTGCCGTTGTGTACGACTCTATCGTGTTCTTAGAAAGATTTTGGTGAAGTAAAAAGTTTTTAAACTCTTTCATAAAAAGATACCTCCGATTATTTGAAGGTATCCTACTAATTAGAAATATTTTTGTAACAATTGTTGTTTAATGGTTTTTAACTTAGCAATCTCTTTTCTTCGTTTTGATAATAGCTTAACCAGAGGAGAATATTTTTCATCAAACTCTTCTATTTCTTGTGCAGACAATTGTGGGACTAACATTTTCAAAAATGTTTCATTATTGATGCCTGCCATCGTTGTGCCTACAGAATGCAAATCCCTTTGAACATCAAAATCTTTAGAGATAACTAACGCAGATAAAAGTGAAAGAGGCAATTCTTTGGTTGCGAGCAACCCTTGAAATCCAGTCGAAAGAATGTAGTGATTTGTCAAATCTGAATCATCAGCAGTTATTATCAATTTTTTGCACGATCCTTTCATCTTTGCAAACCAAACGCTATTTTTAACTGGTTGCATATTTGCTCTTGATGGTCTCTTACTTATAGTTATTTCTTCTCCAACAGAAATATTGTTGACTCCCTCTACTGAAGAGGTGTCTAGATACTCTTTAGGATTAAAGAAACTATCTATTCCAGATTTTATAATTTTTGGGTTATATGAAGATATCTCAACTCTATTTGGATATTGTAGAAGTGACTTATCTAAAAGTTCACAAATCTTATCAATTTCCTGTTGATAATTTTCTATTAAATCGTCAACACTTCCGATAGTGTTAACTATGTGGCGTTGTTCTGGCAAAGAATGAACATTTACTTCTATCG
>ERZ724523.1920-NODE-1920-length-11958-cov-3.941863_pt1 | contig 11958 bp, 8 predicted proteins | sample MGYA00376056_ERZ724523 | MGnify/ENA primary metagenome ERZ724523 (study PRJEB28724, sample SAMN07190888) | wastewater metagenome | isolation source: influent of sewage treatment plant in Hong Hong | place: USA: Christiansburg, Virginia | collected 2016-03-01 ... | reverse complement strand
TGCTGAGGTGCGAACAGAGAGATTCGGGCGTCCTTCATGAGGACGAAGAAACGAGACATAGGAGCTGCGTCGTTCGTTGCGTGCTGGATCGAGATTCATCCACTCGTAGCCAAGGAATCCACACAGAGCCCCGTCGTTGAGGTCTTCCTTGCGCTGAAAACCAGACTCCTGTGCTGCCGCAATGCAGGACTCTGTGAACTGAGTGGGAGGCAGCCGATTCACACCGAGCGTTCGCTCGATCTCTAGGAAGTCCGGAACGACGTCCGCGTAGCGCCAACCAGGCAGTCCCCAGCTATCGTAGTCATAGGCGCTGCCTCGGGTATAGACCATCGCGTTGACAGACCCACTGCCACCAAGACCACGTCCAGAGCCCTGAAACAATCGTGCATTGCGGCAGCGAGACTGCGGGACCGAGAATCGTTCCCATAGTAGCTCCGGGTGAACGAACGCGTACTTGTACTGATCAGCGGCCAGCGTTTCGGGACATTGGTTGGCATGGAGTCCCGCTTCTAAGACCAACACGCGCTTGTGGGGATCGCGAGAGAGTGCTTCGGAGACGATACAGCCAGCAGAGCCGCCGCCGACGACTATATAGTCGAAGGCTTCGTCGTCGGACTCGTCGGTACGCTGATGGGCAGACATGGCCGCGCATCGTACACGAAATCCCCGCGCCGGGTCATCACTCGATGGGCGGATTTCCCGGAATCACTTCGTGGTACGCGCAGGTCTTGCCAAGATAGTTGTGGAAGGTCCAGGTGTGTCCGTCCTGAGCCAGCGTATAGGATGGTCCAAGCGGAATCTTGCCGTTACCGCCCGGTAAATCCAGCACGTATTGGGGAACGCATGCGCCAGACATATGCCCGCGTAGCTGTCGCATCAGCGCGAGTCCTTCTTCGATGGTGGTGCGAAAGTGGGTGAGGCCTCGTGTCAGGTCGCAATGATGAAGGTAGTAGGGCTTGATGCCCAGCGTATACAGCAGCTCACGACAAAGGGTCTTTAGCGTCTCTGCGTCATCGTTGATGCCCTTCAGTAGCACTGTTTGATTGAGTAGGACAAAGCCTGCCTCCCGAAGTGTTTGGGCTGCGATCTTGCACTCCTCAACTATCTCTTGCGGATGATTGAAGTGCGTAACCACGCTGATCATCAGACGCCCTTTGAGTGCAGTCACCAACCCCTGGTCGATCCGCTGTGGGGTCACCACGGGCATGCGGGTATGAAAGCGCAGCATGCGAAGATGCGGAATCGCTTCCAGTTGTTCACGGAGAAAGGCAAGTCGTTGGTTGGACAGGATGAAGGGATCCCCCCCGGTGACAATGACCTCCGCAACCTCAGTGTGTGCACGGATGTAGTCGAGAGCCGGACGGATCGACTCATCGGAAAACTGATCGCTGGAATCACTGAGCGACTCCTTGCGGAAGCAGTGCCGACAGTAGACCGCACACTGATACGTTGGATACAGGAGGACTCGATCCGGATAGCGATGGGTGATCCGAGGCACCGGACTGTGGGTGTGGTCACCGATTGGGTCTGTCAGTTCTCGTGGATCGAACGCTAGTTCTTCGGCCGTGGGGATGGTCTGGAGCCGAATGGGGTCGGAAGGATTGGTCCAGTCGATCTGGGACAGATAGTGCCGGGGGATGCGGACGTTAAAGGTCTGTTCCGCAGTCCGGTTTCGCTCTCGTTCCTCCTCTGAAATCGGTAGCCCATCCAAATCGCTGGGTCGGTGGATCGACCTGGGTCGATCGCTGGGGTAGGTGTTCTCTGTAGGTCTGTGGACAGAAGACATCGGCTAGGGTTCCTGTGTATGGATGTCAGTGTTAGAGGCCTTCGCGATGGTGACGAGCGTCATTGACACGGTCGGTCGGATGATGCGAACCTCTCGGGGCAATTCTGTAAACGAAAGGTAGAGAGGTTCTTACATGTCACAGCAGCAGATTGAGCAGTTCTTCCAAAAGACCATCGAGTCCTTGATTCCGTTGGTTCTGGACATTGGTGGCAAGCTCCTCGGTGCGATTGCACTGTGGATTGTGGGCCGTATCATTATTGGTGCAGTGAGACGGCTGATTCGCCGGACCTCTGAGGCACGCCATGTCGATGCAACGCTGATCCGCTACCTTGACTCTGTGGTGGGCGTCCTACTGCAGATCCTCCTCATCATTGCCGTGTTGGGCGTCTTTGGTATTCAGACCACGACGTTTGCTGGCCTGCTTGCCGCCGCTGGTGTGGCCATTGGTATGGCTTGGTCGGGACTGCTTGCGAACTTCGCTGCGGGTGTGTTCCTGATTCTGTTCTCTCCGTTCAAGGTCGGTGATCGCATTTCGGCCGCAGGCGTGCTAGGTGCCGTACACGAGCTTGGTCTGTTTGTGACGGCGATCGACACCGATGACGGCATCCGCGTGTACGTTGCCAACAACAAGCTGTTTGCGGATAACATCGTCAACTTTTCGATGAATCCGTTTCGCCGGGTGGACATGGGGGCGCAGCTCGCTCACGGTGTCAATCCCGTAGAGGCGGCGAACCTTCTGAAGAAGCGCTTGGCCGAGCTTCCGAACGTACTTCAGAGCCCCGCTCCGATGGTCGAGATTGACAAGTTCAACATGGCTGGCACGGTGCTCCTGGTTCGTGCCTATACCCATGACCGGAGCTACTGGGATGTCTACTTCGCGATGACCAAGGCAATTGCCGATGAGTTCACAAAGGCCGGCTACCCGACGCCCGCAGAGCACCAAGTGCATCTGAACAAGTAGCTATTGCCCGGTCGTTGGCGTATAGCCTCCTCGCGATGGCTGTTCCCCCCTCTGTGTACCTAAAGCCGCTGTGGCGGCGGCTTCTTTCGTACAGCATTCCTGGCATGAGGTTGCCACCCTCGGCTTCCCGATGGGATCGAGTAATCTACGGACTGGCTCAGCCTGTGCTTGGTCTGCGGATGCTTGCCGCTGATCGCACGCTGCTCGTGGAATCACTCAAACCGGCGCTGTTGCTTACGGGCTTCTGTGCTTTGGCGGCACTACTGCACTTGCGTATTGGTGATGAGAACGGCGGTGTAGAGGTTGTGCGTGAGCATGGTTTCTGGCATCGCTTCTATACAGCGTTCGCCGTGTTGGCTCCGCTTCCTTCGATCCTGCTTGCCTCCCACTACTGTCGATTGGCCGCAACCGCTCATGAGCGCCTGTGTCTGGGTGCGTGTGAAGCTCGACGAGGCTCGCTGGTCCATTCAGTCATTCATGCGCTGAAGCAAGCTGCGGTGGTGGCGATTGCGGTGGCTCCGCTACTGGGCATCCTCGGCTGGCTTCCTCTGTTCGGCCAGGCACTCGCGGCCATCGTGGGGGCATTGTGGGCGCTGCATTGGGTGGTGGTAGAGGCCTTTGATAGTGCACGTGTGGTGCAAGTTTCCACAGCCACCGTCCAGACCCCTGCCGGGTCGGCTGGAGAGGCTTCCTCCATTCCTGAGACCTGGTTTGTCCGCGCCTTGGTTCATGCTGCGGACCGTCTGCCCGTGGTGGGGATTCCGCTGCGTTGGTTTGCTTCGCTGTGTCGGTTCCTATCAAGGCCATGGCAGGAAGAGATTGCGCTGGCAGAGAGTTATCCCTGGTTCGTTGTTGGTTTTGCGCTGATGACTGCGGCACTGCTGGCGACGCCTGTGCTCAACCTACTGTTCCGGCCGATTATCATCATTGCATCGGTCCACCTGCTGGCTCGTTTGCCACGAGCGGATGCAGCCGACTCTGCGATGGTTACCGTGTAGTCTTGACTGCTGGGGCCACGGTCTTTGGGGGTACTGCTGCTGGTATCTGAATGGCTGACCGTGGGTCCACAGCACTACGGAAGGTGCCTAAGACACTGCGGCTAGTGTTTACGACACCAAAGTCATGGTGATCAAGACACTGAGGCTAGTGTTCCAGACACTGAGGCTAGTGTTCCAGAGATTGAGGCTAGTGTTCCGGAGACTGAGGCTAGTGTTGACGACAGTGCCGCGAGTGTCTGGGAGCCGACTCATCTGTCCCCGTTTGTCGCGGGCGATGGTTTTAGACAGTAGCCTGTTGGGTGTGAGAGGCGAGGGCGGTGGGGGTAGAACCCAGCCACTTGCGTGTGAAGTGATGAGACGCAGGTAGAAGATCGAACCTGAGCCTGTCCACGCGATAGAAAAAGCGTGCTTGGGTCGCCGTGAAAAGCGTGTATACTCGCCGCCAACAGCGTCTGTGTCTGCGACGGCAACACAGCGGCACCAAAACCCCACACGGACAAGGCACGAAATGAGTCGGTTTGCTCGAATCGCAAGCACATCCATCGGCAAGAAGCTGCTTATGGCAGTGACTGGCCTCGGCATGGCCGCATGGCTGATTGCCCACCTGACGGGCAATCTCAAGATATTCTTGGGGCAGAAGGAGATGAACGAGTACGCCCTGTGGCTGCACGATCATCCATCACTGCTGTGGCCGACGCGCCTGGCGATGCTCGCGTTTGTGCTGCTGCACATCCGCAAGGGTCTTCAGCTTACGTCAGAAAATCGCAAGGCTCGACCGAGCAAGTATCAGGTCGAACGGACGCTGCGGGCTGGATTCCCATCGCTTCACATGGCGATGTCTGGAATCGTGTTGGTGCTGTTCATCGCGATGCATCTCGCACACTACACGTTCCACATTCTGCCGGGTGAATATCGCAACGATGCAATGGGCAATCCCGACGTCTACGCGATGATGATTTCGGGCTTCAAGGATCCGCTGTTTAGCGGTGTGTACGTGATTGCGCTGGGCTTTGCTGGACTGCACCTGTGGCATGCCTTGTCGAGCGCGCTCCAGACCCTCGGTATCAATCATGCGGCGTACAATCAGCTCCTGCGAAACGGACTGAAGGCGCTGGTGATTGTGCTGGTGCTCGGCTTCTGGTCGATGCCCATCAGCGTGTTTCTGCACTTCAATAACATCGTGCAACTGCCGATTCCGGCCTGGAACTGAGGATAACAGGACTACGTCATGTCTAATATCAACCTCGATGCCAAAATTCCGCCGGGACCGCTGGCAACCAAGTGGAGTGGCTTCCAATCGCAGAGCAAGCTGGTCAATCCGGCCAACAAGCGCAAGTTCAACGTCATCGTTGTCGGTTCTGGACTGGCCGGGGCGTCGGCGGCGGCTACGCTCGGTGAGCTAGGCTATAACGTCGACTGTTTCTGCTTCCAGGACAGCCCCCGACGGGCGCACTCGATTGCGGCACAGGGCGGCATCAACGCCGCCAAGAACTATCAAAACGACGGCGACAGCGTCTACCGCCTGTTCTACGACACCATCAAGGGCGGTGACTTCCGGGCTCGCGAAGCCAACGTGCATCGTCTGGCGGAAGTATCGACGCTGATCATCGATCAATGCGTGGCCCAGGGGGTTCCATTTGCTCGTGAGTACGGTGGGACACTGGCCAACCGTTCGTTCGGTGGCGCGCAGGTGTCCCGGACGTTCTATGCGCGTGGCCAGACCGGGCAGCAGCTCCTGCTAGGGGCCTACTCGGCGCTCAATCGTCAGATTGATGCAGGCAAGGTCAAGATGCATAACCGCACCGAGATGCTGGATCTCGTGGTGGTCGATGGACAGGCTCGCGGCATCATTACCCGGGATTTGGTGACCGGCAAAATCGAACGCCATGCTGCCCACGCGGTGATCTTAGCGACTGGCGGGTACGGTAACCTCTTTTATCTGTCGACGAACGCAGTGGGGTGCAACGTCACCGCCACTTATCGGGCGTACAAGCGCGGGGCACTGTTTGCGAATCCTTGCTTTACGCAGATTCACCCGACCTGTATTCCGGTCGCAGGTGAGCATCAGTCGAAGCTAACGCTGATGTCCGAGTCGTTGCGCAACGATGGACGAATCTGGGTTCCGAAGAAGGCGGGCGATACCCGTTCTCCCGATACGATTCCGGAAGACGAGCGTGACTACTACCTAGAGCGGATGTATCCGAGCTACGGCAACCTATCGCCCCGTGACATCGCTTCGCGTGCCGCCAAGCGGGTCTGTGACGAAGGCCGTGGAGTGGGTCCAGAAGTGGCGGGTGAACGTCGTGGTGTCTATCTGGACTTCGCCGATGCGATTCGTCGTCTCGGAAAAGACACGATTCGTCAGCGCTACGGCAACCTCTTCGACATGTATAAGAAGATTACTGGAGAGGATCCGTATACCGTTCCGATGCGAATCTACCCAGCGGTCCATTACACGATGGGCGGTCTGTGGGTTGATTACAACTTGATGAGCAACATCTCCGGGCTGCATGTTCTCGGAGAGGCGAACTTTTCGGATCACGGTGCCAACCGGCTCGGTGCGAGTGCCCTCATGCAGGGTCTGGCCGATGGCTACTTCATCCTTCCGTACACGTTGGCGGGATACTTTGCCGGGACGCCGCTTCCGAAGGTTGGGACAGACCATCCGGCATTTGGTGACGCAGAGCGCCAGGTGCGAGAGCAGATCATTCGCCTCCAGGCTGTGAATGGCAATCGCTCTCCTGATTCGTTCCATCGTGAGCTGGGGACGCTCATGTGGGACAACTGCGGAATGGGTCGCAATCGTGCCGGACTGGAAAAAGCGCTCAAGCGGATTCCCGAATTGCGTGAGGAGTTCTGGAAGAACGTGCGCGTGGTTGGCGCGGCAGAGGAGTTCAACCAGCAGCTTGAGAAGGCCGGTCGGGTGGCAGATTTTCTCGAGTTCGGTGAGCTGATGTGCCTCGATGCATTGACCCGTGAGGAGTCCTGCGGTGGTCACTTCCGCGAGGAGTACCAGACCGAGGACGGCGAAGCACTACGTAATGACAAGGACTTCTGCCACGCTTCGTGTTGGGAGTTTACGGGAGTCGGCAATACGCCGAACCTCCACAAAGAGATGCTCGTTTTCGAGAACATCAAGCTCGCGCAGAGGAGCTACAAATGAACCTGACACTTCGTGTCTGGCGCCAGAAGGGCAATTCTGGTGCGGGCAAACTGGTTACGTATCCCGCTAAGGACGTCAGTCCCGACTCGTCGTTTTTGGAAATGCTCGATCAGGTCAATCAGGAACTGATTGGCAAGGGCGAGGAGCCGATCGCGTTTGACTCGGACTGTCGTGAAGGAATCTGCGGCACCTGTTCGATGGTCATCAACGGCCTTCCGCATGGACCGCAGCGTGGCACCACCGCGTGCCAACTCCACATGCGTGTCTTCAAAGATGGTGACACCATCACCATCGAACCATTCCGAGCCACTGCATTTCCGGTGGTGAAGGACTTGGTGGTGGATCGATCGTCGTTTGATCGCATCCAGCAGGCCGGTGGATATGTCTCTGTGAATACCGGAGCGGCGCAGGACGGAAACGCAATTCCGATTCCCAAGGCGGAAGCCGACATTGCCTTTGATGCAGCCGCGTGCATTGGCTGCGGAGCGTGCGTAGCGGCTTGCAAGAACAGCTCGGCGATGCTCTTCCTATCGGCCAAGCTTGCGCAGTACAGGCATCTGCCGCAGGGACAGCCGGAGCGGGTTCGTCGTACGGTGCGGATGGTGGAGGCTGCCGATCGTGAAGGCTTTGGCAACTGCACCAACCTGTATGAGTGCGAAGCGGTGTGTCCGAAGAACATTCCGGCTCACTTTATTTCGGAGATGAACGTCGATTACTTCCGAGCGGCGATCATTTCACGCGAGTTTGACGATGTGAACAAGGGAGCAGAGGACGAGGGGTAATCGACAATGATCGTGCCCAAGCAGACCTCGTGGCGATGGCAGCTTGTCGTTGCTGCTGTGCTGTCCTTGATTGGGCTCGGGTTGTCGCTGTATCTCACCCGTCAGCACTACCTGTTTATCGAGTCCGGCAGTCCCAGCGCCTGCAATTTCGGCGGTGCCTGGAACTGTGATTTGGTCAGCAGTGGGCAGTACTCGGAGCTTTTCGGCGTTCCTCTTTCGCACCTTGGAACGCTGTTCTATTTGTTGACCGGACTGCTTGCGGCTCTCGGTCTGCTTCGCGACTCATTCCGTACGTACGCGCACGGTCTGCTACTGGTGTTGGCGATACCGTCGGTTCTGGTGTCAATCGGGCTGTTCGCTCTGTCAACGGTGGTGATCCGTGCTGTGTGTCTGTTCTGCATCTCGATGTATGCGGTGAATCTGGGACTTCTGCTGACCACACTGGTCGCAGGACGGGCCGCCACTAGCGCGCTGGGCTTGATTCGCTGGAGCGAAGTGTTGCGCAGTCCGGCGGTGGTGTTGGTGGTGATTGGTAGTCTGTGTGGAGGGCTTGGTTCGATGCTGGCGATTCGCCACGTGTTGGAGAGTCAGCGGCTTGCAACCAAGCTCGCGGCTGCCCTCGCTGCCAAAGAGATTGTCAAGTCAGAGGTGAAGTCCGGTGTCCCTCCGCTGGATATTCCTTCGGCACCATCGCAGGGTCCGAAGGATGCCCCGATTACACTCATCGAGGTGAGCGACTTTGAGTGTCCGTTTTGTCAAAAGGCGGCCGGACTGGTTGAGGAACTGCTCACTCTGTATCCCGGCAAGATCCGAGTTGTGTTTCGTCACTTCCCGCTCGATGAGGCATGCAACCCTTTGGTCAAGCGCAAGATTCACGACCATGCGTGTTCAGCGGCGCGGACTGCGTACTGTGCGGGTCTGCAAGGGAAGTTCTTCCCGATGGCGAAGAAGCTGTTCGGAGGGGCCGCAGAAGAAGATGACCACACCCCGCTGGCCAAAGAACTGGGCTTAGATGTGCCGATGTTCTCTCGCTGTCTGCTCAGTCCAGAGGCTCACAGCACCCTGCTTTCGGATATCTCAACAGCGAACCAGCACGGTGTGCGTGGAGTTCCGGTGATCTTCCTCAATGGTCGACCCGTGAAGGGGGCCCAACCGATTGCCACCTATCGCCAGATCATCGATGAAGAGTTGGCAAAGGTACCTAGGTAGCAAGACCTCGCGATCGTCTTACCTAGTAATCCTCCACATCCCCTAGACATCTAGCTCACGACAAATCGTGCCTGATAGGAACCAAAGTTCCGGTAGACGGTGACAACTGGGCGCTATCGCGTTCCTGGTAACGGCAGCTTTCTGTAGCTGGGTGTGAGGAGATCCGAGCGACGTTGCGGTCGTCCACCACTCGATGAAGAGCCTTGAATACCAGCCCCCGTTCAGGCTACTATTTCGCCTAAGTTCTGCTCAGCAGATGAGCAGCGGAGGGGGAGGGTACTTTGACTATGAAGACGGTAGTGAGTTGGGCATGTGGGATTAGCTTATTGGGGGCGATGGGTTGCGCTGGTCAGCCGAGTGAAGGACAGGATCCGATCAGCTCGCTTCATCAGGCCGACTTCGTAAACGGCAACTTTGAGGCCGGTACCCTGAACGGCTGGACGACAACGACCAACCTCAATCCAACAATTCCAACGTTTCCGCCGCTTTCGGTGGCAAACCTGGGCCTGACGGCGGGCGGGACCAACTTCACGTCAGTGAAGACGGGTGCCACGCCAGAATCAGTACTCGCGGCGGGTATTGGAGCGATGGATACGCTGAAGTATCCACGATTCGGAAAGTACTCGGCGGTCGTCAATGAGCTTGGCCTGAATAACAATGTCAATACGTTGACGCAGACGATGACCACCACGGCAGCGGACGTCGATGCTTCCGATGGAAACATCCATGTTCGGTTCGCGTTGGCACCGGTTCTTCAGAATCCTGGTCACTCCCAGCAGCAGCAGCCGTACTTTTACGTGGAAGTGCGCAATACCACTCAGAACAAGCTGCTGTGGTCCTCGTTCAACTTCTCGGGGCAGACCGGTGTACCGTGGAAAAATGACACGGGTGGCAATGGCTCACAGTACACCGACTGGCAGCTCTTTGATATCGCACCGGGCTCTGCTGATCTGGCGATTGGCGACAAGGTCATCGCGACGATCATCGCCGCAGGCTGTGCCCAGGGCGGTCACTGGGGCCATCTGTACGTCGATGGCTTCGGTCCGTTCATCCCCGGTCTGACGGTGGCAGCGACGGCTGCTCAATCGGCCAACGCGGACTCAGATCTGGTCTATACGTTCCTTGCCAAAAATGGCGGTGGTGCAGCGGCCAGCAACGTCATCGTCGAGGAGTTCCTGCCCGCTGGTACGACCTATGTGTCGACCAACGGTGGCAACTGCGTGTTCGCAGCCGGTCCTCCGCCGAAGATCACCTGCAACCTGGGCAACATGCCAGCGGGTGGCAGCAGCACGTTCCAACTGACGGTTCACATCAACCCGGGGGCCACTGGAACCATCAACAACGGCAACTACAACATCAAGGCGATGGGTGCCTCGCCGCTGATTGGTCCGCTGGTGCAGACCGCCGTGACCATGAACGTCAAGTATGCAGATCTGGGGGTTACGGTGAGCGATGGCGCTGCTGCCGTTGAGTGGGGCGCGCCGGTCTCGTACAAGGTTGTCGTCACCAATAATGGTCCGACGGCTGTGACCGGAGCCAAGATCTCCGACCTTCTGCCTGCGAACCTGACCGGGGCCGCTTGGACCTGTGTGGGCGCAAATGGCGGTGTCTGCGGCGCTGCCAGCGGAAACGGCGCGCTCAACACTTTTGTTTTTAATGATGCGGCGGCCACCGAGATCTACACCGTCAACGCCAACGTGATCGCTGGCACGGGAACGGGCTCGGTGAGCTATCGCGTCAACGTGGCCCCGCCCGCGACCGTCGTTGATAACTCGCTGCGCAACAACAGTGCAGTCGATACCAACGCGGTTGGCAAGCTGTGGACATTGACTGTTGATAAGGGCACCAGCATTGGCTCGGGCGCAATCGTCAGCAGCCCGACGGCGATTCTGTGCGGTACGGCCTGCACCACCCAGAACGCAAAGTTCCTAGAAGGCCAGATGGTGACGCTGACTGCTGTTCCCGACCCCGGCAAGAACTTCTTTGATGGTTGGGCTGGCGACTGCGCCTCGGCGGGCAAGGCCCTGCAGTGCACGATTACCATCACCAAAGACACGAACGTTAGCGCCCTGTTCTCGCTGCCGACCTATGCCATTACCACTACGACTCCAGACGGTCATGGCACGATTACCTGCACCCCGAATCCGGTACCGGACGCCAAGGACTCGGTCTGCACGATTACCCCGGAGCCGGGCTATGAACCGGACACCGTGTCTCTCGATGGCGGCGATGTCTCGGGCCAGGTATCGAACGGTACCTACACCATTCCGGGGGTCACGGCGGAACACGCCCTGTCGATCACCTTCAAGAAATCGCTCGGCACCGCCTGCGGAGATCGGACCGAGTGTAAGTCGGGCTTCTGCGCCGATGGCGTCTGCTGCAACTCGACCTGCGATGGCCAGTGCAATGCGTGTGACGTCGCCGGATCGGCTGGCACCTGCTCGCCGGTGGTTGGCGCGGCCCCTCACGGCAGCCGAACCCAGTGTGCGGGCAACCTCGCTTGCGGTCCGGGTGGTGCTTGCTATGACACCTGCGTGAGCGGTGAGCAGTGTGCGGCTGGCAGCCTGTGCGCGAGTGGTGCTTGTGTGAGTGCTGCCGACTACAAACTGACCGGTGGTGGCCTCCTCGGCTGCGACGTCAGCGGTCAGCATGGCTCGTCAGCTTCGACGGCTTCGGCACTCGGCATGCTGACCCTTCTCGCCCTGGCCGCTCGTCGTCGTCGCGTCCGCGCCTAAGCTCCTGGAAGCACCTCTTGCTCATGTGAGTCCCTCACCGGTTTTTGGCCGGTGCGGGGCGTCTCCGTGATATGAACTTCCTGGATGTTGCGACGGTCAGCAGTCAGCCTAGGCATCGGAGCGGCACTTGTCATAAGTCGCCCGCTTTCGTCGCACGCCGAAGATCCACATCCACCGATTCGTCGTGAAATGTCTCGACCGCCGAGTCCGGTACCAAGTCCCACCGATCAGAGTCCCGAGGCGAGGCTGCAGCGCGGCAAGCTGGCGTATCAGCGGGGAGACTACGCGGCGGCGGTGCTGACGCTGCGGCCACTTCTGTATCCG
>ERZ724523.1910-NODE-1910-length-11985-cov-11.670746_pt1 | contig 11985 bp, 8 predicted proteins | sample MGYA00376056_ERZ724523 | MGnify/ENA primary metagenome ERZ724523 (study PRJEB28724, sample SAMN07190888) | wastewater metagenome | isolation source: influent of sewage treatment plant in Hong Hong | place: USA: Christiansburg, Virginia | collected 2016-03-01 ... | reverse complement strand
AAGCTATTGTGCGGCCAGGCTCAATTGGGCTTGCGGCGTCCAGTTTTCATCGGGCGTCGCCGCTTTGGGCGCTGCCAGGAACAAGCGGGCCTCGGGCAACTTCTGCGCCGCCAGATAGCTCTTGACGGCCTGCCCGCGCTGCGCCGCCAGTTCCAGCGCCAGGCCTTCGGTCGCGGCGGGCAGGTGCGCCAGCAGCAGCGCTTCCATCTCGGCCACGGGCAAATCCTTGGCCATGCCGACGAGGTTGCGCGGTTTGGGCATGTCGGCGCGGCCATACGCGGCCTTTAGCAGTGCCGGATATTCGGCCGCCTGTACGGGGGAGTTGTCTTGCGGCGACCCACGGCGCTTTTCGGCCTGCACCAGCTGCGCGAGGCGCTCGCGCTGCAGCGCCTCGCGTTCGCGGGCCAGGCTGGCGGTGCCGGTGACCGTCATGCGCAGGGCAGGCCGATCGGTCAGGGCCTTGGCTACTTTGTCCAGCCCCTGCTTGGCCTGCGGCGTCAGCGCGGCGCTGCCGGGGGCAAAAGCCACGCTGCTGAGTTCGTCGCCCCCGCCCAACGCACTGGCCAACAGGCTGAACGGGGCGGTAAGTGCCTTGCCAATGAGGTTGACGATGATCTTGAAGATCACGGGGCCGAGCTTGAACTGCGGGTCGTTGAGCGAGCCGCTGATCGGCAGGTCCAGGTCAATCACACCATGGCTGTCCGACAGCAGGGCCACCGCCAGTTTGACGGGCAGGCTGTTCGGGGCGCCCGCCACGGGCTCGCCAAACGTGAGCTGGTTGAGCACCAGCTTGTTGCTGGCAGTCAGTTGGCCGCTGGGCAGCACTTTGTAGGCCACGTCCATGCTGAGCTTGCCGCGCTCAATGCCGTGGCCGGCGTATTTCACCGCGTAGGGCGATAGCGGCGGCAACTCCAGGTCGCGCACCTTGGCCTGGATGTCGAGTGCCAGCGGTTTGGCCAGCGGGTTGAGCTTGCCGGTGACTTCCAGCGAGGCCGAACCCTCGGCCCGCCCGCGCAGCTCCAGATCGGCCAGCACGGGCTCGCTGCCGGCGGGCTGCGATGAAAACGCACTGAGTTTGCCGGTCAGCTCGCTGAGGTCGGCCGAATAGTTGGGCTTGATGAAATAGTCCGAGAACAGCACCTTGCCGTTGACCAGGCTCATCGGGCCAAACTGCAGCACCGGGGCCAGCGGGTCTGGCGCGGCGGTCTGGGCCGTGACGGGTGCTGCGGGCGCGGCGGGCGTGGCCTGCGCCGGAGCGGCATTCGTCGGTGCAACCGCCTCAGCAGCGGGTGGTATTGCCGCCTGGCCCGGTGTTTTCACCAGTTGATCAAGGTTGATGCGGCCGGTCTCGTCGATGGACAGGCGCGCGTAAAAATCGGCCAGGCTGGTTTCCTTGACTTCCACGCGCGGCGCGGTGTCTGGGGCGAGCTTCACGGTTAGCCCACGCAGGCCCAGGCTCTTCCAGGCCAGCAGTTCTTCGCCCACCTGCGAGGCTGTCTTGGCCGTAGCGGCGCCGGTGCTGTTGGCCCGCAGTTGGTCGATGGCGGCGTCGCCGCTCAGGCTCAACGTATTCCCGCGCCCGGTTTGCACAAAGGCCAAGGCGCCGCGAAAACCGGCTTCGCCCTGCAGCAGCTCGATCGCCAGCCGGTCGGCCAGGTAGCCGTCGAGCGCTTGCAATGGCAGGCGGCTGGCGTCCAGCTGGCCTTGGGTGGCAAAGGGCTGGGGCGTCAGCGTGCCCTTGTAGCTGAGCTTGCCGGCCTCCCCTTTGCCCGTTCCCGCACCCACGCGAGCCGAGACTGCAAAGGCTTCGGGTTTGCTGCCATCGAGTGCCAGGTTGCTGGCCTGCAGGTCCAGGGCCGAGATGCTGAGCGCCACCGGGCGCGGCTGGCTGCGGTCGGCAAAGCCGAGCTTGCCGCCTTCGATGCTGGCTTGGGCGATCTGCACGCGCCATGGGCGCGCGGCGGCATCGGGGGGAGCGCTGGTACTCGAAGTGCTGGCAGGGGCGCCCTTGAGCCAGCGCTCGAACATCCAGCGGCCGTCGGTGCTGCGCTCCACGCTGGTCTGGGGCTGGGAAATGGCAAGACTTTGGATGCCCACCGTACGGCCATCAAGGTCCACCTTGGCGCCTTCCAGCGCGATCTGGTTCACGCTCGCGAGGCTGGTCTTGCCTTGCTTGAGCGCCAGTTGCGAGACGGACAGTGGCCCCGCCTCCAGCGTGACGCCCGTGGCGCCGGACTTGCGGGCAGCCACGGCGTCCCACTGCACGCCAAGATCGCCGTTGATCTGGCCGGCAAGTGCGGGTTCCAGCGTGCTGGCCAGGTAAGGCGCGGCCAGCGGCAGGCCAAGGCCCTTGACCGATAGCTTGAGCTGCGCCGTTTGGTCGCTGGCCTGGCCTTCAAAGGACAGCGTACTGCCCTGCAGGCCCAGCGAGCCGTGAAACGGAAACGGCTTTTGAAACGGAAACGCGAGGGCGCTGGCCTCGAAGCTGAGCCCTGCGGCTTCCAGCGCGGCGGCAGGGCGCGTGCTCTGGTCGGCCCAGTGCACCGTTCCCTGGCGCACGGCGATCTGCGCGACGGAGACCGACCAGGCCGGCGCTTTCGGCGCCTGGGCCTTGCCGCCGCTCGCTGCCTGGCTTGCTGCAGGTGCGGACGGCGCGGAAGCGGCGGGACTGGTGGGAGCGGCGGGTTTGGGCGTTGGGGCGGGCGTTGGGGCAGGCGTTGGGGCAGGCGTGGCCAGTTGCGCCAGGTTGACGGTGCCGGCGGCATCGCGCGCTGCGCTGAGCACTGGCGCATCCAGTTCGATACTGCCCAGGCGCAAAACATGGTCCAGCGGCCGCACGTCGTCCAGTGCCACGCTCAGGCGGTCCCAGGAAAGCAGCGCTTGCTGGTTGCGGTCGGCGATCTGCACCTTGCGTGCCTGGGCCGTACCGGTCAGTTTCACGGCAACTTCGGGTTTTTGTTCGAAAGCGAGCTTCAGGTCCAGGTCGAGCACCGCGCCCTGCAGCCGCACAGGCAGACTGGCGGGCAGGTAAGCCAGGTAAGGCGCCAGATCCAGCCCCTCCCATTGGATCATCGCTTCGCCCTTGCCGGTCTGGTTAAACGGCGTGGCCTGGGCCGATGAGCTGAAGTGGCTGCCTTCCACATCGAAGGACAGATGGGGCTCCACCTTGATCTCGCGTTGCGAGGGCAGGGTGCTGAGAAAGGGCACTTGAAGCGACAGCTTGCGCACGGCATGGCTCTGGTTCACCGTGCGGTCGCTGAAGTCGAGCTCGCCACCCGTCAGCGTCAGGTTGTACAGCGCCAACCGCGCAGGGCCGCTCTTGTCAGCAGGGGGCGCATCGGCAGACGTGGCAAGGCGCTCCAGGATGTCGTCCACATCGTAGTGGCCGTCCGCCAGCAAGGTCAGCCGCAGATGGGGGTTGTCAATGGCCAAAGCGTCCACCACCGGCGCCAGGCGCACCAGCGATTGCAGCTCGGCATCGGCATACACCCGCGCAATCTCCAACTGCGGCGCTGCGCCGCCCCGCCCACCGACCACCAGGTCACGCAGCGTGATCTCCAGTGTCCAGGGCTTGAATTCAATGGCGCCTACCGTGACCGGCCGCCCCAGCAGTTCGCTCGCCTTGCGCTCCAGCGGGCCCTTGGCCAGTACGGGTACCAGCAACCAGCTCAGCAGCCACAGCAGCAGCAAGGCCACAACGGCCCAAAAAGCGCGGCGTACCCAGCGGTGGCTGCGCAAGGTTTCAAGAGGCAGGGCTGAAGGCATTGGGGGGCTCAAGGAAGAAGACGAGGCATCGCGCGCAACGCGCGGTGCCTTGGTAGGGTTGCGCTCACTCGGCAAAGCCGAGCACCACCCTGCGGGTGGTGGCTCCATCTTGGTGCAGTCGTCACGTGCGCTGCGCGCACATGAGCCTGCCCCAGAAGAGCGCTCTTCGCTTCGCTCACTCGGCAAAGCCGAGCACCACCCTGCGGGTGGTGGCGCTCTTCTTCTCAATTTTTGTGACGGCGATGGCGCCGATCTCTGCGGTGTTGCCGACATGCGTGCCGCCGCAGGGCTGGAGGTCGATCAGAGCGGCACCCTCCATACCACCAATGCGGATGGTGCGGATGCGACCGGTGCCGCGCGGAGGCTGCACGCTCATGCTCTTCACGAGCTGCGGCTTGGCGTCCAGTTCCTCGTCGCTGATCGATTCCACCGCAAAGGGGTGGGCGGCGGCCACCAGGCCGGCCAGGCCTTGCGTCAACACATCCTTGTCGAGCGGATCGGTCATGGCGAAGTCCATGCGCGCGTAGTCGGGCGTGATCGAGCAGCCGTTGACCAGTTGCGGCACCAGGTGGCACAGCAGGTGCGTGGCGCTGTGCAGCCGCATCATGCGGTGGCGCCGCTCCCAGTCGATGCGCGCGGCCACCACATCGCCCGCCTGCAGCCGCGCCAGCAGCGTCTCCTGCCCGGGCGCAGCCATGTGCACGATGCGGCCGGTGGGTGCGCCGGTATCGTCCTTTTCCTTGCGGGTGTCGGCAATGGCGATTTCGCTGCCGTCTTCGAGCAGCAGCATGCCGGTATCGCCCGCCTGGCCACCGCCCAGCGGGTAGAACACGGTGCGGTCCAGCACGATGCCTTGAGGCGTGATGGCGAGCACCTGCGCGCTGCACATGGCCAGGCGCGCGTCCTGGCGAAAGAGTTCTTCGGTCATGTGGCGCATCGTATCGCGCGCCCGCTACCATGGGCAGATGCCGACCGAACCACTCTCCCAACCCGCGCTGCCGTCCCGTTTCTGGGCCGATCTTGGTACGCGCGATTTTGCGCAACTCGCTGCATCCCCCGGCATCGAACGCACGGTGGCTGTGTTGCCGGTGGCCGCCACGGAGCAGCATGGCCCGCATCTGCCGGTATCGGTGGATGCCACGCTGCTCCAGGGTGTGATCGACGCGGCGCTGCCGCTGTTGCCGCCCGAACTGCCGGTGTTGTTTTTGCCGCCGCAGAATGTCGGCCTGAGCCCGGAGCACATCCGTTTTCCGGGCACGTTGACACTTGCCCCCGCCACGCTGATCGCGCTCTGGACCGAGCTGGGCGAGAGCGTGGCGCGCGCCGGCATCAAGAAGCTCCTGCTCTTCAACAGCCATGGGGGCCAGGTCAGTGTGATGGATATCGTCGCGCGCGAACTGCGCAGCCGCTGTGGCTTGCTGGTCTATAGCGCCAGCTGGTTCAGTCTGCCGTTGCCCAACGAGGTGAGTGCACGCTTTAGCGCCGACGAGCACCGTTTTGGCATCCATGCCGGCGCCATAGAAACCTCAATGATGCTGCACCTCGCGCCGCAATGGGTGCGCATGGAGCAGGCGCAGGATTTTCACTCCAGCTCGCAGGACCGCGCCGCGCGCTACCCGCTGCTGGGCAATGGGCGCAGTGCAAAACTGGGCTGGCAAATGCAGGACTACCACCCCGCGGGTGCCGTGGGCAATGCCGCTGCGGCGACGGCAGAGGACGGCCGTGCCGTGGTGCAGGCAGCCAGTGCGCAACTGGCGCAGTTGCTGAGCGAAATCTCGGACCTGCCCGCCAGCACCCTGTGCGACACCCCCCAGTTGCAAGCTACGCCCACGCAGACTCCCGCGCCGGCTCCCACCACCTTTCCGCGTCCGGAGCAGGGCTACGCCGGCGACGTGACGCCCGAGCAGGCCTGGCAATGGGTCCGTGCTGAGCAAGCGGTGCTGATTGACGTGCGAAGCGACGCCGAGCGCGCCTGGGTGGGCGAAGTGCCCGGTGCGCTGGCCGTGGCGTGGAAGCAGTGGCCGGGCATGCTGCCCAATCCAGACTTTGACGCGCAATTGCGCGCCGCCGTACGTTCGGGGCAACGCGCAGTGCTGCTGTGCCGCAGCGGCGTGCGCTCCATTGCTGCGGCCCAGCGGGCCACGCAACTGGGCATAGAAGCCTGGAATGTGCTCGAAGGTTTTGAAGGTGACCCCGATGCCAGTGCGCAGCGCAACCACAGCGGCGGCTGGCGTGCGCGCGGTCTGCCCTGGCGGCAGACCTGAGCGCAGCCTAGGGAACTTTACAGCGCCGGAATGCGCAGCTTCTGACCGGGATAGATCTTGTCCGGGTGGCTCAGCATGGGTTTGTTGGCTTCGAAGATTTTCGGGTACTTGTTGGCGTCGCCGTAGTACTTCTTGGCAATGGCCGACAGCGTGTCGCCGCGCACCACGTCGTGGTACTGCGCTTCGGGTTCAGGGCTGGATACCGCCATCAGGTTGTTTACCTGTTTGACGCTGGCGACGTTGCCGCAGCACAAGGTGACTTTCTCCAATGCCTCCTGCGTTGGTGCCTGTCCACTCACATCCACCGTGCCGGTGGCGCCGTCGTACTCGACGCGCACGCCTTGCACGCCCAGTTTTTGGCTGGCAATGTAGTTTTCAATGGCGCGCGCAGCCTTGTCGTTGAGCGCATCCAGAGACCGCTTGGCCTGGGGATCGGTGGCTGCCTGCGTGGCAGCGGCTTCAACTTCTTTGCCGCCAAACAACTTTTCGCCGGCTTCCTTGATGAAACTGAAAAGACCCATAAAAACTCCTCTGTGTCGTGGTTTGGCCAAATGCCCGGTTGCACCCGTTTCGTGTAACCTAACCCCATATGAAGGTCTGTTTTGCCTATGTCGGACAGAAGCGTGACGTTTTAAAAGAAAGGCGCGGTGAGCCGATATAGCCGCTGCTGTCGCGTGCGCGGTGCACCGTGCGTGCGAAAGTCCGCATAATTCCTCGCATGACATTTCTCGCCATCGACGTGGGCAACACCCGGCTGAAGTGGGCCTTGCACGAAGCGCCTGGACCGGGTGCGGCACTTCTGGCCCAAGGGGCAGAATTTTTGGACCATATCGAGCGGCTGGCCGAAGGTGCCTGGGCCAGCTTGCCTCCGCCCGAACGCATGCTGGGCTGCGTGGTGGCTGGCGACGCTGTCAAGCGCCGTGTCGAAGAACAATTGGAGCTGTGGGACATCGCGCCCCAGTGGGTGGTGGCCAGTGCGCAGGAGGCGGGCCTGGTCAATGGGTATGACCACCCCACCCGCCTGGGCTGTGACCGCTGGGTCGCCATGATTGGTGCGCGCCAGCGCATGCTGGCACAAGGCCCGGCGCGGCCGCTGGTGGTGGTGATGGTGGGCACAGCCGTCACCGTGGAAGCCATCGACGCGCAGGGGCGGTTCCTCGGCGGCCTGATTCTTCCCGGCCACGGCATCATGCTGCGGGCGCTTGAATCGGGCACAGCAGGCCTGCACGTGCCCACGGGCGAAGTCTGCATGTTTCCCACCAATACCAGCGACGCACTGACCAGCGGCGGCACCTACGCCATTGCTGGTGCGGTGGAGCGCATGGTGCAACACGTGATTGCCCACTGCGGCAGCGAACCGGCCTGCATGATGACCGGCGGCGCCGGCTGGAAGATGGCTCCCAGCATGACGCGCCCCTTCGAGTTGGTAGACAACCTGATTTTTGACGGTCTGCTGGAAATCGCCGCCCGGCGCTTCGCCTGACTAGCCTGCGCCCCAGAGCCGCCCTTTCCAGCGACCCCCGCGCAAGGGCCCGCCCCGCCGCGCTGGGGGTGTCCCCCTTCCGCATTGCGCAGCAGTGCGAGAGAAGGGGCTGAGGGGCGCGGCTCCAAGCCTGCCCGCGCAGGCTTGGACGACCCCGAAGAGCTGTCGCCTCTGGCGGCTGCACGGAGGCGCAAAGCGCCTCAGGGGGATGATCCGAATTTTCCATTGCGCAAGGGCCGCCCCGCAGCGCCGGTGGTGTTCACCTTCCCGCTGCGAAGCGATGCAAGAGAAGAAGGGGCTGAGGGCCGCAGCTCCAAGCCTGCCTGCGCAGGCTTGGACGGCTCCGAAGGGCTTGCGCGTCTGGCGCATGCTCGGAGCGGCGAAGCCGCGCAGGGGGTTGTCCCCTACTCTTCGAGTTCAGCCTGCGCCAGATCCACGTCGAGTTGCTCCATGGCGTCCTGCGGTTTGCAGGCGGCCGCTTTTTCGTACAGCGCCGTCGCCTCGCGCATCTTGCGCTCGCCTTCCAGCATGACCAGCGCGTTGGCGTACTCGATCATCGCAATGGCCGACTCGGGGTTGAGGCGCAGTGCCTCCTGGAACAGTTTGAGTCCTTTGTCCTTCTTGGCGCCATAGGTCATGCCGCCGATCAGGGCCCCCACCTTGTCGATCACTTCAGCATGGAATGCGCCCAGCGCAATGTGGGCGTCGGCATGCGCTGGAGCCAGGGCGATGGCTTTTTCCAATGACTCACGAATCTTGCTGCCCAGCCCCTGGGCCAGCGCCTTGGCCACGCTGATGCCCTGGCTGTAGCGTCCCAGCGCGTAGGCATGCCAATACCAGGCGTTGGCGTTCTTCGGGTCGGCCTGAGCCTGTTGATGCGCCTGTTCGGCCACCTGTGTGAAAAGCTCCAAGCGCGTCTTTTCCTTCTTCTCGAGATAGTTGGCGTAAATCGAGGTCGCCTTGTTGGCTGCGGTGATGCCCGCGCCGCCTGCTGCCAGGCCGACTTGGGATGCCTCCTGGAACTCGCCATTGTGGAAATGCACCCAGGCCTGCAGCACCTGCGGGTCTTTGGGCAGGGGCTCGGCGTCGCCGGTGTGCAGACGCGCCCACTGTTTCTTCAATTGGGCGGCATCCAGCCGAAACTGGCCTGCGTGGGGGAAGGGGGTCCATTTCGCCATGCGTCTCTCCGGTATTTTTGGTTGTTGGTCTGCAGCTAGGCTGCGGTGGGTTGGGCGTTCAATCGCCCGCGCCCTGGTAGGCCTGCGCCAAGGTCAGCAAATGCTGGCGCTGGTCGGCTTTCAGATAGGGCATGAGCAGGTTGAGTACATGGTGGGCGCCGCGCATCAAGGCGGCCTGGGCGCTTTCGGGTTCGAGGGCGCGGCGTGGATCGCGCACGTATTCAAAGCTGAGCCAGTAGGTCAGCACCACCACCATGCTGGTGGCCGTGGGCCCCACTTCGCGCGCATCGATATGCAGTGCGCCGCTGCGCTCCATGCTTGCGAGCAGGCCGCGAACGGCGCGCGCCTTGTCGGTCAGCACAGTCTGAAAATGCGTCTCGAGCAAACGGTTTTTTGACAACAGATCGTTGAGGTCGCGGTACAAAAAGCAGTACTGCCAGATCAGTTCAAACAGCGAGTGCATGAAAAACCAGGCGTCTTCCACGTTGCGCACGCCCGGCGCGGCGCCCAGCAGCTGGCCCAAAGCGCGTTCGTAGCGCTCGAACAAGGTGTTGATCAGCTCGTCTTTGGCCGGGTAGTGGTAGTAAAGATTGCCCGGGCTGATGCGCAGCTCGGCCGAAATCAGCGTGGTCGAAACGTTGGGTTCGCCGAACCGGTTGAACAGTTCAAGCGTGACTTCCAGAATGCGTTCTGCCGTGCGTCTCGGTGCTTTTTTCACCATGGTGTGCGGTCGGTTGCGTCGGGCGTTTGGGGCTTTTTTACCGGCGTTGGTCAGCTACTCTAACCGACGTTCTGCTGCGTGGAAATTGCTGCAGTGCCGCATCTTGACGCGCCGCAAACAGCGCGGCCGCCAGACCCCGGAGGGCGTGACGGCCGCACTCGGCCGAGCTGGGCTCGGCCGGCGAAACGATCAATCAGGAAGCGCTGGCTGCATCGGCTGAGCCGGCCTCTGCGGCGCGCGGAGCGGCCTTGGGGAAGGGCGCGCGTGCGGTGCGGGGCTTGGCGGCAGCTTTGGCGGCAGGCTTGGCAGCGCTTTTGCGGGCGGCTGGTTTGGCGACGGCTTTCTTTGCGGGCGCCTTGGCCGCTGCTTTGGCGACCGGCTTGGCAGCAGGCTTGGCGGCGGGCTTGGCCGAACCAGGAATGGTCTTGCCGACGCTCTTGGCCAGGGCGTCGATGCGGGCGTTCAGTACGTCCAGATCGCGCGAAGAAGGCACGCCCAATTTGGCGAGCGACTTGGCAACGCGGTCTTCAAAGATGTTTTCCAGTTTGTCCCACTGGCCGGCGGCGCGCGAGCTGATGTCGCTGGCCATGTTGGTCATGCGGCTGGTGGCTTCGGAGATTTTGTCTTCGGCTGCAGATTGCGTCTTGCGCTGCATGGAAAGGCCTTCCTTCACCAGAGATTCAAAAACCTTGGTGCCTTCTTCCTGGGCCTTCGAGAACGCGCCGAGGCCGGCCAGCCAGATTTGCTGGGCCGATTCTTTCACGGTACTCGCGAGTTGGGCGCCGTTCTTTTTCTTGTCGTTGCTGATTTTTTGCAGTTTTTTGACCATGGGTCCTCCTGAAGGGTGATTGGACGCCGTGGCAGACTGCTTCGGCGCATGCAGCCAATGTATGCGCGCTGACCGCGCAGGTGTAGGTGCGCGCTCCTAAAACGCTAGAGTGCTCAGTCCATTGGCTGCGCGGGTTTTCGCTGAAGCCGCGCGCCGCGCACTGGGCAACAATGGTGGTCTTCGCAAAGGGAGAGATTTATGCAGTATTTCGTTACGGGCGCAACCGGGTTCATTGGGCGTCGCTTGGTCAAAAAGCTTCTGGCACGCAAGGGCTCAGTGGTGCACTTTCTCTTGCGTCGCGAGAGCGAGGACAAGGTGTCCGAGCTGCGCCGCTACTGGGGTGTCGGCCCGGCACGGGCGGTGCCTGTGTTTGGCGACCTCAAGTCCAAACGCCTGGGCGTGGCCACGGAAGACGTCAAGCGGCTGAAGGGCCAAATCGACCATTTCCACCATCTGGCCGCGGTGTACGACTTGTCTGCCGATGAGGAAAGCCAGGTAGCGGTAAATATCGACGGCACGCGCAACACCGTGGAATTTGCCAAGGCCATCGACGCCGGCCATTTCCACCATGTCTCGTCCATCGCCGCTGCTGGCCTGTACGAAGGGGTGTTTCGCGAAGACATGTTCGAAGAAGCAGAGGGCCTGGACCACCCGTACTTCCGCACCAAGCACGAGAGCGAAAAAATTGTCCGCGAAGAATGCAAGCTGCCTTGGACCGTGTTCCGGCCTGCCATGGTGGTGGGCGACAGCCGCACGGGCGAGATGGACAAGATTGACGGTCCGTACTACTTCTTCAAGCTGATCCAGCGCATGCGCCAGATCCTCCCGCCCTGGATGCCCTCGGTGGGCCTGGAAGGTGGGCGCGTGAACATCGTGCCGGTCGACTACGTCGTCGATGCGCTCGACGCCATCAGCCACCAGGCCGGCATTGCCAAGCGTTGCTTCCACCTCGTCGATCCCGTCGGCTACCGCGTCGGCGACGTGCTCGACATCTTCAGCCGCGCCGCGCATGCGCCGCGCATGAATTTGTTCGTCAACGCGGCGCTGCTCGGCTTTTTGCCCCGCGGCATCAAGAAAAGCCTGATGGCCATGGCGCCAGTGCGCCGTGTGCGCGACGCAGTACTCAAGGACCTGGGCCTGCCCGAGGACATGCTCACCTTCGTCAACTACCCCACGCGCTTTGACAGCCGTGAGGCGCTGGCGGCACTCAAGGGCACAGGCGTCTCCTGCCCCAACCTCAAGGACTACGCCTGGCGTTTGTGGGATTACTGGGAGCGCCACCTCGACCCCGAGCTTTTCATCGACCGCAGCCTCAAGGGCACGGTGGCCGGCAAGGTGGTGCTGGTCACCGGCGGCAGCTCGGGCATTGGCCTGGCCGCCGCGCACAAGTTCGCCGAAGCCGGCGCCACCACGCTGATCTGCGGGCGCGATCAGGCCAAGCTCGACGAAGCCTGCGCCGAGGCCGAGGCGCGCGGCAACCGCTTCATCGCCTACGCGGTGGACATTGCCGACATGCAGGATTGCGACCGCTTCATCCAGCAGGTGCTGGCGGACCATGGCGGCGTGGATTTCTTGATCAACAACGCTGGCCGCTCCATCCGCCGCGCCATCGAGTCGAGCTACGACCGCTTCCACGACTACGAGCGCACCATGCAGCTCAACTACTTCGGCTGCCTGCGCGTCACCATGGGGCTGCTCCCCGGCATGGCGGCCAAGCGCAAGGGCCATGTGGTGAACATCAGCTC
>ERZ724523.1905-NODE-1905-length-12019-cov-4.760699_pt1 | contig 12019 bp, 4 predicted proteins | sample MGYA00376056_ERZ724523 | MGnify/ENA primary metagenome ERZ724523 (study PRJEB28724, sample SAMN07190888) | wastewater metagenome | isolation source: influent of sewage treatment plant in Hong Hong | place: USA: Christiansburg, Virginia | collected 2016-03-01 ... | reverse complement strand
CCGCTACTCAGCCAACCCTTCGGGGCTGTGCTGAGTAGCGGGGCTTTTTTTGTCGCAGCGTCGACGTTAGATCAGGCCGGCATCCACCAGCATCTGCTCGAGAGCGATAAGGTCGGGGATCTTCACCACACTGTCGCCGAGGTTCACTGCATCCAGCTCCAACGACTCGAGTGCTACATCGGCCCGCACGAGGTTGTTCTCCAACTTGACTGAGCGCGGAATCCCCTGCACCAGCAAGGCAAGGAATTTCACATGCGGACGACCACCCAACGCGTTGATAACCGCAACCCGGGCATTGCTGCCGATCTGCGCCTGAGCACCAGAGGCGGCTTCGAATGACAGCAACGGCAGACGCAGGTCACGCCAAGCGACCTTACCCAGCATCCACGCAGGCATGCCCGGTGTCGCCTGTGCCGTGCGGTAAGGCATCAGTTCTGCCAGTGCGACGTTGGGCAACAACAGGTTGCGATCACTCAGGGGCACTACCAACCCAGTCAGGGTATCGGTGGTAGCAGAGGTATTGGCTACGGCTTGGCTCATGACGACTTCCTAGTACTCAACGCAGGCAGTGTTAGCTGCACTGTCCGGCCAGATAATTGACCAAGGCCTCGGCCAGTTCGCGCGGCGAACCGCTGAATTGGCTGTAGCCGCCTTCGCGCAGACTGTCGGGCATGCTTGAGCAGGCACAACTGTCGGCACGCTGGGTCCAGATCTCACCACCCTGACGGCGCACATAAGCGGCAGCAGCGCTGCCGTCACTGCCCATACCACTAAAGGCGATGACGCCACATTGGCCGGCAAAATGCTGGGCTAGATTGAGCATCATCTGGTCAATTGAAGGGCTGTAGGGTTCCGGCCAGCCACGATCAGCAATGGTCATGGCGCCATCAACGGCAAAACCCATCTCAAAACTAATTGGTGCCACCACCACTTCGCCGCTGCGAATAGCGTCACCCTGGCGCGCCAGATTAACCTTCCACTGACTATGGCGGCCAACCGCTTGCGGTAGGCTGGCCTCAAAGCTTGCATCGATATGCTGGGCATAAACAAACCCAATCGGCAGACCGCCGGGCAATGCGTCAAGAAACTCCTTTACCGCCGCTGGGCCGCCCATGGAAGCCGCCAACAACCAGACTTGGCCAGCCGGCTCGCCGGCAGCCAGCGGCATGTCCGCCAACGCCGAAGGCAACTCTAAACGCGCCGGCCGCGAAGCTTCGGCCAGCAAGGCTTCAAGGCTACGACCTACGCCTTGGGCCGGATCGCCCACCAGCTTCTTTAGCTTGCCGAACAGGCGGCGCTCCCAGCGCGGGTAGTTCTCTGAATGACGCTCTGGCGCATGGCCCTCGCCAAACAGTACGGGAGAGGTCGCGTGTTCCAGCAGATGGTCGATTAGTGGCGAGTCTTCCGACTGCGCCAAATCCACCAACCACAGATCAGCTTCACAAGCGGTAAGAGCATCTTGATCGAGGCGCGCCGGGTCGCTATTGAGCACCACGTTGTAGCCATTAGCGATCAACGCCTGCTGCAGCACATGGCGCTGCAGCGAGGTATCGGCGAGGACGGCAATGCGTGCGGCAGCTTGCTCAGTCATGTTTTTTAACCAACTGCTGAATGGTTTCGAGCAGCAAGGATTCCTGATACGGCTTGCCTAGGTACTCGTTGACACCGATCGCCATGGCACGCTCGCGGTGCTTACTACCGGTACGCGAGGTAATCATGATGATCGGCAAATCTTTAAGACGCTCGTCGTGGCGCACCAGAGTGGCCACTTCGAAGCCGTCCATGCGGGGCATTTCGATGTCCAGCAACATGATGTCGGGCTTGCGTTCCTGCAGCTGGGTGATGGCATCTACCCCGTCTTTGGCGGTCAGCACATTCATGCCGTTGCGTTCCAGCAGGCGACTGGTGACCTTACGCACGGTGACCGAATCGTCGACCACCATGACCAAGGTCGGACGATCAGCTTCTATCTCCGCCGCACTTGGCTGTGCCGGGCTAACCAGACGTGGCTGCAGTTGGTTAAGCAGGTGAGCATGCAGCACACGGATAGTGGCCAGCAGGTCGAGAATGATCACCACGCGACCGTCACCGAGAATAGTGGCCCCCGACACTCCATGCACATCGGCAAATTGCGGGCCGAGGCTCTTCACCACGATCTCGCGCGAGCCGGCCAAGCTATCAACCTGAACGGCCACGGCGTGCTCTTTAGAGCGCACCAGAATCACTGGCAGCGGCAGACTCTGGCCAACCAACTTGGGCTGCTGGCCGTTGTTCAGCAGATCGCCCAGGTACTTCAGCTCGTAGGTTTGTCCGGCATATTCAAAGCGCGGAGCATCCGGCCCGTAGTAAGCCTCTAGCTCGTAAGGGGAAACCCGCACGATGCCTTCGATGGTGTTTAACGGGATGGCATACAAGTCTTCGCCGGACAACACCATCAACGCGCGGTTGACCGATACGGTAAACGGCAGCCGAATGAGGAAGCGCGAGCCCTCGCCGACGGTCGACTCGATGGTCATAGAGCCGCCGAGTTGTTTGACCTCGGAGTGAACCACGTCCATACCGACGCCACGCCCAGAAATCTGCGTGACCTGCTCTGCCGTAGAGAAACCGGCGCCGAGAATGAACTGCAGGATCTCGTGATCACTGAGGTCTGATTCAGCATCCATCAAGCCGCGTTCCAGCGCCTTGCGCCGTACCGCGTCGAGGTTGATGCCGCCACCGTCATCGGCCAGGGTCAGCAGAATGTCGCCACCTTCGCGGCCCAGCGTCAGGCGAATATTACCCGCTTCCGCTTTACCGGCAGCCAAGCGCCGCTCAGGGCGCTCGATGCCATGGTCGACGGCATTACGCAGCATATGTTCCAGCGGCGCGACGATGCGCTCCAGTACCGTACGGTCCATCTCGCCATCGGCGTTACCGACGGTAAACTCAACCTGCTTGCCCAGCTCGCCCGCCACCTGACGCACGATCCGGCGCAAGCGCGGCACCAAGCGGTCGAACGGCACCATGCGCGTACGCATCAGGCCTTCCTGCAACTCAGTGTTAACCCGTGCCTGTTGCAGCAACAACGTCTCGGCATCGCGGTTACGCGCGGCCAACGTTTCTTTTAGGTCGAGCAAGTCAGACGCCGACTCAAACAGCGCCCGTGAGAGCTGCTGCAATTGCGAGTGACGGTCCATTTCCAGCGGGTCAAAATCTTCGTAGCCCACCCGCTCGGCCTCAGCTTGGTAGCGGCTGAGAATCTGCGCTTGCGTCTCGGTATCTAAGCGGCGCAACTGATCGCGTACCCGCTCGATGGTGGCTTCCATCTCACCGAGAGTGAAGCCAACGTCACTAACCTGCTGCTCGACTCGACCACGGAAGATCGATGTCTCACCGGCCAGGTTAACCAAGCCTTCGAGCAAATCCGCCGGCACCTTCACCAGCTCCTGCGGTGCACGCCGAGATGCAATTTCTAAAGCAGCTTCCTGGGCGCGCCGCACGAACGGCAATACCCGGGCAATTTCAACTTTTGCAGGCACTGCACTGGCCGCCAAGAACGGGCTGTCCAGCACCGGCAACGGTGCTTCGACACTGACTGCTTGGCTAACCAACGGCTCGCTGGCGTCTTGCGTAACCACTGCTGCATCGGCAGCCGTATTGTCATACAAGCGCTGACGCAATAGCTCCAGCTCGCCTTGTAGGCCTTCAAAACCGGATTGCACATCGACAAACAGGCTTTCTGGCCAAGGCGCACCTTGCTGCTGAGCCTCGCTTAAATGTTGTTCGAGGTCATGGCAAAGATCACCCAAACGGCGCTGACCGGCCAGGCGTGCACCACCCTTGAGGGTATGCAGAACGCGCAGGATGTCGGCTACCGGAGTGGCATCCTCAGTCATGCTTTCCAACCGGCCCGCAGCGCCTTCCAGCTCTTCCAGCAGCTCATCGGCCTCTTCGAGGAAGATATCCAGGATATCGTCGGCTGCCGGGTTGTCTTCAAGCGCTGGCGTTACGGCCTTGAGGTGCACGCTGGATGGCATGCTCAACTGTTCGTCCGGATTGGCACGGAAGTGTTTAATGGTGGCTATTAACGCCTCGCCATCCGGCACGCCGCGCTTGTCACGCACGGCATCAAGCATCTCAGCGAGACGATCATGACAAGCCTGCAGCAGCGTGAACAACGCCTGGCTGGCACGTAAACGGCCATTACCCAGTCCTTCGTAGAGGAACTCCAGCTCGTGGCCGAGATCGCCGATTTCGCGAATTTCCGCCATCCGCGCACCACCTTTAAGGGTGTGCAGATCACGTTGCAGAGCTTCTAGCTCCAAGCTGTTGTTGGTGTCTTCCATCCAGCGCTGCAGAGAAGCGCCGGCACTATCAATAATATCGAAACCCTCCTCAAGGAAGATTTCCACCAGCTCTGGGTCGCGCTCGTAGTCATAACTGGCCGCAAGCGGCGCTACGGGCTGTGACGGTTCGGGCGCGGTTGGCACGGCAAAATCAGGCTCTGCGGCAAATTCGCTGATCGACAACGAGTCCGCCACGGCAGGCAGTTCGGCATCGGGGTCCAAATCGAGCTCGGCTTCAGCTTCGGGCTCAATACTGAGCAACGGTAGTGGCAGGTCAAGCTCGTCTGCTTGCTCAACAGACTCATCGAGTTCGACGGGCTGCTCGTTTAGCGGCTCAGCAGACGCGTCGCCCAGCATGTCGACGTCTGACAACTCGGGCTCTTCGCTCCACGTCAAACCACCCAGTGATGGCTCCTCAGCCGGCAAGGCGTACTCGATATCCTCGATGGTTTCGTCGAGTTCAAGGCCCTGATCCTCGACGCTCAAATTGGCAGTATCAGTACCTAGCTCAGTCTCTGCTTGCGCCTCAGGTTCGCCGTCAACGATCAAATCATTACTAGGCAAACCGCCGCCTTGACGGAAAGTACGGATTGCCTCGATCAGCGCTTCGGGCTGGGTCAGCGGGCGCTGCGCCTGCAGCTCATCGAGCAGTACCGCCAGCTGATCGTGGCTCTGCTGCAATAGACCACTCAACGCCGGCGAGAAGCTGTAACGGCGATCAACCAGTCCCTCGTAGAGCGACTCCAGCTCATGCGCGAGATCGCCAATCGACGCAATCTCAGCCATCCGCGCACCACCCTTGAGGGTATGCAGATCTCGCTGCAAGGACGACAAGGCACGTGGATTTTCAGGCTCAGCCAGTAGCCGATCGAGGGCCTGACCAGCGCTTTCGAGCAGGTCGACCGCTTCCTCAAGGAAGATCTCGACCATTTCGGCATCCAGCGCAATGCTCTGGTTTGCCGCGACGCTAGGCGCCGGCTCAGCCGTAATCACATCCGCAGAAAGCCAGGCTTCCTCGGCAACGGGTGTGTCATCGGCCAGCGACCAAGCCTGATTAAGATCCGCTAACTCAACAACTTCTACGTTCGGCGTCTCGCCTGGCAGCAACAGAGCTAGGGCAGCAGCGTCGAGAGTGGTTTCTAGCAGCTGTTGCAGGGCGAGCACGCACTCAGGCTGTTCACCGACCTGCAGCCCAGCTGCCACCTGATCCATCATATGGACCAACGCTTCATGAGCGTTTTCGGCTTCTTTAAAGAAGGCCTCACTCACCGCCAGGCGCCCTTCTTGAGCAGCGCCATACACCTCCAGCAAGGCCTCACAGATCTGACTGACTTGCGGTAGTTCGGCCATTTCGGCGCTGCTACTGAGCGTACTCAGCTCTGCCAGTAGAGCGCTAAGCTCTTGCTGCTCAGAGGGGTGCTCGCGCCAGCGGCGCAGAAGCTCATCGGCATCCAGCAGAATATCGAGACCTTCACTGAGGAAACTATTGATCAACTGAGGGTCGCGACTCTCGCCGATATCGCCCTGACGCGACGCTTGGGCCGCGGCCAGACGTTCTTGGTGCAGGGCCTGAACCCGTGCCAGAAACTCCGGAGTGCCTTCGATTGCGGCCAATGGCAGGCTTTCCAGCTGCGCCAGGCCTTGACGGAATAACTTCTCCGCACTGCTGAGCAGTTCGGCTTCGGCCATGTCCATCGGGATCAGGTTGGCTTTGAATTCTTTAACCAGTTTTTCCAACGGCGCGGCAATTTCAGCAATCGGTAGGATGCCGGCCATGTAGGCGCTGCCCTTGAGGGTATGCAGGGCGCGTTGCAGATCATCACTGACTGGCTGCGGCAATTCCTGCGCGCAATCGGCCAAAAAGCCCACCAGTGTGTCCAGATGGGTTTCCGCTTCATTGCGGAAAATTTCTAGCAACTGCGGATCAATTAGCTCGTCGTCAGCCCCAACGGGGGTGTTCATCACAGCAGCCGATAGTGCTGACTCGACCACACTGGCAGCCAGTGGCTGGCCTTTAGCCAGCGCATGGGCGGTGGCCGCTAGCAGATCGACATCATCACGCTGGCGCTGAGCCTTGGCAGCATATTCATCTACCAGAGCCGGCAGAATTTCAACCACCTCAGCAATTATTTGCTGCACTGGCTCGTTAGGTTCGATGCTGCGATCCAGCACGCGATTGAGTAGATTTTCAATCGACCAAGCTAGCTCACCGATCACTAACGCCCGCACCATCCGACCGCTGCCTTTGAGGGTGTGGAAAGCTCGGCGTACTTCGCTCAATGCCTCTTTATTAGCAGTGTCGGCACGCCATTGCGGCAGGTACTCGGCGATGGTTTCCAATACCTCGCCAGCCTCCTCGACAAACACCTCAAGCAGCTCGTCATCCACCGGTTCCTCATCGACTGGCGGTGGCAACAAACTCGGTGGCACATCCTGCGCAGGCGGATTAATCGCCTGTACCGGGGCTGCCATCACATCGGCCATGGACAAGGCCTTGGCCTCAACCACTGCGGGTGTCTGCGGCTGCTCAGCCATGCTCGGCAACTCGACTTCCGGCAACTCAAGCTCTGCCAGTTCGGCGTCGCTCCAATGCGCAGGAGCATCGTCCACGTTCAACTCATCGAACGCCAAAGCAGTTTCAGGCAGTGATCGCTCTTCGAGTTCAGGACGCTCCAGCGGCTGCAAGCTTTCAAGGCTTTTCAGCGGCGTGTCGAAGCTAAATTCAAGCGTCTCATCAGACGCTGACAAAGGCTCACTCAGAGCCCAATGATGCTCATCGAGCGCCGGCGCGGACACATCATCAGCCAGCTCAGCGAACGACTCATCAAGGTCGTCAGCCTGTAAAACCCTCAGATCATCCGCGTTGTCGGTAAGAGACTCGAACGGTTCATCAGGCAGCTCTAGAGCGATTTCTGCCAGCGGCTCATCTACCAGCACGTCAATCTCGGCCATTGGGTCAGCCAAGGGCGCGGGGGCTTCTTCAGCGGTCGTGGACCAATCGAGTATCGACAGCTTCTCTTTCAACGGATAGCCCAGGCTTTCCAGGCTTTCTTCGGCAACGTCGAGAATCAGATCACCTTGAGCAGCATGATCTTCCGAGAGGCGTTCAAGGTAGTACTCGACGCTGGTAATAGCATCAGCCAGTGTGTCTAGGTCCTGCCAGTTGGGTACGGCCTTGCGCACCAGCAACTGTTCCTGAATATAACGATTACAGGCCTGCAGTAGATCGGCGGCACGGGCCAATGGAATCATTGCCAGACCGCCGCGTACCTGAGTCAGCAACTCGGGCACCCGAGCCAAATGCTCATGGTTCCACTGCGAGGCAATGAATTCGATGATGGCGTCTTTGGCCTGCTCGAGTCCGGTACGCGCCTCTTTAATCACCAGCTGGTGGATTTGTGCCACATCAGTGGTTGGCAGGTGGCTTTCTTCGTTGCGGCCATCTTCAGCTGGGCCGGCCATACCGGCCAGAGTTGCCTCGACATAGAGCAGCGCGCCAGCAACATCCATCAACAACGCATCGCTAGGCTCACGCTGGCCCGTCGCTAAGCCATGGACTACATCAATCTGATCCACAATAACTTTGCGCGGCTGACCGAAACCCAGGACGGCCAAGGTATCGCCGATCTGTTTCAGCGGCGCCATCAGACCTTCAAGCTCGGAAATCTTGCTGCGATCGCTGCGCACGAACAGATCCAAACTGTCCTTAACCCGCACTAACTCTTCACACAGCGCGGTAACTACAGAACGCATCGCATCACGGTCCGGACCTGCCAGACGAGCGCGCTCCTCATCGACAACGTCGGTATCGGGTAGCGCGTCATCCAGGCGATACTGCTCTTTCAGCACACGAATACGTGGCGATTGGGCGCTGGCCTTAGCGATATAGAACAACAGGTTTTTAGCTAAATCATCGGGCGCCGCTTGGTTGATGCCGTCGGCACCTTGCTCAACTAGGCGTTTTAGCTCTTTGTCGACTTGGCGCAATAAAGTCCGCACCGAAGTGCCGTTGATCACACTGCCATTGGCCAGGCCTTCAACGATGCCGGAGGCGATCTGCCACAGCGGGCCAAGTGGCGCCTGCTTGCACAGGGTTTCCAGGCGCGCAAAAACACGCGCCATGTAGCCCAGATTGGTGGCCATATCCTGGTTACGAATAACGCCTACCAGAGCCATTTGCAGCATCTGCCGCAGCTTGCGCAACAACACCGGCAACTCGGCGGTGCGCAACTGAGCCAGGGACTCATGGGACAGAACGGGCAGACGAACCGTCAGGTCGGGAGAAAACAGGCTAGTTTCCGACAGCAACTTGTCGCCGCGCGCGGCACGCAGATCATTCAGTAGCGGCAGTACCACCATCGGCAGATCGCGGCGCGCACTCTGGGTGCGGTCTAGGTAGACCGGCAACTGCAGAATCGCTTGCATGAGCACTTCCAGAGCCTCGCTCTGGTTGCTTACGCGGCTTTCCAACAGCGCCTGCGCCAGCTGCTCCATTTCCTCAGCCAGCAGTGCCGCGCCATAGAACTCCACCATCTGCAGAGTGCCTTGGACCTGATGCAAATAGGTCTGGCAGAAACGCATGCGCGTAGAATCCTGCGGACTCTCGACGTATGCCTCCAATGCCTGACGCGCTTGCTTCAGGGTTTCCGCGATCTCGCCCTTGACCCACTCCAGGGCGACATAGTCGTGCCGATCACTCATAGCCGTCTGCTATCCCTTCCGGGTGAATGCGAGAACCTGATCGTTGGCCACCGGCACGAGGTCCGGATGTTGCCAACCCACTACTTCGCCCACGCCCACCACCAACAGCCCTCCCGGCGCCAGGCGTTCGGCCAGGCGGTTGAGGATTTCGCGGCGGCGCCAGCGACGAAAGTAGATCAATAAGTTCTGACAGAAAATTACGTCCATACCGGACATCGGCGCTTTCGCCAGTTCCAGCACATTGAGCCTGGCGCAACACACGCGTGCCGCCAAACTCGGTATAACGTTGAAGCGTCCATCGCTCTGAGTGGCGAAATACCGCCCCCCTAAGCTTTCATCTAGTTGTTCCAACTTGCGGGCAGCAAACACACCATCCCGCGCCTTACCTAATGCGCTCAAACTGATGTCCGTCCCGGTGACGCCAAAATGTTCCGGTTGCGCACTGTCGCGCAGCACCTCGGCAGCCGTAATGGCCATCGAGTAGGGCTCTTCGCCACTGGAGCAGCCAACACTCCACAACGCCCATGGCGCTCCGATTGGCTCACGCTGCAAACGCTCGCGCAGATAATCCTGCAGCAAGACAAACGAAGGCGGATGACGAAAGAAGCGGGTTTCCTGCACGGTTAAACGATCAAGCAGAATCGACCACTCCACCGCACCACGCGGACCATCAGTTACTTGCTGGTAATAGTGGCTGTAGTCGGCGACATCTAACTCACGCATCCGCGCAGTCAAACTGGTCTGCAAAAAGGCCCGGCGCTGCTCGTTGATGACTAGCCCGGTGCGCTCCTCCAGCAGCGTTTGCCAAGCATGAAACTCCGCTGCCGACATATCGGCGAGAGGTTTCAGAGCCCACACACTGCTTGGCTGCATCTCGCGCCCCTCGCTCATGACCTCATGACGACGCTCTTTACAGAGCGCCGCGCCTCCCTATGCTTAAGCCTGGCCCGGAGCGTCTGGCAGGTTGAAGCCGGATACCGAATTACGCATCTCACTGGCCATCTTGGCCAAGTTACCAATGCTTCGGGCGGTAGCCGTGGTTCCGGAGGACGTCTGCGAGGTAATTTCCTGAATCACGTTCATCGTGTTAGAAATATGACCAGCCGACGAAGCTTGCTGGCGCGCCGCGTTGGAGATGTTCTGAATCAAGGCCGCAAGGGTCTTGGATACCTTCTCAATTTCTTCCAGCGCTACCCCTGCGTCCTGCGCCAGACGGGCACCGCGCACTACTTCAGAGGTCGTTTGTTCCATTGAAATAACGGCTTCGTTGGTGTCAGTCTGGATCGTCTTAACCAGCGCTTCGATCTGCTTGGTTGCCGAAGAAGAACGTTCTGCAAGGCGCTGTACTTCGTCTGCTACCACCGCGAAGCCTCGGCCTGCGTCACCGGCCATAGAGGCCTGAATTGCAGCGTTGAGGGCGAGGATGTTGGTTTGGTCAGCAATGTCGTTAATCAAGCTAACGATGTCACCAATCTCCTGGGACGACTCACCGAGACGCTTAATCCGCTTCGAGGTGTCCTGGATCTGCTCACGGATGTTATCCATGCCGGTGATGGTGTTATGCACCACTTCGTTGCCTTTGTTAGCAATGGCCACGGAACGCTCTGCTACCGCGGATGACTCCGAGGCGTTCGCCGATACCTGGTCAATCGACACCGCCATTTCGTTAATCGCCGCCGATGCCCCAGCAATTTCCTGCGCTTGGTGTTCAGATGCCTCGGCCAAGTGCATAGCTGTGGCCTGGGTTTCCTGGGCGGCGCCGGCTACCTGAACTGCGGTCTGGTTAATGGTTTCTACCAAGTCGCGCAGCTGGTCGATCGAGTAGTTGATCGAGTCGGCGATGGCGCCGGTGAAGTCCTCAGTTACCGTGGCGTTCACGGTCAAGTCACCGTCTGCGAGGTCAGCGATCTCATCGAGCAAACGCAAAATCGCGGTCTGGTTACGCTCGTTCTTCTCGGCAGTTTCCGCGAGGCGGCGGTTGGTTTCACGCACCATGGCAAAACCAATCAAAATGATCGAGGCCAGCGCCAAAGCACCCAACACATAACCCGCCAGGGTGTTCATATAACGACTGCTGGCTAGGTTTTCGAAGCTAACGGTCAACTTCGATGCGTTCTCCAACAGCACGGTCGAGCCGGTGAAGATGGTCCCGGCAGATTCACGCACTTGGAACAGTTCTGGCGAGGTTTCCAGAATCTCGTCTACCGAACCGGAAACGAACTGGAACAGCTCAGAAATCTCAGCCAAACGGTCCAAGGCTTCTTTGTCAGTCACCTTAGAAATTTCCATCGCCGGATTGCCTTCCAGCATGGCGGCCAATACGCGACCAAACAGGCTGGCATCACGACCGAACATGTTGGCAGCCTGAACCGAATCTTCGTCACCGGTCAGTACCTTGTTAACCGAGCCAAGAATTCGCTCAGCCAGCAACGACTGACGCTGGGCCACAGAAACCTGTGCAGCGGGTGCGCCGCTTTGCAACAGAATCTCGACCACCTCTTCGTACTCGACCTGCAGCTGCGGAATAGTTTCCGCCAGAGTCGCGGCTACCTGGTGCAGAGACAGTACGGTCTGCTCACTGGCCAGAATGGCATCAGCGTTCTGCCGCATGCTGTCCCATTCTTTCTGCACGCCAGCCATTTCGGCTTGCACCGCTTCTGGTGCCGGCGGTGTACCGCTATCGTCATCACCTTTAACCAGCGCATCCCAGCGTTTGGCGTAGTCGTTACGGGCGTCTTTCAACAGCGCAAAGGCTTCCGCCTTACCCGCCGCCGCTTCGGTTGCTGCTTTCGCGATCCGCTGCGACAGCACGCGCAACTCGCCGGAGTTACTGATGTACTCCTTGTCGTAGCCGGACTGGGTGTTGAGGTAAGCGAAGTTAGCAAACAGCAACACAATGGATACGATCAGGACAATAAAGAGTCCCGCGATCAGGGTGTTGCTGCGCATACCAGCTAGAAAATTGCCTGCATTTAGTTTTTTCATTATCT
>ERZ724523.1896-NODE-1896-length-12038-cov-5.766085_pt1 | contig 12038 bp, 14 predicted proteins | sample MGYA00376056_ERZ724523 | MGnify/ENA primary metagenome ERZ724523 (study PRJEB28724, sample SAMN07190888) | wastewater metagenome | isolation source: influent of sewage treatment plant in Hong Hong | place: USA: Christiansburg, Virginia | collected 2016-03-01 ... | reverse complement strand
AGGACGGGCTCTGTCTCGGTTGCGGCAGGACCCTGACCGAGATAGGTCAGTGGTCCGCCATGGACAGCGAGGCCCAGCTGGCCCGCATGGCCGAGCTGGATGGCAGGCGCAGCACCCACCAGTGCCCGGGATGCGGCGAGCCGGCGTTTTGCGCCGTCTCCGCCGGTGAACCCATAGAGCGCTGCTGGTGCAGCCAGCTGCCCCCCTTGCCCATGAGCGAGGCGAGCGCCTGCTGGTGCCGCCGCTGTCTGGCCAAGGCCATAGCGGCTCGCCCCTGAAGGGGTAAACAGCAGAGACGAAAAAGGCGCCAGGGGCGCCTTTTCTTATGCCTGTTGCTGGCGGTGCCAGCGAACATGGACCTCGTGTTCGCTCTGATCCCGCGGCAGCAGGAAGGTGGCGTAGATCACCTCGAACTCCTCCTGATGATCCAGCAAGCCGACCCACACCTCGGCCCAACGCTCCATGTCGACCGGCACGCCGAGCTCGGTCGACCAGTCGGCGTTGGGCAGGGTCGCCTCGACGGCGCCACGCTGCTCGAATTCGAGGGTGATGTCGACGATTTGTTCGGGGGCCAGCATGTCGGCGGCCTGCTCCAGAAACTGATCATAGGCCCACTCGACCAGCTGATCCGGGCTACGTTGTTCCATGAAATCACTCCAGATACGTCCAGGTTCGCCACTTTAGCAATTATTGGGGATGGCGACCAGCGCATGAGGCCGGCAACCCCGTGCTGTCAAATGGCCGAAACAGGGGATAAGGTTAACAGAGCCGCCGCCATCGGGCGGCATCACGAGGCATGTGGGCAGCATGAAGCGACGACAGCACAGGCGGCAGATCAAGCGGCGACGGGAGACCTGGTGGTGGCACTATCTACCGCTGCACCGGGAGGTCGTCGGCGGCCATCTGGGGCCGCCCTCCGATCCCCTCGATGAACCTAGCCGGCCTCGTGTACCCGGTTCAGGGTGACCTGACCGAGCTGACTCATCTGGCGGCGGATCCAGGCCGAGCGCTGCTGCACATAGGGCGAGGGGGGCTTGACCCGGTAGCGCCAGGGATTGGGCAGGGCGGCGGCCAGCAAGGAGGCCTCGTAACGGGTCAGGCGAGCAGCTGGTTTGCCGAAGTAGTGCCTGGCGGCGGCCTCTGCGCCATAGATGCCGGGCCCGAACTCCACGATGTTCAGGTACACCTCGAGGATGCGGGACTTGTCCCAGCCCAGCTCCATCAGCAGGGTGAACCAGGCCTCTATCCCCTTGCGCAGGAAGCTGCGATCGCTCCACATGAAGAGATTTTTGGCCGTCTGCTGGCTCAGGGTACTGGCGCCGCGCACCCGCCGGCTTTGCTGGTTGTGCTTGAGTGCCGAGCTGATGGCGTCCATATCGAAGCCATTGTGATCGGCGAAGCGCTGATCCTCGGCGGCGATCACCGCCAGCTGCAACTCCCGCGAAATACGTTCGAGCGGCACCCAGTCGTGCTTGACCTCAGCCACCTTGGCGGGCGGAAACAGCGCCCGCTCGAGGCGCCAGGTCCACATGGGGGGATCGATGAAGCGCAGCAGCGCCACCGAGACGATGGAGCTGACCAGCGCCGCCAGCAGCAGCTTGCCGAGCCAGCCCAGCAGGCGGCGCCAGCGCGTCTGTTTCACGGGCTCGGGCTCTGAGTCCCACTCATAGTGACCGGGATCGTCGGGATCCGGAATTATTGGGGCAGCCATTCGATGTGGCAGAACTTCTCGTCGACACGGCGGGAGAGCAGCATGCGGGCGAACAGGTGCTCATACTCTTGCTCGGCATTGCCAAGGCCAACCCAGATCTCGGCGTACTCGGCATCACTCACGGCAAACCCCACGTCCGCTTCCCAGTCATCGGCGGGATCCGTCTCCGCCAGCAGGCCGCGGTCGTTGAACGCCTGGTTGAACAGGGCTATCTCCTGCTCGGGCAGGTTGTCCGAGGCCAGCTCCATGAAGAGTTCGAGGGCGGTATCGAGCAGTTCCTCGACGCTGTGCATTTCGTCATTCAAAGACATAAGAGCTGTATTCCAGATGAGAGGGGATAAGTCCCGTCGGCAGGGCCGAGGGGCGGGCAGTATTCTAGCTGGCCCCGCACGCCTTGGCGAGATGCCTCTGCGCCAGGCAATAAAAAACCGGATCCTGACAAAGGATCCGGTCTTCACTGGGGAAAAGGGTCACGCATGGGGCGTCAGCTCATCCCTTCTTGTCATCGGCGAAGGTGATGTTGAGCTCCAGTACCGACAGCTCGTCACTCTTCTTATCGAGCTGGACGGTGATCTTGTCCGGATCGATCTGCACATATTTACGGATCACGTCGAGGATATCCTGCTTGAGCTGGGGCAGGTAATCCGGCCCCCCTCTGGATGAACGCTCGTGGGCAACGATAATCTGCAACCGCTCTTTGGCCAGTTGTGCGGTGTTCTGTTTCTTGTTGGAACGAAAATAATCCAATAATGACATGTTTAACTCCCGAACAGTCGGCTAAAGAAGCCCTTCTTCTCTTCTTCCAGAAAACGAAAATCCTTGGTATCGCCCAGCAGGCGCGCGACGGCGTCCTCATAGGCCTGACCGGCATCGGACTCCTTGTCCAGAATGACCGGCTCCCCCGAGTTGGAGGCACGCAGCACCGCCTGGGACTCCGGGATCACCCCGAGCAGTTTGATGGCCAGGATCTCTTGCACATCCTGCACGCTCAGCATGTCGCCACGGCTGACGCGAGTCGGGCAGTAGCGGGTCAGCAACAGGTGTTCCTTGATGGGGTCTTCACCGCGCTCGGCGCGACGGGACTTGGAGGCCAGGATGCCGAGGATGCGATCCGAGTCGCGCACGGAAGAGACTTCCGGGTTGGTGGTGACGATGGCCTCGTCGGCAAAGTAGAGCGCCATCAGGGCGCCAGACTCGATGCCGGCGGGAGAGTCGCAGACGATGTAGTCAAACTTCATCTCAGCCAGCTGATCCAGGATCTTCTCGACCCCTTCACGGGTCAGGGCGTCCTTGTCCCGGGTCTGGGAGGCGGGCAGGATGAAGAGGTTTTCCGAGCGCTTGTCCTTGATGAGTGCCTGGTTGAGGTTGGCCTCACCGTTGATCACATTGACGAAGTCATACACCACGCGCCGCTCGCAGCCCATGATGAGATCCAGGTTTCGCAGGCCAATGTCAAAATCGATGACCACTGTCTTGTGGCCACGCTGGGCTAAGCCGGTGCTCAGGGCCGCGCTGGTTGTGGTCTTGCCAACGCCACCTTTGCCCGATGTAACGACTATGATTCGCGCCATTCTCGCTTCCTTGTAACTCTATTTGATGCGGTCTATTCGGAGTTGTTCGTTGTCCAGTCGGATATGGACTGGCTCTTGTATCAGGCCTGCCGGCAAGGCATCGCTGAGCTGGAAGGTGCCCGCGATGGAGAGCAGCTCGGCCTGCAATTGCTGGCAATAAATGCGGGCAAGAGGATTGCCCTTGGCCCCCGCGATGGCTCGGCCACGCAGGGCGCCATAAATATGAATGCTGTCGTCGGCGATGACTTCGGCTCCCGGACTGACCGAGCCCAGCACCACCAGGGAGGTGCCGGCAGCATAGATCTGCTGGCCGGAGCGCACCGGCCCGACGTGGACCTTGCTCGGCTCCATAGGTGCCTGAACCGGGGCGACCGGGGCCGCCTCAACGGGGTCAGGCGCTGGTGCCGCAGGCTCGGGATCGGCCTTGCGGCTCTTGCCCGACACCATGACCGCCAGCCCGGCCGCCTTGGCCGCCGTCTTCATCGCCTCATCCCGCGCCCCCGTGATGCCGACCAGCACGAAATCTTCCGACTCGACCAGCTCCCTGAGCTGCTCGAAATCCGGGATCTCGCTGAGGCGTTCCACATTGAGGACGAGGGGGGCACAATTAAAAAACTGGGGGGCCTGCGCAACCTTGGCCTCCAGCAGTTGTCGGATCCGGTCCGGATTGCCATCGCTGAGATGCAACACAGAAATAGTGAAGGTGGTCCCTTTCAATTCGTTATCGCGTTCAACCATGAATCTTCCCCGAACCGAGACGGTAATACGTTATTGTTATTCAATTCCTGATGTTATAGTTTGCCACCACCAGAGGCAATGAACCCGTCGGATTATATCAATTTCCATGTTGTGTGCAGTCTATAAAAGTCGCAAAAAAGCCGAGACCTATCTCTTTATTGAAAGAAGAGAGGACTTTTCCCGTGTGCCAGAGGCACTGATGAGTACCTTCGGACGCCCCGAGCTGGTCTTGATGACCAAGCTGGACCCGGCCAAGCCCCTGGGGATCGCTTCCACCGAGCGGGTGATGGCGGCCTTGCAGAGCCAGGGCTTCTACCTGCAGGTGCCTCCGCCACCGGAAAATCTGCTGGAGCACCACAGGGCACAATTAAAGGGCGCCCGCTGATGCAGGGTCGGCCGGTGCTGTTATTGTTGGGCGCATTATTAAGTGCATCCGCGCAGGCCGGCGCCGATTTTGACCATTATGTGACGAGTCTCAAACAGCAAGCCCTGGCGGCCGACATCCAGCCTGCGACGGTAACGGCCGCCTTTGCCGATATTCGCCTCATAGAGGCGGCCATCAAGCACGACAAAAATCAGCCGGAATTCAAACTGACCCTTGATTCCTATATTCCCCGCGCCGTGCCCCAATGGAAAGTCAAGCAAGCCCGTGCCTTATATCGCCAGCATCTGCCGCTGCTCACGAAAATAGGTGATGAATATGGGGTGCAGCCCCGTTTTATTGTCGCCTTGTGGGGCATAGAAACCAATTTCGGCAAACTCACCGGTAATTTCCCGCTGATCTCCTCCCTGGCGACCCTGGCCTGGGACGGGCGACGGGAAGCCTTCTTCAAGGATCAGCTGTTCGATGCCCTGCGCATCATAGAGCAGGGGCACGTGAGCCCCGCCGCCTTCAAGGGCTCCTGGGCGGGGGCCATGGGGCAGGTGCAGTTCATGCCCTCGTCATTTCTCAAATACGCGGTCGATCAGGACGGGGATGGCAGGAAGGATCTGTGGGGCAATCTCGCGGATGTGTTTGGATCGGCAGCCAATTATCTGCACCAGAACGGCTGGCGCGAAGATCAGACCTGGGGACGGCGGGTGAGGGTGCCTGACTCCCTCAACTCTGCCCTGTTCGGGCTTGAGACCCGCAAGCCGCTGTCGGCCTGGCAGGCACTGGGGGTGCGGCAACTGGACGGTTCGCCGCTGCCGAAGGCCGATATGCAGGCCTCCCTCATTCGGCCCGATGATGTCCATGGCCGCAGTTATCTTGTCTATGACAATTATCGGGTGCTGCGCCACTGGAACCGCTCCCCCTATTTCGTGGTGGCGGTCGGCACCCTGGCGGATCGGATAGTGGAATAAAAGTGGAATAGAAGAGCGGAGCAAGTGCGGGATAAGAGTGGGATAAGAGCGGAATAAGATGGTGGGGAGGCCGCCGAATAAGATAGCAAACTCATCCCTCCCCACTTTGCCCCCTGACGGATGAGTTGTCCCCTTCCTCTTTATTCTTCATGTCAGTGCGTCTGCCCCTGAAAAAATGGCAGAAAAAAGGCGGGAATCTCTCCCGCCTTGTTTGTATCTGCTGTCTACCGCTTATTCGCAGGCAACCTGCATCACCTTGATGGCCAGGCCACCGCGGGAGGTCTCACGGTACTTGGAGTCCATGTCCTTGCCGGTGATGTACATGGTCTCGATGACCTTGTCCAGGGAGACACGGGGCTTGGAGGTACGACGCAGGGCCATGCGGGAGGAGTTGACCGCCTTCATGGCGGCGATGGCGTTGCGCTCGATGCAGGGGACCTGTACCTGGCCAGCGACCGGATCGCAGGTCAGACCCAGATTGTGCTCCATGCCGATCTCGGCCGCTTCACACACCTGCTCCGGGCTGCCGCCCATCAGTTCGGTCAGGCCGGCGGCGGCCATGGAGCAGGAGACACCTACCTCACCCTGGCAACCCACTTCGGCACCCGAGATGGAAGCGTTCATCTTGTAGAGCATGCCGACGGCGGCGGCGGCCAGGTAGAAACGGGTGTATTCGTCGCGGCCGACCGGCTGGATGAACTTGTCGTAGTAGGCCAGCACGGCCGGGATGATGCCCGCGGCGCCGTTGGTCGGAGCCGTGACGACGCGGCCACCGGCGGCGTTCTCTTCACTCACCGCCAGGGCGAACATGTTGACCCAGTCAACGATGCTCATGGGGTCGTTGGAGAGATGCTCGTTGGTGGTCAGCTGACGGTAGAGGGGGGCAGCACGGCGCGGCACCCGCAGCGGGCCGGCCAGGACACCCTCGGTGCGGCAGCCGCGCTCTATCCCTTCACGCATGGTGGTCCAGATCTTGCCGAGCTTCTTGTAGATCTCTTCCGGGGTATTGAAGCACTTCTCGTTCTCCAGCATCAGGGCGGAGATGGAGAGACCGGTCTGGCCGCAGTGGGCGAGCAGCTCGGCGGCGCTCTTGAAGGGGTAGTTGACGGTCATGTCGCCGCTGTCGGCCTTGCCGAAGCTCTCTTCGTCGACGATGAAGCCACCGCCGATGGAGTAATAGGTCTTACTGTAGACGGCCTCGTCTTCGATGAAGGCGGTCAGCTTCATGCCGTTCTCGTGCAGGGGCAGGGCCTCGTCATGGAACACCATGGCGCCTTTCGGGAAGCTGACGGTGTGGCAGTGCAGGCCTATGGGCAGACGACCGGTCTGCTCGACCCGGGAGATGAATTCAGGAATGCCGTCGATGTCGACATTTTCCGGCAGGTTGCCAGCCAGCCCCATGATGATGGCGGTGTCTGTGTGGTGGCCTTTGCCGGTCCAGGAGAGGGAGCCATAGACGTCAACCTGGATCCGGGTGATGTCACGGATCTTGCCGCTAGCACGCAGATCATCCACGAACTGTTTGGCAGCTTTCATCGGGCCGACAGTGTGGGAAGAGGAGGGGCCAACACCGATTTTGAAGATATCAAAAACGCTGATCATGTAACAATTACCTCAGGGTAGAAGGGGGCGCCATGCCCGCTCGCAGAAAGGGTGATCCATGGGACGGGTCTGTCGTCACAAAGGCCGGGAAACCAGATAACCGCAGTGTAACGGCTTCCTGCCTAAAAAAAGTTGAAATAGATCTATTTTTGTTGAATTCACGGCGCGAGTATAAAATTTATTTTGATGGTTATCCATTTTGTTAAGCGCAAGGCAAACGTTTTGCGAAAAAATACCCGGCCAGGCCGGGTATCTGAGGGTCATCTGAGGTCGTTTTACCCAGGCTTAACATTCGGTGATGTTGACGGCGAGGCCGCCGCGGGCTGTCTCCTTGTACTTGGTCTTCATGTCGTTGCCGGTTTCCCACATGGTCCTGATCACCTTGTCCAGGGAGACCTTGTGCTCGCCTGTGCCACGCAGGGCCAGGCGGGCGGCGTTGATCGCCTTGACCGCCCCCATGGCGTTGCGCTCTATGCAGGGCACCTGCACCAGGCCGCCGATGGGATCGCACGTCAATCCCAGGTTGTGCTCCATGCCGATCTCGGCGGCGTTCTCGACCACGGCCGGACTGCCGCCCAGCAGCTCGGCCAGAGCGCCGGCGGCCATGGAGCAGGCGACCCCCACTTCTCCCTGACAACCCACCTCGGCCCCCGACAGGGAAGCATTCTTCTTGTAGAGGATGCCGATGGCGGCGGCGGTGAGGAAGTACTGCATCAGCAGCTCGTCATCCACCTTGCGCACGAAGCGATCGTAGTAATGCAACACGGCGGGAATGATGCCGGCGGCGCCGTTGGTGGGGGCGGTCACCACCCGGCCACCGGCGGCATTCTCCTCGTTGACGGCCAGGGCAAACAGGTCCACCCACTCCATCACCATCAGGGGATCCTTGTTGAAGTTGGTCTCGCCACAGAGCTGGCGATAGAGGGCCGGGGCGCGCCGTTTCACCTTGAGGCCACCCGGCAATACCCCCTCGCTCCTGCAACCGCGCTCGACACAACCCTGCATCGCCTGCCAGATCTTGCGCAGGCCCGCCTTGATCTCGGCTTCGCTGCGAAACACCTTCTCATTGGCCAGCATCAATCCCGAGATGGAGAGGCCGCTCTCCTGGCAGTGGGCCAGCAGCTGGGCCCCGCTCTCGAACGGGTAGGGCACGGGGTGGGCGGCATCGAAGCGGGCGGCCTCTTCCCGGGCATTGGCGAAGTGGCTCTCCTCTATGATGAAGCCGCCGCCGATGGAGTAGTAGGTCTGCTCAAACAGCAGGGCGTCACCCGCGAAGGCACGCAGGGTCATGCCGTTGGAATGGGCGGGCAGGGTCTTGCGCCGATTGAAGAGGATGGCGCCGACGCGAGGGAACTGGCTCGGTTGCTCACCCCCCAGGCGCAGGGTCTGGCTGTGTTCCACCTGATCGAGGAAGGCGGGGATGGCCTCGATGTCCACGGATTCCGGCTCGAATCCGGCCAACCCGAGGATGATGGCCTTGCCGGTGCCATGACCCTTGCCGGTCTGGCCGAGGGAGCCGTAGCACTCGACCACGACGCGCTCGGTGCGGGAGAGGAGTGCGCTCTGCTTGAGGGTGTGCACGAAGGCGCAGGCTGCCCGCATCGGCCCCACAGTGTGGGAGGAGGAGGGACCAATCCCGATGGAAAACAGGTCGAAGACACTGATCATGACGTACTCCGATTATGGATTTCGTCTAAACATTGTAAATTTTTTGTAGTCGATGAAAAGGGGGGAAGCAACAGCCTGTGATGGCGGTGTGGAAATGGGGCAAAACAGGTGGATCAGGGGCGCCAGGAGGAGCGGTTCTGCATCTCATGGCCCCCCTGAGGGGCTATCAGTCGAGGAACTCGCACAGGTAGGCGGTGGCTGTCTTCACTTCCAGCTTGAAGGAGGAGTGACCGGCCACGTCGAAGGACTCGCCCTGATGGTAGCTGTGCCACTCGTCTTCATCGGCCAGCTGGATGCGAAGGACACCCTTGACCACCGTCATCCGCTCCGGGGCGGCGGTGTTGAACTGGTAATCACCCGCTTCCATCACGCCGACCGTGGCTTTCTCGCCTTTTTGCTCGAAACCGATAGATTTAACATTTCCGTCAAAATATTCGTTAACTTTCAGCATCTTTTCTTCCCTGTATGCACGTTTGCAAAGCCAAAGTAGCACATTATTTTGGCGATTGTCATGGTGAAATAGGGGAAAAACGGTGAGTTTCTTGTGGGTCTCAACTTTGTGAAAAATCATAAAAATTCGTTTCGTTCAGGGATCACGATGTTAAACGGGTAATAAATATGAGATAAAGCGCGCCGCCAGAGCAATGGAGAGGATTTGACGCTCTGGGTGGTCATTTACGCTGCAATAGTGTGAGTAATTGCTTAATAAAGGAACATTCTGTGTTGACAAAAGGATTAATTAAAAATATCGGCTTCCAGGTCGTGGTTGCCATGATCCTGGGGGCGCTGGTGGGTGCCCTCATGGGTGAGCAGGCGACCATCTTCGCCCCCTTGGGTACGCTCTTCATCCAGCTGATCAAGATGCTGGTGATCCCGCTGGTGGCGGTCGCCATCCTGTCCGGGGCCGCCAATCTGGGGGCCAGCCCGGCCGCGGGCAAGATAGGGGTGACCACGCTCGCCTTCTTCCTCGGTACCTCCGCCCTGGCGGTGTTGCTGGCACTGGTGATGGGTCAAGTCTTCAAGCCCGGTGTTGGGGTCGATTTCGGCTCCACGGCCGCCATGTTCTCCGGTGATTACGCCGACAAGGGCGCCCTGCCGGACGCCGTGGCTACCCTGCTTGGGATGATCCCGACCAATGTGTTCAGTGCCCTGAACGAGGCGAACATCCTGCAGATCCTGGTGTTCTGCATGTTCCTCGGCATCGCGCTGGCCAAGCAGCCCCGCGAGCGTGCCAAGCCGCTGGTGGATGGCCTCAACACCCTGGTGGACGCCTTCGTCTGGATGATCAACAAGGTGATGTATAGAGGGCCATACAAAGCCAAGTTTGTAGTAGAAAAGAAACTAACATCGTGATGTATAGAGGGCCATACAAAGCCAAGTTTGTAGTGGGAAAGGAGCTAACACTGTGATGCTGATTGCCCCCATCGGGGTCTTCGGCCTGATGGCCGACGCCATCGGTACCTATGGCTTCGACGTGCTGACCCTGGTGCTCAAGCTGTTCGTGGTCTATGTCGCCGCCATCCTCATCTTCGGCTTCGTGGTCTACCCGCTGCTGATCGCGGTCTTCTCCAACACGCCGGTACGCAAGTACTTCTCGGCGATGAAGAAGCCGCAGATCGTGGCCTTCTCCACCGCCTCTTCCATGGCGACCCTGCCGGTCAACATGGAGACTTGCGAACACGAGCTGAAGGTGACCAATGCCACCGCTTCCTTCGTGTTGCCGCTGGGCGCCACCATCAACATGAGCGGCAACGCCATCTATTACGGTCTGGTGGCCATCTTCTTCGCCCAGGTTTACAACATCGATCTCAGCATGGGCGCCTGGGCGGCCATCATCCTCACCTCGACCCTGGGTGCCATCGGCCAGGCCGGCGTGCCAGGCCCGAGCTTCCTGGTGGTGGCCGTGCTGCTGGCGGCCGGTATCCCCATCGAGGGGCTGCCGCTGTTGTTCGCGCTGGATCGCCTGTTCGACATGATCCGAACCGCGCTCAACATCACCGGCGATGCGGCCTGCGCCATCATCGTCGATCGCTACAGCCCGGATTACGATCCGAACCGCTGGAGCAAGGAGGCCTGATCCCAGGCTCACCGTCATGAATGACAAGAGGAAGGCACAAGCCTCCCTCTTTTTATTTTCCTTGGATTGGAATTGTCGGCCAACTCAGGGAGTCAGCTGCCCCAGCGCCTGCCGGCAACGCTGCTCCGCCGCCTCCAGCTCCAGCAATACCATCTGGATGTCTTCCAGCTGTTGCTGCAGGGTCTCCCGCTTGTCGGCCACCAACCCCAGCATGGTCTGCAACTGGGAGCGGCTGCTCTTGTCCGCGTCATAGAGATCGAACAGCTCACGGATGTCCGCGAGGCTGAACCCCAGCCGTTTGCCACGCAGGGTCAGCTTGAGACGCACCCTGTCCTGGCGGCTGTAGATCCGGGTCTGTCCCTGGCGCGTCGGATTCAGAAGACCCTGATCCTCGTAGAATCGGATACTGCGGGTGGTCACATCGAATTCACGGGCCAGCTCGCTGATGCTGAAGGTCCGGGCGTCATCCTTGGATTTGGTCATAGGGCTGTCTTGGCTGTCATCTGGTTGTCAATGCAGGCTGGCACCTTACCCAAACGTCAACTTCCCCGCAAGTCTTGTTCCGGGGACGGCGGCGGCATATGTTATCCCAATGTAACAAGGAGAGCGCTATTGATGGATATCGTGATTGTGGCAGCCAAACGTACCCCCATGGGGGCCTTCCAGGGGGCCTTGAGCACACTGAGTGCTCCGGAGCTCGGTGCCTGCGCCATCCGCGCCGCCCTGGCGGCGGCCGGGATGGGGGGGGATCGGGTCGATGAGGTCTATCTGGGCAATGTGCTGAGCGCCGGGGTCGGGCAGGCACCGGCCCGGCAGGCGGCACTCAAGGCCGGGCTGCCGGACAGCGTGCCCTGCACCACCCTCAACAAGGTGTGCGGCTCCGGCATGAAGGCGGTGATGCTGGCGGCAGACGCGCTGCGGCTGGGGGAGGTGGACGTGGTGGTGGCGGGCGGCATGGAGAGCATGAGCCGGGCCCCCTATTTGCTGGACAAGGCGCGCAGCGGTTTTCGCATGGGTCACCAAAGTGTGCTGGATCACATGTTCCTCGACGGTTTGCAGGATGCCTACGAGGGGCACCTGATGGGCCACTATGCCCAGCTGAGCGCGGACAGAGCCGGGCTGACCCGGGCCGACATGGATGCCTTCGCCATCGCCTCTCTCGAGCGGGCCCTGGCAGCCCAGCGAAGCGGCGCCTTCGGAGCAGAGCTGGCGCCCGTGATGGCCGGGGACACCCTGTTGCTGGCCGACGACGAGCAACCGGAGAAGGCCAGACCCGACAAGATACCGACCCTGAAACCGGCCTTCAGCAAGACGGGCACCATCACGG
>ERZ724523.1883-NODE-1883-length-12090-cov-4.641629_pt1 | contig 12090 bp, 6 predicted proteins | sample MGYA00376056_ERZ724523 | MGnify/ENA primary metagenome ERZ724523 (study PRJEB28724, sample SAMN07190888) | wastewater metagenome | isolation source: influent of sewage treatment plant in Hong Hong | place: USA: Christiansburg, Virginia | collected 2016-03-01 ... | reverse complement strand
TTTTTCGGTATTGACGGTCATGGGTATCTCCAATGTTTTAGGTAAATTATTGTTCGGAAAAGAGTATAACCGAAATATCACCAAAATGGTGCAGTGCAGCATTGGTTGGTGGTAAGCAGAAGTTAAATTGAATGTTGCATTTTTTGATACCCGCCGTTCAGCCCAGAGAGGTCACGAACGGTTGCTTTCCTATCTGACGAATGCGTATTCCGTGCTCAAAACGGCCATCACGGATACTCAATTGCGACCGCTCTGCCAAACCCTGTTTTTTGAACTAGAGTCCCCCGAAGCGGACGTTGTCGACCTCACGCACACGGCCAGGAACCTCCGGTCGCCAATCCTCCAGAGCTGTCAATTAAATGGCCGCTCCACTATGAAAGCTGCCGGGTAGCCAATGCGTGCAACTCGGCCAGTGCGGTCAGTGGGGTGCTGTGTCATCAACGGCGGCAATAGGCAAGTCAGCGGTAGTAGAGTCGGAAGTCGGATCAAACGATTGCTTGGCACTTGAACCAAGCGAAAAATCAATTCTGTTGGTGATCAGTGGCTCGTACTTGCATCTGTTTCTTCCTGTTAGCCTTCGTTGGAAAACGATTGTCGGGTCCATACGTCCCGGCCGATCAGCGCGTTAATCTCGCGTTCGAGCGCCGTCACTTCCTCGCCGGTCATCAGTTCCAGACCGTCGATCAGGGCGTCGATTTTTGCTTCATAGTTAGGATCGGAAGCCAATTGTTCGTGATAGTTGTAGCCTTTCAGCAATGACAAGTAGTGCGAATCGGGATCGCTTTCTCCGTGCATGCGCATGGTGAGCAAGTAGCTGCGCACAAACTGTTCGATTTGGGCGACCTTTACTTCCTCGGTATCGAACACATGTTCGAGTCCGCACCGCTTGCGCTCCAGATCGACATACGGGCGGCAATGGGACCATGCGCGGCTCAAGGATTCTGAGGCTTTTTCGAGGTAGCCTGCGGCTTCATGTAATGCTTCGGAAAGCATTCGGCGCCCACGCTCACCGTCGCTGGCGGCATCCGCGTTTATTCCTCGGGCCAGGCGATCTAGCAGGCGGGCCAATTCGTCGTAGTAAAGATCCTTCAGCTTGCCTGCCAATACGAAGTTGCCGATGGGCTTGCCATGAACATAGACCTCGCTGCGATGGCGCAGCCCCTTCGCAAACCGTCGAAAATGCGCATACCACTCGGGGTCGTCCCCGAAGTTGTGCTTGCCGAGATCGGGGCAGGAATCCACGATTTTGGTTAGCAGTGAATCGATGTCATTTTCCAAGGCACCATTTTCACGCTTGAAAGCCAGCAAATACTCCAGAAACTGGCGTGGCTCATTGCCGTTCAAAGGGGCCTGATTTGCCCGTTCGAAATATTCTAGCACGGGGCCGGCCGCATCTGACATCGAAAAGCTTTGCCATTTCCACTTGCCAAGCAGAATGAGCAGCGCAATGGTCTGCAACATGCGCAAATGGTAGTAATTCCCATCCCGCACATCCTCCTTGCGCCAGAGACTTCTCGGACGATCGAGATCGTTGCAGAAATTCCTGATTTCCGCCCAATTCTGACGTAGCTCAGGCTCATCCTTGGCTTCTAGGTCGCCGATTGTCAGCGACATGAACGATTCAGCATTCATTTACGCTCCTTAAAACATCAAATCAATTGGAGTCAATACAACGTTGGCAGGCGTTTTCCCAAGCTCGGTAGGCGATGCTTGCATGCCGATGGGCTTCCTCAACTTCTTGCGACCATACGGTTTGCGGCTCAGGGCACTTGACCCAGCGGTTTTCTACTATCAGAAGCGATGGCGTTTCTTCAGCGAGGTTTTCTGGCTTGTCGGAAAGCAGATTCGGAAAATCAATTTCCGGCAGATCGTGATCGAGATAGCTCATGATCATTTCACGATAGCCACGGGATTGATGCAGTGTACCAATCTGGAGGAGGTACATAAGGTAGCGATAAAGCTTGGTGCTGGCCTGTAGTTCCGGCGAATAGGTGCTTGCCGATTCGCCATCGAGGAGGTCGATAAAGTTGGCTAGTTCATCGATCAACTGATTGGCTGCGCTCAAATGTTCGGCGCCCATCAGGCACTCGCACTGGCGTTGCTCGGCGTCGTCGCGAAAATCGAGTGCAGGCAGGTCGAGGGCCAGGGCATCCCACGGAACATGAATGCCGTGATAGCCGGATTCGCCCCCATCCGCTGAGCGCGGGCCGATGGCGCAATGCGTGCGAAGGTCGATACTGCCAAAGTAGTTGCGCTGTGCCGGGCGCCACGCGAACAGAGATCCTACCGCCAATGGCGTATTCAGCATTTCCTCGGGGCCGCTACTGCTTTTGGCCGGCATGACCTCCCGCAGGAGCCGCACGGGAATTTCACCTTGCGACAATGCGCCGTAATCGTACTTGCCGAACGAACTGCGTAGTTTGCCGGCCATCATGCTCAGGCTTCCAGCGCGAGATGCTTCGCGTATCCAGTCCAGAAACCGGCGGCTCTGCACCCGCTTGAACTGTTCAATGACAATATGGAGGATGTCGCCATTGATTTCGTCGCGTTCCCTGCGCGGCATGAAGCGGGTTACGGATTCGCCCTCGGGAGTTACCATTCCCCAGTCGCCCGCCAGATTTTGCACGACGAAATGGCCATCGTATTCGCCAAGCACGTCGCGCCATTCTGGTCTCAGGAACCACTGGCCAAGCGAATCTACACCTTTGGGTCCGAACACACCGACCGGGCCTTGCCGGCTGCCGTCCGACAGGGTCAGTGTAAGCCCCAGCGTATCGGCCTGTGCCAAACCCAGTTGCACGGTGGCGAGGCCGCTATCGATTTGGTCTGTACGGGCAAACTCGGCGGGTAGCAGCGCTTCGCCGCATTCATCGACATAGGTCCACAAGCCATTCTCGAAGCACTTCGCCGGTCCGGTGTGACAGATCGACAGGTAGAAGGTATCGATATATCGCCAGCGGATTGGTCCGCAGCGGCCGGTTGCCAGATTGAACAGGCCGATTGGTGCATCGTTGTTCACGTCCGTGCGACTGACGAACGCAAAGTGCCCATCCAGGCGTTTTGCTGTCAGCCCCTCTGGCAAAGGGTTGGCGCCCGACCACGCCTCGACAATGCTGCCGTTGGCTAAATCATCCCCTCTGAGCCAGCAACCATCAGCATGCTCGACTTCACCAACCCAGATCCAGCACCAGGGCTCACGCCGTCCCGAGGGAAGGGGGATTTCAGACAGCACCGGTTTGCCGAGGCCTCTCGGCTGCGGAAAGCTCATGGCAGGGAACTGGCAAGGCAGCACGAAGCGACCCTCAATATCGATCAAGCCCCAGCGCCACAGCAGGACGGTACCGCTACCCACGGAGACAGGAACCTGGCGAATCACCGGCAGCAGCCAGTTGTATCTGCGGAAATCGAGGCCTTCCGCCTTTTCTTCGCGCCAATGGCCTTGTGACCACACCAGGTAAAACGGGCCGCGACCGACCCAGGTGGCCGGCCAAGACGTTGGGAATGCAACCTTTTCGGTTGGCGTATGGACCGGTGACCAAGCGGACAGCGGATGGACGTCCCGCCCAACCAGCAGGGGAATGAAGCGCAGCTCGCCGTCGTAAGCCCAGACCATTTCTGGCATGCCATCGCGCACGCCCGGCCAGTCCTTGGCGGACCGACCCTGCATACGTTGCAGAAAAACATCGCGAATGTCGTCTTCGGTATAGGGCGGGAGCTTGATTCTCTCGGCGTCAAAACGGGGCGGTTGCGCGACCCGGCTCAGCAGTTCCGAAAAATTCGGCCACTGTTCCGGCTGTATGGGGCGGCTGGCGGCAAACGCCAGCATTTCCTCGAAAGGCGAGGGCAGATTTTGTGGCGGCCGCTGCTGCCACCATTCAATCAAGGCATCGCGCGACACCCGGATGGCAATGACCCGGTCCCGTCGTTGCAGTATGGGCCACCATGTGATGCGCAGGCTCTCGGCATGTTCCTCGTCGCCTTCAATCAGGACATCTTGCGGGCCGCGATGGGAGAGATAACCTTTTTCCAGATACCAGATGCAGTCCTTGCAAGGTTCCCACGGCGATCTGAAGTCGTCGCGCAGCCAGTGTGCACCGGGTATTTCCAGCAAGGTTTCAAGACGCAAGCTGCCGCGCGTCAGGGCCGCATCCAGCGTCAGCGCCCATTCCGGGGTGGGTTTGTAGGTCCAGCGGACCAAACGCCGCTTTTCATCGGTGCTGGCCTGCCGGAACAGTACAAACCATTGCCGATATGCCTCGCGTACTGGCGCATAGTGGCGGCGAATCTCGGCCAGCAGGGCGGGCTTGGGCAAAGGCATCTGGTCCGCGGCATCGGCGCCATCGCGCGCTGTCCAGTGCTCGCTGAACAAGGTGCCGAGGCCAAAGGCGGCCATCTCCTGCTTCAGGTCTTCGCCGCACTCGGTACTACGACGCAGTATCTGGTCGGCGTGGAAGAAAATGTTTGTCACCTTGTCGAGGTGTTGGCGATGGTGCGCTAGCCAGTGCTTGGTGCTGGCATTCGTTAACCAACCTGTACGCGGCTCGTTCTCGAACCAGCGGCAGAACGCACGCAAGGCATCGCTCAGGCGGGCGGTGCATCCGGCCAGCGCCGGCGAGCCAAAGTCATGTGGGGAAAAATGGCGCACCTCGGCATCGTCCAACTGCATCTCTTCCTTGAGATAGGCGGTGCGTCGCCAAGGACCCGAACCGATCAAAGCAGGTAGGGTTTCGTCACAGAAAACAGACGGCAAGGCATCCTCGTCATGGTGTTCCTGGATCATGCCGAGCAAGCGACCGAAAAAATTGGGGCCGCGCGTATTGGAGAAATGCAGTGCCAGTCCGCCGCATACCTCATGAAGGCGATATCCGCCCGGCGTGGCGATATTGGCGACAATCGGGCTCAGCCAGATTTCGGTCAATGCCCAGTCCTGAAAGTGAGGCACACCATCTGCATCCAATTCATGAAATGGATACCAGCTTTCGCCGAGGCTCGTGGCGAGAGAGTCGATAAGTTCAATGCACAGGGCTGGCGTTGTCGGGCCGCCACCTTCAATCCAGCCCGGTAGGATGGTGATCGGCGTTGCGGTGAGGCGCACTGCGTCGGGGGCATCAGGCCGCTCGCCAAAAACCAGGCAGAGTTCATTTACGCCGGTTCGAGCGTCATGGGTGCGCCAGACCCCTTGCAGTCGGCGGCCGAGGTGACGCGAGAGGCTGGATGTGATCTCGGAGGGGTTGGGCCACTCTGAGGGGGGCTGATCAGTTCTCATGTAAGCAAACTTCCCATTTGCTACGGTCAACCGGAAAAAGAGGCGAATTTTGAAACCATGAAGCGCGAAATTCTTCGTTCATGTCTCTTGGAAGTGGTACGCCTTGGCGATGCTTCATCATGTTTTTTCCGGTATATGTGCGGATTAATGAATGTCATTTGGGCGCCAGATGACTAAGGCGCCAAAGACGACCATGCGCGGTCAACTCACCTTGGCGGTCAGCCACGCAGGCGGGAAATGCCGTCACACGGTGAGGTGTTGGGTTTTCCTTTCGGTCACTTTTCAGGATTCAAAATTCCGTGAATAATTTTTGAGAATACCGGAGCAGATGTCTCTCCACTGTAGCGGAGTGATCCTTGTGGAAACTGAAAAATAATGCCAACTAACCATTGTGGATTCAGCGCTGGCGCCATGCCGACAAAGGCGGCAACACTTGAGCCCTGTGTGGGTTTGCTAGGGGTGCTGAAATCATCAAGCCTGCTCGCTGTTACCGTGGCAGTCTTGCCGGCGACCCGTGTGCCGGCAGCCTGCGCTTTGGGTGCAGTGCCTGTTGGCCCAGAGGCAGTCTCAAGCATTAAGCGCATGCTGTGCGTTGTATCCGCTGAAAAAACTCTGTCTTCGGGGTGATTTTCGGTTCCGTTAAGAATGCTTACAAATTTCAATACGCCACCATTGGCTATTGGTAGGTAAGCTTTGACGACTTGCATCAGATTGGTCTCGATGTGCATGCCTGGTTCAGCCTGCATGCCCGGTGTCCATTCACCCCAAGCAATGGTTTCGTGATTTACCCCGCCGATCAAACCAGAAATCCCCAAGGTTTCACCAATGCCTAAGGACTTGGTTAAACCTTGTACTTCTGCAATTGGGAGTTGCATGGCGACCTTTGCTAGACCATTATTCGATGACTTAGCGACGATTTCCGCAATGCTCAGCGTTTCCTCTGGGTGAGTATCACGAATAATTGTCTTATCGATTTTGAGAGGGCCTTTTCCCAAGTTGACTACTGTCGTAGGCTGAAATCGGCCGGTATCAATACCATGAGCAACAAGCAGAGGTGCTAGCAAACTTCCAATTGGAAAATTGACTGCTACGGCACGATTTAGAATTCGTTCCGGCTGATAGGGATTGCGATAAGTTGAGGCATCATTCGGGTCGAAATCCGGCGAACTGACCATGGCACGTATCGCACCGCTCTGAACCTCGACGACAACGGCAGCGGCACCCACCGCGCCGTAGGTTGCAACTCCCTTCTGCAGGGTATTACGCACTAAACCTTGAATTTCCGGGTCCAGTGTCGTCTGCAAAGGCATTCCCAGTCGTTCGCCTTTGCCTTGTGGCGCTCTTAGCTTATAGTTAGCGACTAACTCCAAACCCTCTTGACCAAATTGAATGTCTGATAACCTAACAAAGCCGATTGGATGGGCAAAAAGTGATCCTTTGGGATAGTGGCGTGCCGGGCGTTCAATAAGCCGTAATCCGGCAATATTTAGCGTAGCGATTTTCTTTGCAATGATTGGGTCGATGGCCCAAGCCAGAATTTTTTGTCTGGTATCCGACTTGTTTCGACTGGTGAGCCGGTCTGAAACAATGGATTGCACTTGAGGCCAATCGCTCAATGCGTTAAGCAGTAAAGCGCGCCGCGTATCTTCAGATGAGTGTTTGGATGGCACATGCTCGTTATTGCGTGAATTGACTGGCGAAACTCCCCAGAAGTCATGTGGCACAAACCATAGATCGAAAGCAGATATTGTTTCTGCTATTGGCTCACCGTTTCTGTCTAAAATGCTCAGGCGCGATAGTTTTTGTTGATTAACTGTAAATGTTTGAGCTCTACCTTCTTGTGCCGAGCGCGCAGAAATTGTTAACGAAAGACCAACTATTACGGTGACAATAATTCGTCCCGTAGGCGTACTCCAGAAAAAATTAGACATATGCTAATTTTTGTTTATTAAATTAACCGAGGCGACGGGGCAAATAAAAATCGCAAGCGATCTGAATCGAAAATTCATGGCGTGATCCGGAAAAGAGTTGTTTGGTCTAAATTTCGACGGGAAAATTGAAGAGTGAGCCAAAGCAATTAGAATTTATTGGGTAGCGTAAACACCTTCAATCATTTTTCATTACAATTAGCATCTGCCCACCAGGCACGCGTATGGTCACCTACACCACCCCCTGTGCACATTTTAGTTTCATCTGCACGTTTCCTAGCTTGCTCGCTGGCTTCGCTCATTCCAGATGCCCGTACCTCAACGGTTGCTTTCGCACCGGTTGCATACAACGAACCTAAGCAAGTGATTTTGCAAGAATACAGACGACCATTTCCGCTAACGCTTCCTGAACTCAAACTCCGTGCCCAAGCCCCGCTACGAAATTCCTCACCTCTTTTAATGCTCTCATTGTCTATTTTTGCCTGAGACCTTTTTCTTTCTTCAAGGCATTTTCTGTCACATTTTATTTGAGCCAATGAGTTATTAAAATTGGATTTATCTATTACGGGAGAGTTTCTAATAAAGATAGCATTTATTGTTGAGTAAAATTTGTCAAATTCACTCACTGATTTATTTGTATCGTAATAAACGGAATTTAATCCATACAAAAAATTATCATCCGTTATACGAGCGTACCGACTTTCTGATGAAGTATCTGCAGTCCAGAGATTTTTTCTTATCTTCATCTCAGAGCTGTATCTATTTTCACGCATATACATATCTAAGCCTGGATGCATGCATGTTTTTGGGTGAATTGAACCGTTTAAAAATGCTGTGCTTGGCAAAATCCAGTCCTTCTGGCCAAGAAATCGATTATTTCTTGCTGCTTCCATGGCCTCGTACCAACTGACATTCTTAGGTGAGCCGATGCATGCACCATCTTTGTAAGTTTGCCCATACAAACATAGTTGCCAGATTGTGCCATCAGTGCCTGTAATGGTTCCGTCACTATTTACAGTACAAGTTTTATCCGATTTTTTGTTCGAGGTCGAATTCGTAGCTGACCATTTGCCATCAGGAGAAAACGAACCTCTTTCAGTCTGACCACTTCGCCACGTAAAGTATCCCTCACCGTCAAAGTTGTTCTTGATAAACCTCCCGGAGTATTTGTTTCCATTTTTATAATAAAACGTACCGTCCCCCGTTCTGTAGCCATCAATAAAATCACCTTCATATTTACCCCCACCAGAGTAATAATAAATCCCTTTGCCGTGAGCCAAACCATTTCGACAAGTCCCGCTGTAAGTGCCTTCTTCAATATTGCCAAGGGTTTTACAACTTGAGGCAGTTGGAATTGTAGAAACGCATCCGTAAAGAGCTGTGATTGAAAATAATATAATAAATAGTAATTTCATTTAAAATCTCTGAAAATGGTTTCCATGGATATATGTAACTTATAGACGATTATAATAAAACAGAAAAAATGGAACGGCTTCATGCATTGGCTATGATAAACAAATTGGACTTCTTTCGAATTAATTGTGCTCATTGCCTGTGACAGGAGTTGCCTAATTAATTTTACTAGTATGTTTTGTTGTTTTAAATAGTAAATTACCGTTTTGTAATTATATTAAATATTATTGACGGTTCGCTTAAAGTATTTATTTTGTGAAATGTTTAAGTAAAAAAATCATAGTGATATTTTTGATTATTCTGTGCATATTCTTGGAGTGAACTGTTTCTCTAAGTCAATTGCGTGACACTCCCAATGCCCCTCCCTAAAAACCCAACGAACACGCCGATTTTCAGCACTTGAGACGGCTAACGTTATTTCTATTGCACCTGCTTTTAATTCAATTCGTTTTGTTTCCTGGTTTGGTTGATCAACAAAATTTAATTCTTCTGGTGTGGGAGGAACTCCGCTTGCCACCAATAATTTTGCGTAATTTTGGCGCAGATCCTCTTGCCAGATGGCAGCATTGACTTGGTCTCGAATTGACGCTTGTTGTTCTGAAAAAATTAAGCCAAGAAGCATCGCACCAATCGGAACACTTAATCCGAACAACATTTGCAATGGGTGAATATGGCTTTCTAATGCCAAGCTTTTCCTTAGTGTTTCTTTTTGTTGCTCTGTAGACGAAGGTAGGCTCGTTCCAATTTCACTTAATCGTTTGTACTGGAATCCGTCTGCGTAATATGCGCACGGCAAAAACAACAATGTCCAAACACCAAAAATGGCATATGGAAGCATGTGCCAAGCTGCACCAAGCATTAGTAAAGCACTTAGAGCCGCTAGTGATAGTAACGAAATCGCTAACGCAGGAACTGGTAAGCGGTAGGCAAAAAACCAAAACGATTGCCCGGCGCCAGCTGCTAAATTAAATGCTTTTGGCAGAGATTTTCCTGCTTGCACTTGTTCGTGAATTCGACGCATTCTTTGCCCAAATGTATTATTTGGTATTGCTTCCGTCCATTGGAATCCTTCTGGTAAAAACTGCGCCAACTGTGATTGTAGAACTTCAATGGAAGCTGGTCGCTGATTCTCTTCGAGAGCCATGCAGCTATTAATTATGTCGCTTAGCTTTGATGAGACACCCTGTGCAAGGTTTTTTAACGATGGTAATTCCTTTCCCAAAATGCGCTCTTTGGCATCGGTTGGCCTTTGACCGGAAAGGCAGTAATACATGATTGCGCCAAGCGCATAAATATCAGTCCATGGTCCCATTCTTGAATGGTCGTTTTCGTATTGTTCTGGCGCACCAAAATTTGGAGAGACAGCAAAAAAACCTTTTGTCTTGTCTACTTGAGCATCTACCGTTTTTGCATTTCCAAAATCAATCAAAACTAGACGACCCCGTTCGTCAATCAATAAATTCTCGGGTTTTATGTCTCGATGAAACACGCCTGCCTTATGTACAGCGGATAAACCGTCGCATAGTTGCCATATCCATTGAAGAAGTCGTTGCGGATCAATTTTTTTATTTCTCTTCACGTGGTAAGCAACGGACTCTCCCGTGATGAGAGACATTGAAAAATAGGCCGTATCGTTCTCGGCGAAAAAATCGGTGACATGAACTACTGAGTCAATGTTGTCTAGTCGTGCAAGTTTCCGTGCCTCATCAAGAAATAATTCCCGTTGCTGATTATAGGATGGCTGCAGTGACGAACGTAAAACTCGGACCGAAGCTCCTCCTTCATCCCGGGTCACGAGTCCGCTGGGAAATAATTCTTTAATGACTATTTTTCTATGAAGAATGCGATCCCAAGCAAGATAGGCAATTCCAAATCCACCAGGCTCACCAATGGTATTGCCAATAATATATTTGCTATTTAATACCCAGCCTATAGGTAAGGTATCTCCGGCCGTTGGCTTGTTATGTTCTCCGCATTTTTCACAAACATTTTCTTTGACGGCCAGTGCAAAGCACTTTCCACATAATGAATGAGGATTTTTCAAAGGAGTGCTCATGATGTTTTATGCATTTTCAGGAGTAACCAAACATTGATCCCTGGAAAGCTTGCCCAAACCAAAGGGGTTTTTATAAAAATTAAATATATGGCGGTGGCCCAATTAATAATCATCACTACCAACAATAAAACTATGGCGGAAATTGGGTCGTCGAAAATCAGCCAGCAGGCTAATAAAAAACCGAAGTGGATTGCCAAATTAGCAATCATTGCCACTGGAGTCGAGGCACATGGTAATATTTCTGAGAAACATTTTGCCTTTGATGGCGGAAGAGAGACGGGGTTTATCTTTTCTTCCTTTGAAACTTTGGGTGCTTCTTCTTTGATTTGACTTTTTGGTATTTCTTTTGAAGAAATGGCTAACGAAAAATCGCTCAGGAAATCAGTAACGCAGGGATGGCGGTCTGTTGTTCGTAGTGATAATGATTTTTTGACTACCAACCAAACCGGATCAGGCATAATCTCTGGCTTGTTAAGGGGGTCGCGATTTTCCTTCTGCCTTAGCTTCAATGCTCGCTCTGTCCAGGCTGCGGGCTTAGTACCTGAAATTAACAGGTAAGCCATTCCTGCAAGTGCAAAACAATCACTCCACGGCCCTGGTGATCCATACGTACTGGCTTCCATGCTACTTGCAATTTCAGGAGGGCCGAAATCAGTCTGGATACCTGTGTGCACCGTTAGCGTATTGTTAAAATCCCGTGTCGCGCCCGTATCAAGTAATACTGGTTTTGTATCCTCGCCGACAATTAAAACATTGTCAGGTTTTAAATCCCGATGAATAAGATTGTTGGAGTGTAGAAATTTCAAGGCGCTGCCAATTTGGTGCAAGATGGAAAGCACTGAGTTGCCATCACGAAGCTTATTGGCAACTTCATGTAGCGGTATTCCATCAACGTATGGCATTACCAGATAGGTTGTTCCAAATTGGTCAAATGATTCATAAATTGGAACGAGGTTCGGATGTCGCAGGCCATTATTGCCAAACTTTAACGCTTCTTCATGTGCATTTTTACGTTGGTGCTCATGCTCCCGTTTGGCATTACGACTTTTTTCTGTATGAGTAATGACGGTTTGTCCGTCATCGGAGCGTCTTACACGATTTTGGTCGAAACACTCCTTGATTGCATAGCGGGTGCCATTCTTGTCGAGCGCCAAGTAAACGCATCCAAACCCACCAACCCCAATAACCTTTTGGATTTTGTAACGATTATTCGCAAGATTGGTATCGCGTAGTAAGTAGAGCGAACTCATATTTTTTTAGGTAAGCAATTAAAATCAGAGTTTTTCAATGTGCGGAGCATTGTTTTCACCTGTCAGTTGAAAACAAGATGCTCTCTGCGAAAGCTATTCTGGTGGCTTTTGTGAGCTTATATCTTGGGTACGACTTCCTTGGGTACGACTTCCTTGGGTACGACTTCCTTGGGTACG
>ERZ724523.1881-NODE-1881-length-12093-cov-5.073434_pt1 | contig 12093 bp, 13 predicted proteins | sample MGYA00376056_ERZ724523 | MGnify/ENA primary metagenome ERZ724523 (study PRJEB28724, sample SAMN07190888) | wastewater metagenome | isolation source: influent of sewage treatment plant in Hong Hong | place: USA: Christiansburg, Virginia | collected 2016-03-01 ... | reverse complement strand
TAGGGAAACTATAATTTGAGTGACCTAAAGATCAAATCGTTAAAAAGTACTATTTGGAGTTTTATTGAGAATTTTGGTACCCAAGGTATTCATTTTATTTTTGGTGTTATTTTAGCAAGATTATTATCTCCTAAAGATTATGGTATAATTGGTGTTCTTTCTATATTTATGGGCTTAGCAAATATTATTGTAGATAGTGGATTCAAACTTTCCATTATAAGATCTAGAAATATTTCACATGAGGATTGTTCAACTATTTTTTATACTAATCTTATACTTAGCTTAGTAGTATCTTGTATATTGTTTTCATCTTCTTCATTGGTTGCTGATTATTTCCGAATAGAAGTATTAAAATCTATCCTAAAAGTATATGCTATTATACCAATTCTTAATGGCTTTGGGATCGTACAAATGGCTCTAATGCATAAAAGTTTGGCATTTGACAAAATTGCAAAAATATCAATAAGTTCAAATATAATATCTGGAGTAATTGCTATTATTATGGCTTTATTAGGATATTCATATTGGGCATTGGTATATAAATCTGTTGCTTCTGCTTTATTTATCAATATATTTTTGTGGTTATATAGCGATTGGAGGCCTAAATTTGAATTTTCATATCTTAGCTTAAAAAAACATTTCAATTTTAGCATTAAGATCCTCATGACAGATCTCGTTGATGTTATTTTTGATAATATTTATTCGCCCATATTTGGGAAAAAGTTTTCCATAAAAGAGCTTGGTTTTTTTAGTAAGGGGAGATCTTTTGCAGATTTAATATCGCATACTTTATCTGCAAGTGTTCAGAAAGTTAGCACACCTTTATTAGCTTCTATACCTGAAAATAATGATATAATAAGTCCTTTTAAAAAATTGTTGAAAGCCGTAACGATGCTGATCTTTCCTATATTAACATTGTTTATTATTATAGCACCAACTCTTTTTTCCACATTACTAGGCGAAAAATGGCTTCCAATTGTTCCTTATTTTCGCATTTTAGCATTTGCTGGATTTATCTACCCAATATTGAATTCTTGCAGTTGTCTATTCCAAGTAGAAGGAAGGTCCGATCTTATTTTCATTTATGCTTTAGTAAACAGAATATTGCAAATTTTAATTCTTTTAATAACACTAAAATATAATACTATAATTATAACAGTAGGGATATTATTCCATTCCTTATTTTGTTTAATATTAATGCTATTTAACATAAAAGTATTTTTAAAGATTAAAGTCATACCTGTGTTAAGAGTTTTAAAATATCCTATATTACTGTCAATAATAATAGCTATTTCAGCTAAATTAGTTAATCTAATATTTTTAACATTAATATATGATATTATTGTAATTATTATTCAATTTATTTTATCATTGTTAGTCAGTTATATATTTTTAAAATTATCTGGGTCTGAGGAATTATCTTTAATTAATGAAATATTTATAAATCGTTTATTCAAATCTAATAAAGTCAAAATGGAAAATATATGAAGGCAATAATTCTTTCCGGTGGACTTGGTACCCGTCTTAGACCTTTTACAGAAGTAATTCCTAAACCACTTTTACCAATTGGGGAAAAAGCGGTTTTAGAAATTCAAATAGAGCACTTAAAAAATAATGGGTTTGATCATATTTTTTTAGCAACCAACTATAAATCAGAATATATTGAAAATTTCTTCGGTAATGGCGATAAATATGGAGTTAAGTTAACTATCAGTAAAGAAGATAAGCCATTAGGAACTGTAGGTCCTGTAAAGCTACTTCAGAATCAGTTAAATGATGAGCCATTTTTAGTGATGAATGGTGATATTCTCACTCTTTTGCCTTATAGAAATTTATATGAATTTGCCTGTTCTAAAGAGACATTATTAACTATTGGAACCAAAGATATATTTACACCTTTCCAGTTTGGAAATATTCATACTGAAGGTGATTTTGTTACTGGGATAGAAGAAAAACCAAATATTAAAACTACTATTCTGGCTGGAATTTATATTTTCAAACCGAAAATACTTGATTTAATACCCGATAATACGATGTATAATATGGATAAATTGATTATAGATATGCTCGCCAAAGGTTTGCCTATTTCTCATTATCCGATTCAGGAATATTGGCTGGATATTGGACAAGTGGATGATTATGAAAAAGCACAGAATGAATTTAAGGAACATTTTCAGTAGAATTAAGTCCACAAATTTACACGGATTGACACGAATAGAAGGTTGAGAGGGTTGAGAGGGTTGAGTGATTTTAATAGCGAATTATATTATAAACTTGACAATTATAAAATAAATAATTCGTGATAATTTGTGAAAATTTGTGGACAAAATTCGTGGATAAAGAAAAGGACAATATGAAAGTTCTTGTTACAGGTGCTGATGGTTTTATTGGTTCCCATCTTACAGAAGCATTATTGAAAGAGGGATATAAGGTAAGAGCTTTGTCTCAATACAATTCTTTCAATTATTGGGGTTGGCTGGAAGATATTAACCCAAGCTCAAATTTGGAAATTGTATGTGGAGATGTTCGAGACCCTAATTTTTGCAGAGAGATAAGCAAAGATATAGATGTTATTTTCCATTTAGCGGCATTAATTGCTATTCCTTATTCCTATATTGCACCTGAAAGTTATATTGAAACAAATGTAAAAGGGACTTTAAATATTTGTCAAGCAGCCAAAGATAATGTAGTGAAAAGAATTTTAGTTACCTCCACCAGTGAGGTTTATGGCACAGCTAAATATGTCCCTATTGATGAAAAACATCCTTTGCAACCTCAATCACCTTATAGTGCTAGTAAAATTGGAGCTGATGCAATTGCGATGAGTTTTTATAATGCCTTTAAACTACCCTTAACTATTGTGCGTCCTTTTAATACTTATGGTCCCAGGCAATCTGCCAGAGCCGTAATTCCGACAATAATAACTCAAATTGCGAGTGGTATAAAAGAAATTAAATTGGGAGATACAACTCCAACTCGTGATTTCAACTATGTAAAAGATATTTGCCGGGGTTTTATATTATTATCCAAATGTGATCAAGCAATTGGCGAAACAGTGAATATTGGTTCTAACTACGAGATTTCTATAAAAGAGACCTTTGAATTGATAAAAGATATTATGCAAAGTGATGTTAAACTTATTACTGATGAACAGCGTATCAGACCTGAAAAATCAGAGGTCTTTCGTCTGTGGTGTGATAATAGAAAAATGAAAGCATTAACAGGTTTTGAGCCAAAATATAGCATCAAAGAAGGATTGGAAAAAACGGTGGAATGGTTTACGAACCCACGAAATCTGGTAAAATACAAACCGGGAATCTATAATCTTTAGTCCACGAATAATAAAGGTTGAGAAGGTTGAGAAGGTTTAGAGGGTTGAGATAATGAGAGAATATGGTTTTGAAAAGTTAAGTGTATGGCAGAATTCCAGGAAATTGGTTAAACAAGTTTATTGTCTTACAAAACAATTACCTTCAGAAGAGAAATTTGGTTTGGGATCACAAATGCAACGAGCTATTGTATCAGTTAGTTCAAATATTGCAGAAGGTGCATCAAGATCTGGCAATAAAGATCAAAGCCATTTCTATCAGACAGCTTATGCAAGTTTGATGGAAGTTCTTTGTCAGCTTATGCTTTGTCTTGATTTAGGATATACAAAAGAAGAGGATTATAACAACCTTAGAGAGGCAATTGATAAAATTTCTTATTAAATCCATCAACTTCGCAATTCTGCTTTAAATAAACCATCTCAACCTCCTCAACCTTCTCAACCTAAATAACATGGAATATCAATATATAATTGACTTCATCCATAATATGAATACAATATAAATGTGCTTTAATAAATAAGGTGAAAGTATAATAGTTTATGAGAATAAATTACAATTTATTAAAAAAAATTGAACAGGAATATGGGGAATCCTGGTATATTTTAAATGTAGAGGAATTCAGGCATAATTATCAAGAATTGTCTAATGCCTTTAATAAGATATATCCGTATACAAAAATCGCCTATTCCTACAAGACGAATTATATTCCTGCACTATGCAGATCAGTAAATGATGAAGGTGGTTATGCAGAGGTCGTTTCTGAGATGGAATATGATCTGGCTCTTGCAATAGGAGTAAACCCAACTAATATTATTGTTAATGGGCCCTATAAACCGGCAAAAGCATTTGAGAAATATTTACTAAGTGGAAGTATAGTGAATTTGGATTCTTATGAGGAATTTAGTTTATTACAAAAAATTTGCAGAGAGCATCCAGATAAAATATTTAATATAGGTATTAGATGTAACTTTGAACTAAATAACGCTCAAATTTCAAGATTTGGCTTTGATACGGGAAAAGAGTCCTTTTATCAAATGATAAATGAAATAGAACATATTAAAAATGTCATATTTACTACTCTCCATTGCCATTATCCTTATAGAAGTTTGAGATTATTTGAAGAACGAATCGATCAAATGATAAACATCTATAATAAAATTTGTAAGAATAATAAACCATATTTCATTGATATTGGAGGGGGTTTAGGTGGTAAGGTTGATGAACGAATTAAACAACAACTTAATTATAATGTTGCAGATTATCAGGATTATGCTGAAGTGATAGCGACAAAAATGAAGAAAGAGTTTGGAAATGATCAAAATAGACCATTTTTGATAATAGAGCCAGGAACAGCTTTAGTAGCCAACACTATGCATTATGTATGTAAAGTTGTAGAGATAAAAAATGTTCAAAATAGGTATATCGCTATTACTTCTGGCTCAAAAATAAACTACCATCGCTTAGCAACAAAGCTTAATTTACCATTCTCTGTATATAGTAACAATAATCAGCAACGACAATTTTATGATTCAATTGATATATCTGGTTATACCTGTATGGAAGATGATTATCTGCATACAAATTATAAAGGTGAATTAGGTATTGGTGATTATCTTGTTTTTGATAATGTTGGTTCTTATTCTATTGTATATAAACCACCATTTATTCTGCCCAATGTTCCTATCATAGCATTAAATAATGGATTAATTAAAATATTGAAAAAAGCCGAAACTTTTAAATATATTTTCCAGACATATAATCTTAAGTAAAAGGAGAAGGTTATGGATAACAGATTAAACAGATTAATTTGGTTTAAAGGGGAAATCATTCCATTAGATGAAGCCAAAATAAATATTATGACTACTACTGCTCAATATGGAATAAATGTCTTTGAAGGTATAAGATGTTATTACAACAAAGAGCAAAATAAATTATATTCTTTTAGGTTGAATGATCACATTGAAAGATTATTTCAATCGGCAAAATTATTAAGATTTTCTCTTGATGACGGGATCACAAAAGATTATATATTTGATAATTTAACAAATATTGTTAAAGCCAATAATTACCAAGAAGATATATATGTTAAAATAAATATGTTTTTAGATGGTGAGGGTAGTTGGAGTTCCTTAAGCCCTATTGGTTTAGTAATATATTCCTATCCTAAAGGTAGAGTATATACTAATAAACCTGGTATTACTTGTTGCGTTTCCTCTTGGGAAAGAATAAGTGAATTTGTAATTCCTCCCAGAATTAAGGCTGGTGCTAATTATATAAACAGCAGATTTGCTCTTTTGGAAGCAACAATGAATGGATATGATTCTTCTATTATTTTAAATAGAAACGGCAAGGTTGCTGAAGGTCCTGGTGCTTGTTTATTTATAGTGAGGAATGGTAAGTTGATAACCCCACTTATAACAGCTTCTATTTTAGAAAGCATCACAAGACAATCAATTTTGCAAATAGCAAAATCTGAACTTGGTATTGAGGTTGAGGAACGTGATATTGACAGGACAGAATTATATATATCTGATGAAATATTTTTTGTAGGAACTTCTGTGGAAGTTCTTCCTATTTTATGTATAGATCATTATGAGATTAATGAAGGTAAAGTTGGAAATATTACAAAAGAGCTAAGAGAATTATATTTTAAAATAGTTAGGGGTAAACAAAATCATTATAATAACTGGTTAACTGAAATATAATTGAAGGAGTTAATAATGGAATTTATTTCAATCACTAACGATGTTAAATTAGCTCAATATTTTGAATACTGCGGTATTGATGATATTATGGTTGATTTGGAAATTATTGGTAAAGCTGAAAGGCAAAAAGGGCGTAATACTGTTATATCTGTTCACAGTTATGAAGATATAGAAAAAATTAAAAATTGCTTAACTACATCTAAATGTTTAGTAAGAATTAATTCAATTTATGAAGGGTCGGAGCAAGAAATAGAAGAAGCAATAAAAAGAAAAGCAGATATTATAATGTTGCCTATGTTTAAGACAGTTGCAGAAGTTGAAACATTTATTACATTAGTTGATGATAGAGCTTTGAAATATTTACTATTGGAAACTCCTCAGGCACTAGTAAGAGTTGATGATATTCTTGATGTTAAAGGAATTGATGCTGTACATATAGGTTTGAATGATTTATCAATAGGAATGGGATTAGATTTTTTATATGAACCGTTAATTGGAGGCATTATTGAATATTTATGTCAAAAGTTTGCTAAGAAAAAGATAAAATATGGCTTTGGTGGAGTTTCACGTTTGGAAAAAGGGAAGCTTATTTTATCTGAACACTTTCGTCTTGGCTCAAGTATGGTTATTATTAATAGAGATTTTAGAAAATATAAAGATAAATATGAAGAAGTTATACAAGAAATTAATATGCAGTATGAGATTGATAAAATAAACAGATACTTGGAAAGCTTAGAAAATATAAGTAGTAGTGAACTGGAAAATAATAAGTTAAAATTAAAAGTAGATATACAGAAACAAATTCAGGAACAAATTAAAATTATCAAAGCATAATTTATGATAATTTGTGCAAATTCGTGGACAAAGAAAAGAAAGTTATTAAAATTCTTGTTGGCGGTGCTGATAGCTTTATCGGCTCTCTTCTAACAAAAGCATTATTAAAAAAGGGATATAAGGGAAGAGCTTTGTCTTAATACAATTCTTTCAATTATTCGGGTTGGTTGGAACATATAGAACCAAGCTCAAATTTGAAAATTGTATGTGGACATGTCCGAGACCATAATTTTTGTAGAGAAATAAGCAAAGACATAGATGTTATTTTCCATTTAGCGGCATTAATTGCTATTCCTTATTCTTATATTGCAACTGAAAGTTATGTAGAGACGAATGTAAAAGGAACCTTGAATATTTGCCAGTCAGCTAAGGATAATAAAGTTAAAAGAATTTTGGTTACTTTCACCAGTGAGGTTTATGGTACTGCACAATATGTTCCTATTGATGATAAACATCCTTTGCAACCTCAATCAACCTATAGTGCCAGTATAATTTGAGCTGATGCAATAGCGATGAGTTTTTATAATGCCTTTAAACTACCCTTAACTATTGAGCGTCATTGTAATACCTATGGACCCAGACAATCTGCCAGAGCCGTAATTCCGACAATAATAACTCAAATTGCGAGTTGTGTAAAAGAAATTAAATTGGGAGATACATCTCCAACTCGTGACTTCAACTATGTAGAAGATATTTGCCGGGGCTTTATTTTATTATCCCAATGTGATCAAGCAATTGGAGAAACAGTGAATATTGGTTCCAACTATGAAATATCTATAAAAGAGACATTTGAATTGATTAAGGATATAATGCATAGTGATATTAAACTTATTACTGATGAACAAAGAATTAGACCTGAGAAATCAGAGGTCTTTCGTCTGTGGTGTGATAATAAAAAATGAAGGCATTAATTGGTTTTGAGCTAAAATATAGCATCAAAGAAAGATTGGAAAAAACGGTGGAGTGATTTACGAATCCACAAAATCTGGTAAAATACAAACCGGGAATCTATAATCTTTAGTCCACGAATTAGTCCACAAATTTACACAAATTAACACGAAATTGATGATTAATGATATGGTGTATAAAGAAGAATGCTACAAGATAATTGGGGCATGTATGAATGTTCATAAGGAATTGGGACCAGGATTTCTGGAAGCTGTATATCAAGAATCGTTAGCACTTGAATTTTTTGAGCAAAGGATACCTTTTGAAAAAGAGAAAGATATTCGCATCTATGATAAAAATAAGTTATTAGATAAATGCTATAAAGCTGATTTTTTATGTTTTGAGAAAATTATTGTGGAACTAAAAGCTCTTTCCGGACTTACGAACGATCATATCTCCCAATTACTAAACTATTTAAAAGCTACCAAACTTAGAGTTGGCTTATTAGTCAACTTTGGCTCTGCAAGCTTAATATATAAACGCCTCATCTTATAAATTCGTGTTAATTTGTGAAAATTTGTGGACTCGTGTCAATTTGTGTGAATTGGTAGAATTGTGATAGTTTGTGGATATCACATGATGAAATAGAGAAATCAATAGACAAGAATATTTGTTTTATGTTAATTAATTATGGTTGTTATTTAGTTACGAATGTTGGCAATTTGCCGAGAGAGGTTAGCGTATGTCAACCAGAAATAATAATCCAGTCCACGAATTTGGTCCACGAATTTACACGAATTAACACAAATTGTCACAAATGAAAGAAGAAAGGTTGAGAAGATTGAGAGGGTTTAGAGGGTTGAAATTTTTTTCGTATTTTGCTTAGAGGTAATCTCTTGATAGATAATACATTATAATTATTAGTGAAAATTTGTGTTAATTAGTGGACAAAAAACTATAGATTTGTCACACTTTTCCATTTTTGTCACCACCTATATAATTAGAGAGCAGAAAAAAATCTATCTGTTCTCAAAGAAATATATAAGGAGACAAAAATGAAAGCGTATGTAAAACTAATGCTTCCCGGGTTCACGGGAAATATGGATGATGTGGTAATATACTACAATTCTCATTTGAATAAGTATATTGCCCGCAGGAAAGTGATACCTAAATATACACCTTCCAATGATATCATTAAAGACATCTTTGCCTTTGCCAAACGCATAGAATTGAGTGAGTGTTATTTAAAGGACTGCCGTGAATATATCTTTCAGTTCAATCGAAAAAATCGTCGGCAAAATAGAGCTATGAGCACCTGGCCCAATGTTTTTATGAAAGTTATGCGTGCCACAATAAAGTCCTACCCCGATCTTGATCTTAAAACCCTAACCAGAGAAGAAATAATTGCAATGAATTTACCCTGCAGGTCTATTTATGAGTCAATAAATGCAGGATATCTGGAAAAAGTTCGCGGATATAATAAACTAGATAATATTCTATAATTCAATATATTATAAATATCTGCTTAAAGAAAAACTGCTTTTTAATCAATTAAAAATATAAGTAATATAGTTATCATATTGAAAATGCAGTTATTTTGTTAAAATTTATTTATATTCCTGCTTTCTCAGAAATGACAAAGGATAATTCATTCAAGAAATGATTTAACCTTATTGTTAACAAGGTGAAAAAGGAATGATTTTTTTTGGAGCAGATAAGTAAACAGATTTGGAATACTTTTAACCTTACCGCTGGATTTATAATATATGTTATTAACGGGATAAAAAAAATAAATAAAGGAGAAATGTGTTGAAAATATCTATATTTGGTCTTGGATATGTTGGTTGTGTCAGTTTAGGATGTTTAGCTCAAAACGGATTTGAAGTAATTGGAATAGATGTTAATAAAGTTAAAGTAGATTTAATCAACAGAGGGCTTCCTACAATTATTGAAAAAGACATTGATATAATCCTAAAAGAACAGCATAAAGCAGGTAGAATTAGAGCAACTACAGATTATATGGAAGCCGTATCTAATAGTGAGGTATCCATAATTTGTGTAGGGACACCTTCTACAGAAAAGGGGCATCTGAATTTGGATTATATTTATGAAACTGCGAAACAAATAGGCCAGGCATTAAAGCAAAAAAAATCATACCATACAATAGTGATTCGGAGTACTGTTCTTCCTGGAACAAATTGCCAAGTGGGAGAAATTATAGCTCAAATATCAAATAAAATTCGCAACAGGGATTTCAGTGGTTTCTAATCCTGAATTTCTCAGAGAGGGTTCCGCTGTTCAGGATTATTATAATCCGCCCTACACTTTAATTGGTTCTGATGATAATAAAGCTGTTGATATTATGAGGGAACTGTATTCAAAGGTCAATGGAGAATTTTTTACAGTTGATATACAGACGGCAGAAATTATAAAATATGTAAACAATAGCTTTCATGCACTACAAGTTATTTGGCAGGGAAAGGATATTATGATTATATGCAATCATACCTTAACCATTTTGAAAAAGCTGGAGTTAAAGAAATTTGGCATAATTTTTCTCATCCTGTGTATCAACAATTTCTGAACCATCAATTTATTTCAGGTCTTTCTTGTCTTGTTCTTTTTTTTATTGAGGTACAACAAAAAAAAGAACTTTTCTGGGGTAATGTTAAGAAATAAATATATATTAAATGTAATATATAGATCTTATGAATAGTTATTTGGGATTTCAGATAATATATAATATTATCATATATAAAATTATCCGAAAAGAAATTGTTACACCAATAAGTTAGGGATTTATTAGAATTGTGATTAGTGGATAAGCTGTAGAATCTTTTTTTGTCCCTATTATGGTTATTATGGTATATAATGTTTTGCAGATATGGCACATAAATATAGAAATATTTTATAAAATATAAGGAAATACCTAAATGAAAATACTATTATTTGGAAATCGTCCTGGTGGACATATATTTTTCCGATATTTATATGATATGTTTATAGATCTGGGTCACAATGTTGATATGCTTGATTGGGGGGAATGTACGATATATTATGGTAATTTACAGAATTCTCATAGCATAAAAGGTCCAGTCATTGCAAATATTATTGCTACATTCCCAAGCTCAAAATTTAGATTTTTGAGTTGGATAATAAAAGTAATCAAGGGATTTCATACATTAGAAAAGAATTATGATGTAGTAAATATTCATTTTGGTAATTCAAAAAATATTCTTTTTATTCCATGGTTTAAAAAATGTGGGAGAAAAGTCATTGTATCTATGTGGGGATCAGATTTCTACTGTGCATCTGATAAGTCACGGAAAAAAGCTGAAATTTTGTATAATATAGCAGATATTATTCATTTTTCAAGTCCAGGTATGCGTAATGATTTTGTAAATTATTATCATAAGTACTCAAAAAAAACATATATAGCAAATATGCCTATGTATAATATTGAAATATTAAGTAATATGATTCAGAAATCAAATAAGATTGATATAATCAATAAATTGGAAATACCAAAAGGGAGTTTTATAATTACATGTGGTTATAAGGCAATGTCAAATTTGCAGCATAAAGTAATAATTGATGCCTTATCAAAAGCAATTGATTTATTACCTGAGAATTATTTAATTATTTTTCCAATGACATACGGAGAAATCAATAGAGATGTGTATATTAAGGAAATTGAATTGCAATTGCAACAATATGGATTGAAATATATTATTTTACGAGATTATCTTGATGATACAGAGATGATGATGTATCGATATATTACAGAGTTATATATCACTATTCCTACTAGTGATCAGCTATCTTCAACTCTTATAGAACATTTATTATCTGGTAACGTTACAATTACGGGAGATTGGCTTCCTTACTCACAATTGGATAATTTAGGTGTATTTTATATAAAAACTGATTTAGGAAATCTTACTACGATTATTCGTAATACACTTGAACATTTTGGTTATTATAAAAAATTAGCGCAAGAAAATAAACCCAAAATATATAATACTTTCTCACTTGAAGTAAGTAAAGATCAATGGAATAAGATGTTAAATTATGCAGTTAAAAACTAATAATATATATTATCATTTATATTAATTTAATAATATAATATAGGTTAGATCTTGAGTAATTATACAAAGAAAAAGAAAGTTCTTTTTATACATCATGCTGAAGGAATTGGTGGTTCTTCTATAAGTATGATAAATTTAATTAAATATATAGATAAATCTATATTTGAAGTGAAAGTGCTTTTATTAAAATCATCAGAAGTTTGTTCATTATTGGAAGATAATTATATTGAATATAGTGTTGCACCTTAT
>ERZ724523.1873-NODE-1873-length-12112-cov-20.449946_pt1 | contig 12112 bp, 15 predicted proteins | sample MGYA00376056_ERZ724523 | MGnify/ENA primary metagenome ERZ724523 (study PRJEB28724, sample SAMN07190888) | wastewater metagenome | isolation source: influent of sewage treatment plant in Hong Hong | place: USA: Christiansburg, Virginia | collected 2016-03-01 ... | reverse complement strand
TGGGCAAATCCACCCCCCTATGGTGGGCAAATCCACCCCCCTATGGTGGGCAAATCCACCCCCCTATGGTGGGCAAATAAAATTTTGTCTGTACGTCATATGTGGGCAAATAAAAATTGACACGCCCACCAAAGAATATAAAATCACAAAAACATAAAATAGTAGATATGGACATGAGTAAGTTATTAAAACAACAAGGGGGGATAGAGAAGATAAAAACCCCTCAATCATTGGTACACATTAAGCACAGCATCACGCACCGACAGTACAAGTATTGGTATGTTCTTTTGCGTGTGTATCGTCTTATGTTGGACACACTAGCAGAACCAGACAAGGACGGTTTTTATTATGTGCCTCTCGCTACAATCACCGAGTTTCTAGGTTATGAACCCGTCAAAGCCGAACTGAAAAAAGACTTTGAAGCCTTGCGACAACAACCCATTATTATCAATTATCTTGAAAAAGACGGTAGCAAGGCTTTGCACGGTATGGGGTTTGTTTCCGAGTGGAAAATTAGCAGTACAAAAATTGGGTTTAAGTTTCCTTCTTTTATCGTGAATGCCGTCAATGGTGATGATGCAGATAAAAAAATGTTTTTGCTCTTAAATTGGAATATATTTAATAGTTTTACAGGCAAATATGAAGCAATTATTTATAAACTTTGCAAGGATTATATAAATTCACCTGCTAGACGTACTCCCTATATGGCTATTGAGGATTACAGGGAGTATATAGGGCTTTCTGAAAATGATTATCCTGAAATGCGGGATTTTACTAGACGTTGCGTTAATGAGCCTATTGAATCAATAAATAAAAATGAATTATCTGATATTTCGGTATCTGTAGAGTTTCGTAGAAATGGACGCAAGATAGAAGGGCTTTATTTTAAAGCCGAACACAAAAAACAAATGCAAATACCTTTTGATGATTTTAAGCCTCACCCTGCTTTTGATTATACCAAAGTCTCTATATCACCCGAACAGCAAACCAAGTATTTAGAACAGTACACGCCCGAACAAGTGCAAGCCATCATTGAGCGAGCGAACGACTATGCACAAGAAGTGAAAGCAAAGGGTAAAAAAGCCAACATTGCTGGTATCTATAAAATAGCATTTAGTGAAAATTGGGGTGAACATTATCGAGAACAAAAACAGCTAGAAGCTAAGCAAGCCCAAGCAATAAAACAGGCGAAAGAAACCGAAAAAACACAGGAAAAAGTCAAAGAAAACAAAGAGGAAAAAGAAGCGGACGAAAGAAAAAAACGTCTTGTTGAACATTGGGAAACCCTAACCATTGAAGAAAAAACTGAGCTTTTCAAGCGAGGACTGAACAACGTACCGAAAGTTGTTAAAGAAATTGTTGGGAAAAGGGCAACCATAGAAAATGCTATGAGCAACCCATTACTATGTAAAGAGTTGCTGGATTTATTGGATATTTAAGAGCGGTTATTATGAATAAATTATTGGACTTTGAAAAAAGGCGTACTACTCTAAAAGAAGAAATTAGCTTGTTGAATGTTGATATGTTTTGTCATTATTTTGAGATAATTCATAATCAAAAGTTTATTTTAGATGATGAAACTCTATACCTTCATTACGAATTTATAAAAATTTTGCAATGCACATATAACGACACCTATATTTTGAATACTGAAGACATCGTGAATACGTTTAATTCTTTACGGATGAAATATAGAAAAGAACGAGGTTATAACGAATTACATTTTGAATTACAATAAAGCTAGAGAAGAGACAGAGAAAGCCGTCCGTATTTTTGAAAGTATGGGTGAGAGTGAACAAAGACATCATCCCTGATAGTATTGCTACGGAGTTAGATAAATATTCGCTCGCTATCTTTGAAAAAGCTCGTAAAAACAACGATGCGCCACACAAAAAACCAATGGTAGCTATTCATTTAAAGACCGAATTACGTTTTTATTATAGTTTTAATTATTCGGTGGTACTTCTGCTTCTTTCGAAGCAATGAACGGCTTCTCCTTAGCGAAAAAGAAATTTGTCATTATGATAAATGCAGTTGCCGTTTGAACACTTATGCCTGTTATAAGTGCCATTATTACGGAAGGTACGATAAATCTCTCGTAATCATGGACAGAGCTGTTAGCTAAATCATTTTTAATTAAAAAAAATATGAGAACACCTATGGATAAATTTAATATAAGGAACAAAAGTCCAGTTCCAATAGCATACCAATTAAGTATCTTTTTTTGAAAAAGCTGTTCGGATTTTTGATGAATGACTTCATTAATTTTACTTTTAATAGCCTCTGGCTTTCTCTCATTAGATATAATTTTATTAACTAACTCATCTATAGAGAACTCCTCATTAGATTTCATAAGTATTATCTCTCAAATATAGCCATTAAAGAATTAACTGTCGGTTCTCCATAATGAAGTTCATAGACCATCGTATATGTATCAAAGAAATCAGAAGGATTTTTATTTAAAATATAGTTAAATAAAGACATACAATATAGGCTATTAACTAAATTCTGAAAGTAAAAGAACTCTACAGTTTCTTTAGCTGGGGCGCATGAAAAAGGTTTAATTTTTGCAACCCATTTCCATAGAAACGCTAATTGTTTTTCATCGGTGATAAAATCAGAGCAGCCATGAAAATCAATAAACCTATGTACATCATGCAAATAGCTAACTGCTATATTAAATAATCTAACTGAGGAGTATTCAAGTGACAGCCCATTTGGTAATAATGCCTTTTTCTCAAATTTTTCAGCACTACTTTTTAATATTTCCAGTATTTCTGTAATATTTTCAATCGAAACTCTTTCGATATAAGCATGCGCTACAGACTTGTCACTACTTGCTTTCTTTAAGTCATTAAAGTTGTCTTTACTCATTAGATTGAAACTCACTACCTCAATGTATTTATTGACAATCAACGTGTCTTATTGATTATGTCATCAATAATTGAATCATATATAGCTTCATTTTTTGGTTCTTTGGCTCGTTTTTGAAGAAACTCAGACCCAAGAAATGTTCCAGTATTTTTGTTTGATCCATTTGATGTGCTATCAAGCCTAAGTGCTTTAACAACAAAGTCATTTAAGCCTTCTTTCGTTTCAATTGGAAAATCAATAGATTTCATAGGTTTGTTCCTAATTTGACAACAGATTAAAAAAATCCGCTCCTATGTCAAATTTTGAGGTTATGTATTTGAAAATACTTCCGCGTTTTCATGGATGTCGCATGAAAATCTTGACGAAATAACAGAAACACAAAAAGGTCGCTTTTGCGACCTTTTACAAAACATAAGCTTCCACATCACGATGTATGTGTACTATGCATTTGGTGTTTTGCCATGAGCCTTGTTATCTATGTGTTAACAACATCGAAAACTAACAATATATGTTGTCTTTCGTCTCATATGGGACGTTAAGTTACTAACGTGGCATAATTCTTATGATACACACATTGGAATCAAAAACATAAGATATATTTGCCATTTTTATAAAAAATGTGTCTTTTTATCTACCTTCCAAAAAATTCTTTCACAACTTGCTCCATATTTTTCAACTGTAACCATAGCTCATCCGCGCTTGGATTAATGCCAGCATTTGCATTGTATGCGATTTGGTTTAGGTTGTTACCCACCCTTCTGATCTCAATCAATCCAGTTCGCAAAACATCCATCTCTTCATTGCTGAGGTGTCTTTTTTCTGCCATTTGATGCAATGCTACATCACGAAAATAGGGCGTTGGCTTCACTCCTGCCATATCGGCCTTGAGAAGAAGGAATTTATATTCTTCCGCCGAAAGCGTGACATAGATTCTTTTTTTGCCACTTGCCCTATCCATCGCTCGATACTCGCGCTTCTTCTCGGTCATGGTTTTCATAGTGGGTTTTCAACTGAAAAAATAAGGGGGTTGAGGGTCTCCCTCACAAGGGTATTTTAGCCGTCAGCGGCTGAAATGCAAACTTGCTCAGTTCACTGTCGCAGGTTCTAAGCAATTATTAAGCCCTTGCTTTTTAATTTGCTTTCCTAGAAAAAGCTCATACAATGTCACTACGTTATCACTACTTTTTGGAATATGGAAATGACTGCCAGCACCATGTATCAATTTAGGCTTGACTCGAAAGAGAAAGCCGAAGCCTTTGCTGTAATTGAAAGTCTCGGACTCAAACCAGCTCAAGCAATGCGTCTTTTTTTACGTCAAGTGAAGCAAACTAACTCGATACCATTCCCGATTGAGTACACGCCAAACGCAAGAGTTACCAAGCTTTTGCTTCTGCCTGATGACCAAAAAGGCTACACACGAGTTGCGAAGGCTTCCGATTTACTTGATGATCTTGATGACTAAAAAATGAGGGAACTTCAAAAAACATCTGAATTTAAAAGAAATCTGAAACTCGCTAAAAAACGAGGGAAAGACCTTAATAAGCTCGTGAAAGTCGTTGAACTCTTGCAAAACGATAGCGAGTTGCCAGAATCTCTCAATGACCACCCATTGACAGGTAATCTAGCAGGATTAAGAGATTGTCACATTGAACCAAATTGGCTTTTGATTTACCAAAAAGTAGATGACCCAGAACCAATTTTGAAACTTGAATTTACTGGCACACATTCAGATATTTTTTAAGAGATAGATTTATGAAAGTATTCACAGAGCAGGAAGTACAAAAAAATTTTGATGAATTATTAGACGATATTGAGCAAAATCCTGTCATTGTTTTACGAGACGGGAAAGTTGCCTGTGTGATGGTTGGTGTTGAGTACATAAAAAATACGGCTGAAATGGAAAAATTGCGGAATTTTGCCAACACAATTTAACGATGATACACAACAAAAAGACCAACACTATAAATGCACCTTACTGGTAATGAATGAGTGAAAATTTGAGTAATGATATTTTCAGTAAGGTGCAAGAGCGAAAAATCATAAGTGCGACTTTAACCAAAAAAACGAGATAAAAGCCCCTTCTTTGGCTCTTCTTTTTGGTGAGATGATTGCAGTAACTTCATACTTCCAGTTAATTCATCAACTTTGCCCTTGAACCAATCTTCACGGGTTCGTGCTTCGTGTAAAGCACTTTCAAGAAAGCGTATTTTTTCGAGTAAAAGTGTTTCCTTTTCCTTGTTTACATTGTCATGTAAATGGTAAGCCTTTACATCATCCTCTTTTACAATCACAGATTTTCGACTAGACGGCTCACCAAAAACACGCACCATTTCAGAGGAGTCTATTCGCCCGTTTGATAGTCTTGATAATTCACCTGATTTAAATTTCTTGTAGATAGTCGGTCGTGAAACATTGAAAGCCTTCGATGCTGATTTTATATCCAGTTCCATAGCGTGTAATCTTGTGTTAAAAAAACAGTTAAGCCGTGCCAATTCGTGCAAACAGTTTACTTGTAAATTTACACGAGGCAAGAAAAAGCACTATTTTTACTTGTTTCCTATAAAAAAACGCTACAATGGTATTACCTTTTAACACCTAAAGGATAATTTTATGAATGCAGTAGCAGAAAAAATCCCAAGTGGTATAACGTCCGTAAAGTTGGGGAAACAACGCAAAGACACTCTTGCAACCCTTGCACAGCGGAAGCAAAGAACTGTTCACAGTCTTGTCATTGAGGCAGTGGACTTGTACACCAAAGAACAAACTGCGTGGGCGGAGTTTGAAGACCAAGCGATTCGGTCTTACGAGAACTTTCAAGCGACTGGATTACACACGACACAAGCAGAGATGCGCGAATGGGCAAAGAGCTTAAAAACCAATCCTAACGCACCGATTCCGCTATGCCACAAATAAGCTACGCACCAGAGACTCACGAAGACTTTGCACGATTCAAAAACTTTTTGCAGGAAGTAGCACCCGAAAAAATAAGTGAAGCCACAGACGCTATTTTTGAAGGTTTGGAAATTCTAGAACACACACCATTTGCAGGTGAACCACATCCACTAGAAAACACTCCCGAAATGCGAAAACTCGTTATTCCTTACGGTCAAAGTGGCTATGTTGCTTTGTATATTTTTAACAAAGAGCAAGACCTTGTGACGGTTCACGCTCTCAGACACCAAAAAGAACTGAATTTTCTTTCCCGTGTGCGGTTCTAATTTTCACTTTTCTTGAAAACAGTAAAAAAGCCCCATAAAACGGGCTTTTTTACTGTAAGTGCTACCTAACTACTGACAAACCATTTAGCACGTCTTAAATCGCCTAAAAAGAACCTTTTAATTGATTTTTAAGATAGAGAGTTGTCCACTGAAACAACAAAGCAATAAAAAATAACTATTCCACTTAAAAACAACTGCTTTTGCACCGTGTACGGTGTGGCGTTTGAAGGAGCGGTAGCGACTGCAAAACGCCCGTGACAGTGGATTCAACTTTTTCATTTGGTTTTCCTGTATTTGCTTTTGAAATTAAAAAAACAACACAACAAGGATTTTTCACAAAAATGCGAAAAGCCTCGCGCTCGCGTTTGTTGTGTTTATTCTTTTATTTCTTTTCTTCTTTTATGTGTTTTTCACAAAAAACGCGAAAGCCTTATACAGCAAGGCTTAGAGGCTTGTTTTTGAAGTGGTTAATTGGGACAAAATCAGGGTTAATTGGGACAAAATCAGGGTTAATTGGGACAAAATCAGGGTTAAAAGGTCATTAAAATATAAATGAACTAGAACATTTAATTGTAAATGTCCCTTTTTATGATAAAATGCCTAAAATTTAATCATAAAGTTATGCGATCAGAAGGCTTATTTATGCGTTCCAGTAGCCAAGAAGTTGAAGTTGTAAAGAAAGATAACCGTTTGATTGAGGCTAAATATAAGCTCTCAATTCATGAGCAAAGATTATTATTTATTTTACTTGGTAATATCACGATTGAGGATGAAGACTTTCAATCGTATGAGATTAATATATCAAAACTTGCTGAACAATTTGGAATGGAAAAAAGTAAATCTCTTTATTTTGAAATGCAAGAAGCTGCTGATACCTTACTTACAAAAAGAATAAAGTTGATTGATACTGATGAGGATAGTGACACAGTAACATGGCTTTCAAGGTCAAAATATAAAAAAGGTGCTGGCAAAATAAATGTGGAATTTCATCCAGCATTAAAACCGTATTTGTTACAACTCAAAAGCCATTTCACACAATATCAAATATCGGCGGTTGCACAGTTTAAGTCTTCGTACTCAATACGTTTTTATGAACTCTTAAAAATGTTTGAATATAAAGGGAAAGGTGGGCAGTTTTACCGTGAGTTTACAATAAGAGAACTCAGAGACTATATGCAGATTGATAAAGGGATATATGAAAATTTCAAAGACTTACGAATTAGGGTTATAGAACCATCTGTAAAAGAAATAAATTCTTTTTCAGATATTAAAATCGTACAAGTTGATTATATAAAATCAGGTCGTGCCGTTGCAGAAATAAGAATCACGGCAGAACCAAAAAATCAAATGGTGATGTCTTTTGAAGAACCAAAAGAAGCTGAAAAAAATGACGAACACCCTGAAGCAGTAAAGGCACTTTTATCATTCGGTATTGCTGAAAATACCGCGATAAAATGGACGAAAAAATATGGAAAGGTGCGTGTGCTTCGCAATGTTGCTTATACACTTGCTATGCAGAAAGAGGGCAAAGTAAACAGTCCGCAGATGTATCTATCTAAGGCAATGGAGGACGATTACGGTAGTCAATGGCAAGCTGAGTCAGTGAAGGCTCAAGACGAACAAAAAAAGCGTATAAAAGCCGAAAAAACACAGGAACAAGAAGATGAATCACGGCGCAATCAATCACGCGAAGAAACAGAAGTAGCTATCCGTATTTTTGAGGGATTGAGTGATGGTGAGCAAGACATAATCCTTGATAGCATTGCTGCGAAGTTAGACAAGTACTCGCTCGCTATCTTTGAAAAAGCCCGTAAAAATAACGATGCTCCACACAAGAACCCAATGGTAGCAATTTTTCTAAAACAGGTGCTCAAGAAGCATAACGTGTAGATTGCTTTGACATCCTGAGTGGAGTAGATTCTTTACATCAACTGGAATGATAAGGGCTAATTATGTGATGAAAATTATCTTCGGTGAAAATTTATTTTTCTCATTCAAAAACATCATGAGTCACATCGGTGACTTCTATCTCTATGCCTATCCAAAAAAGATTGCTTCTCAGGTTTCGCACAAAATAAACGTCCACAATCAGCTACCGCCGCCCACATAACACCAAGTCAGAAAGCAAAAAAGTATAGACAAACTTTTAGAAAATGCAGGTGTTTTGTGGGGGTGAATTATGTGTAGGTAAAATAGATAAAAATTTTAAGTTTGCTTGTTTGATAGAAACATTCAACGAAGCTAAATTGACATTTTTATTGAAAATATGTTGCATTCTTACTTGCATTATAAATTTATAATGTCATCATGATTAGACCTACATCAACAGTCCAAAGGACAAAGCTATTAAGGGGACAAAATATGCAAATATTTGATACAACGAGGTAAAAAGCCGATTTCTATGAAATCGGCTTTTTTAAACAACAAGGAATTACGGTACTTCAAGTTTTTAGAGAGCAGGTCGTACAATATTTCCCAATACTAAGCAAATCGTCACTAGAGCTTTTAAACTTTTATGTCGATCACTAGACTTGTGTTGTGTTACGTTGTTTTTATAACTTCATAACACAACAATTCTATTATTGCGTAGCATTTTGTCAATTCTAATTCAAGGAAAGACATAGCGTACATAGTATAGAAGAGTCTTTTGGTTGGCAAGCTATTTTATAATGGAGCTTCGCCATGAAAATGAAAGTTGGTAATAGTTTTGTTGATATTCACATGAATAAAGAGGAGGGTATTATTACCGTCACTTTATACTCACAATATCCAATGATACTACAAGAATTGAAAATGCGTTTTGATCGTGAACATCCGCCGATTATACGTTTTGCGGACTGTCCTTTATCTGCCAAAGAACCAAGTGTTTCTTGGTGGTAAAAAACGAAAGTAGGGATTGAAGAATCTCTACTTTCACCTCCCGAAAAATTTCATTACGACATTCTCTAAGTCACGCAATTGATACTTGGTCTCTTCAAAGCTCACATTCAATCCAGCGTTTGCATTATGTGCGATTTGGTTTAGGTTGTTACCCACCCTTCTAATTTCAATCAATCCAGTTCGTAAAACATCCATTTCTTCGTTGCTTAGGTGTCTTTTTTCTGCCATTTGATGCAACGCAACATCCCGAAAATAGGGCGTTGGCTTCACTCCTGCCATATCGGCCTTGAGAAGAAGGAATTTATATTCTTCCGCCGAAAGCGTGACATAGATTCTTTTTTTGCCACTTGCCCTATCCATCGCTCGATACTCGCGCTTCTTCTCGGTCATGGTTTTCATAGTGGGTTTTCAACTGAAAAAATAAGGGGGTTGAGGGTCTCCCTCACAAGGGTATTTTAGCCGTCAGCGGCTGAAATGCAAACTTGCTCAGTTCACTGTCGCAGGTTCTAAGCAATTATTAAGCCCTTGCTTTTTAATTTGCTTTCCTAGAAAAAGCTCATACAATGTCACTACGTTATCACTACTTTTTGGAATATGGAAATGACTGCCAGCACCATGTATCAATTTAGGCTTGACTCGAAAGAGAAAGCCGAAGCCTTTGCTGTAATTGAAAGTCTCGGACTCAAACCAGCTCAAGCAATGCGTCTTTTTTTACGTCAAGTGAAGCAAACTAACTCGATACCATTCCCGATTGAGTACACGCCAAACGCAAGAGTTACCAAGCTTTTGCTTCTGCCTGATGACCAAAAAGGCTACACACGAGTTGCGAAGGCTTCCGATTTACTTGATGATCTTGATGACTAAAAAATGAGGGAACTTCAAAAAACATCTGAATTTAAAAGAAATCTGAAACTCGCTAAAAAACGAGGGAAAGACCTTAATAAGCTCGTGAAAGTCGTTGAACTCTTGCAAAACGATAGCGAGTTGCCAGAATCTCTCAATGACCACCCATTGACAGGTAATCTAGCAGGATTAAGAGATTGTCACATTGAACCAAATTGGCTTTTGATTTACCAAAAAGTAGATGACCCAGAACCAATTTTGAAACTTGAATTTACTGGCACACATTCAGATATTTTTTAAGAGATAGATTTATGAAAGTATTCACAGAGCAGGAAGTACAAAAAAATTTTGATGAATTATTAGACGATATTGAGCAAAATCCTGTCATTGTTTTACGAGACGGGAAAGTTGCCTGTGTGATGGTTGGTGTTGAGTACATAAAAAATACGGCTGAAATGGAAAAATTGCGGAATTTTGCCAACACAATTTAACGATGATACACAACAAAAAGACCAACACTATAAATGCACCTTACTGGTAATGAATGAGTGAAAATTTGAGTAATGATATTTTCAGTAAGGTGCAAGAGCGAAAAATCATAAGTGCGACTTTAACCAAAAAAACGAGATAAAAGCCCCTTCTTTGGCTCTTCTTTTTGGTGAGATGATTGCAGTAACTTCATACTTCCAGTTAATTCATCAACTTTGCCCTTGAACCAATCTTCACGGGTTCGTGCTTCGTGTAAAGCACTTTCAAGAAAGCGTATTTTTTCGAGTAAAAGTGTTTCCTTTTCCTTGTTTACATTGTCATGTAAATGGTAAGCCTTTACATCATCCTCTTTTACAATCACAGATTTTCGACTAGACGGCTCACCAAAAACACGCACCATTTCAGAGGAGTCTATTCGCCCGTTTGATAGTCTTGATAATTCACCTGATTTAAATTTCTTGTAGATAGTCGGTCGTGAAACATTGAAAGCCTTCGATGCTGATTTTATATCCAGTTCCATAGCGTGTAATCTTGTGTTAAAAAAACAGTTAAGCCGTGCCAATTCGTGCAAACAGTTTACTTGTAAATTTACACGAGGCAAGAAAAAGCACTATTTTTACTTGTTTCCTATAAAAAAACGCTACAATGGTATTACCTTTTAACACCTAAAGGATAATTTTATGAATGCAGTAGCAGAAAAAATCCCAAGTGGTATAACGTCCGTAAAGTTGGGGAAACAACGCAAAGACACTCTTGCAACCCTTGCACAGCGGAAGCAAAGAACTGTTCACAGTCTTGTCATTGAGGCAGTGGACTTGTACACCAAAGAACAAACTGCGTGGGCGGAGTTTGAAGACCAAGCGATTCGGTCTTACGAGAACTTTCAAGCGACTGGATTACACACGACACAAGCAGAGATGCGCGAATGGGCAAAGAGCTTAAAAACCAATCCTAACGCACCGATTCCGCTATGCCACAAATAAGCTACGCACCAGAGACTCACGAAGACTTTGCACGATTCAAAAACTTTTTGCAGGAAGTAGCACCCGAAAAAATAAGTGAAGCCACAGACGCTATTTTTGAAGGTTTGGAAATTCTAGAACACACACCATTTGCAGGTGAACCACATCCACTAGAAAACACTCCCGAAATGCGAAAACTCGTTATTCCTTACGGTCAAAGTGGCTATGTTGCTTTGTATATTTTTAACAAAGAGCAAGACCTTGTGACGGTTCACGCTCTCAGACACCAAAAAGAACTGAATTTTCTTTCCCGTGTGCGGTTCTAATTTTCACTTTTCTTGAAAACAGTAAAAAAGCCCCATAAAACGGGCTTTTTTACTGTAAGTGCTACCTAACTACTGACAAACCATTTAGCACGTCTTAAATCGCCTAAAAAGAACCTTTTAATTGATTTTTAAGATAGAGAGTTGTCCACTGAAACAACAAAGCAATAAAAAATAACTATTCCACTTAAAAACAACTGCTTTTGCACCGTGTACGGTGTGGCGTTTGAAGGAGCGGTAGCGACTGCAAAACGCCCGTGACAGTGGATTCAACTTTTTCATTTGGTTTTCCTGTATTTGCTTTTGAAATTAAAAAAACAACACAACAAGGATTTTTCACAAAAATGCGAAAAGCCTCGCGCTCGCGTTTGTTGTGTTTATTCTTTTATTTCTTTTCTTCTTTTATGTGTTTTTCACAAAAAACGCGAAAGCCTTATACAGCAAGGCTTAGAGGCTTGTTTTTGAAGTGGTTAATTGGGACAAAATCAGGGTTAATTGGGACAAAATCAGGGTTAATTGGGAC
>ERZ724523.1865-NODE-1865-length-12134-cov-4.786406_pt1 | contig 12134 bp, 5 predicted proteins | sample MGYA00376056_ERZ724523 | MGnify/ENA primary metagenome ERZ724523 (study PRJEB28724, sample SAMN07190888) | wastewater metagenome | isolation source: influent of sewage treatment plant in Hong Hong | place: USA: Christiansburg, Virginia | collected 2016-03-01 ... | reverse complement strand
TGGAACTTGTCATCCAATACCTTAGACCTACGAAGGAGATGTTAGAGAAAGTTGCCTTGGTACGAGGGTCCACGGTAGCACCATCGGCGCAGTTGTCGCTCTCGAAACCGTTGCTCTGAGAGGTGTCGGCTATCTTGCTGTCGCGCAGAGAAAGACCATACTGCACCTTTCCTGAGAAACCGTTATCTGTATCGAAATCATCATCCCAGCCCTTGTAGGCTACGAGATACTTGCAGTTTACTGTACCGCCAAACCACTCGAAGGAATCATCATTGGAATAAGATACCTGAACGTGGTCAATCTCTGTGCCTGAACCTACAGAACCGAGAGTCAAACCATTAATCTCCTTATCCTTCTGGAATGGATAACCGGCAAACTCGATGCGTACATAACTCAAGGCTCCTGAGTTGTCAGCATCATCTGCGCCACCATGCTTGGTACGAGGACCACCCTCTATCTGCTGCTCAGTCTGGTTGTTCTTAGCCTTGCCGCAGAGAATGATGCCACCCCAGTCGCCAGGCTTTCTGCTGCCGGCAGCCTCTTCAGATGTAAAGACGATAGGCTCTGTGGCTGTACCCTTGGCGATGAGCTTGCCGCCACGCTCTGCGATGAGTGCCGCCTTGGTTTGCTTGTCGCCCTTGATAATCGTTCCCGGTTCGATGGTAAGCTCAGCACCATCTGCAATATATACCCATCCCTTGAGGAGATAAGTGCCTTTCTTCAAAGTCTGCTTGCCTGTGAAAACGAATTCCTGGTCGCCGTTGCCAATCTGTGTTCCGTTGGCGTTTTCCTTGTCATCTGTTCCGAAGAGGATGTGGTCGCAAGCCTTCAAGCCGCCATTGGTTGTCCACTTGTAAACTACTTCTGATCCAGGATTTGGAGAAGGAGTTGGATCGTCATTGTCACTGCTGCAGCTGCTCAACATGGCAGATGCTGCGAGGATGCCCATGCATCCTAAAAAATACATCTTGTTCATCATTGTTTCCTGTTTTATTAAACAAACATCTATTATTATCTTTCTTGAAATTCTACGGATAGTCTCTAAAATTTATAGATTGCCTGCAAACCGATGTTTCTACCCGGCTTGTAGCATCTTGCTATTTCTTCTACTTCCTTCTTGCTTCCGTCGCTATACGTTACATCAGCAAACTGCTTGTAATATATCTTTTCAGCAAGAAGATCTCTTACGTTGAGCTTCAGTTCCAGATGTTCGCCGAATTTCTTAGCCAGCGAGAAATCGATGGTGTTGCGAGGCATCTCGTAGCTGTGAGGCACTCGGGAATTGGAGTCATCGCCTGTGCTCCCCTCGCTTCTGCCCACACCGATGATTCGCTTGCCTATGCGGTTGTAGAGCAGGGCGATATCCATCTTTAATGGCGCATTCTTATAGAAGATGCCGGTGTTGATAAGGTATGGCGACTGACCCTGCATCGGTCTGTCTTCTTCCTTCGCTCCCTTCTCAAACTGAACCTTGCTCTTGATGAGGGCACCGTTAAACGACCAACTGAAATCCTTCAATCCTATGAATCCGAGATTCTTTCTGATATCCAGCTCCACACCATAGTTGTTGGCACTCTTTGCATTCTTGTAAGAGTAAATCAAGTCAGTGCCACCAGCCACCGTATAGGTCCACTCGATAGGAGAATCGAAGTGCTTGTAGAAGACTGCCAGCGAAATGAGCTCTCCACGGGATGGATACCACTCATATCGCAGGTCGAGGTTATCGACATAACAGTTCTTCAACTCAGTGTTTCCCTGCACATTGCTGGCAAGGTCGAAGTCGTAATACACCGACGACGATACTTCACGGAATTCTGGGCGGTTAATACTGCGGCCATACGAAAGTCGCACCTGGTGCTGGTCGTTGATCTTATATGTTGTATTGAGAGATGGAAAAACATCATCGGTCTTGTAATGACGGCTTGATTCACTCTTCTCGTAGTCACGGGAATTGGAGATGAGTTCCATATCATTATGCTCGAAGCGGACACCGGCGTGGATGCCGAGTTTGCCAAAGGGGAGAGACAACGCCAGGTATCCGGCGCCTAAGGTGTTGTGTCCGCGGTAGTTATTGCGCATCTGCTTTTCCTCCAGAAGATACAGCTTGTCGTAACCCATGTTTGCCTCGCTGGAGAGCAGGGTTGGGATGTCGCTGTGGCGGAAGTCGGATGGCATGTTGTTATCTGAAACATTCCAGTTGTAGATGAAGTTGCGGGTCTGGTATTCTCGGCTGCGATACTCCCCATAGGCACCCACTTGCAAGTCTGGCTCAAAGTTGCCAAACTTGAAGTGGTGCTTGTCATTTACACCAAGAGAGAGAATGTGTTCGTCGAGCTGAGTCCACTCGCGGGATATGTCGTTGCCGGTGCTCAGGGCATAAACGCCCGATTCAAGAGCATCGTCGATGAGGTATCTACGACGGTCAGGCAAATGACGGTTGGCATACGCATACCCGATGCTCCAGTCAAGGGCATCGCTAGTGAAGGTGTGCTTGCCGGTAAGCTGACCGTTATATGTAGTTCGACTGCGGTAGTAATACTCTGCGCTTCGCTCCAGGTTCGACTGGGCGCTCACGCCATCACGCCAGGTATATCGGCTGGTAGCCAACTGGTTGAAGATGTTCTTGAGCTGATACTTGTGATTGCCGTCCTTGGAAAGGAAGGTGAAGTTGAGCATTGCTCCGAGTCTCACATTATTATTATACTGGTCGTCAACAGAGTGACGGAGATAGTTCGGCTTGTCATTTGCCACATCATAGATGCCATAGAGATTGTTCTCCATGTTCTCGTAGGTGCGGTATTCGTTGGTATAGTTCAGGGCGGCGAGCATGCCGAGTGTTCTTCCGCCGAGCATCCAGCGCTGGTTCAGGCTAGCCGCCAGTTTCAAGTCGCCCAAAGGCTTCCTGTTCTTCACGAGCCAATCGTTGTTAAGTCCATTTTCCAGGAGCGAAGTAGCATAATCGCCCACCGGTTTTCCGTTGGCATCGAGCTGTGGATTCAAGTCAGCATGGATGCCCCCATTCAGGTTTCTCAAGCCATTGTCGAACCCTAGAAAATCGGTTCCGGAACCTTTTGAGTAAGAAAAGTCCTTGAAGGCAGAAGATGTATTCCAGTTTCCGCCTACGGCGATGTTGAAACTGTTTTCTGCCGGAATCTCCTTGGTGTTGACGATGATGAAACCGCCCGAGTAGTCTGCGGGATATTCAGCCGTTGGCGACTTCACGATGGTGAGGTTGTCAATCTGCGAACTTGGGATGATATCGAAGGAGAATGCCCTGGAATCAGCCTCAGAACTAGGCACTGCTCCTCCGTTCACCCACACATTGTTATAACGCTGCGACAAGCCACGAACCATCACGAATTTATCGTCGATGAGGCTCACGCCTGGCACTCGGCGTATCACCTCACCCGCATTCGTATCCTGAGTTCTGGATATTTCCTGTGCCGAAACATTACTCACGATGACGGGACTGTTTTTGGCCACCTGTATCATTGCCGCATCCGTATTACGCCTTTCCACTGCGGTAACGGTCACCTCCTTCAGCTGCTGTTCATCAGGTTGCAGCGCGATCACCTGGTCTGCGTCCTTCGCCTGAACCCCGTCAATTTTTTGAGTCTTATATCCTACATAATTAATATATAGTGTATATTTCTTTTCTTTATCCAATCCATCGATCTGGAAGTTTCCGTCGATGTTGGTGATAGCCTTCACGTTGGTTCCATCCACAGTGACGACTGCACCGATGAGTGTCTCTTTCGATTTCTGGTCGATTACGACACCCTTAATCTGTTGCGCCCACGTTGGCATGCTAGCCGCTGAGAGCAATCCTAATACAATAATTCCCCTTTTAGCATTCATAACCTATATCGTTTGATTACGGTTGCAAAGGTACGGTGGTTATATTACACTGGGGTTGCAATGAGGTTGAAAGGCATTGACGAAGCTGCGACAAAGATGTTACTTTGGCAAATCAGCTCCATTTTTTCGGAAGAAAGCATTGGCAGCTATCTGTTTCGGATATTTGTGCCGTATTCTTAATCTCCCATCAGTCTGCGATAACCATGCAGAGTCTGAGCACATTCTTCTCGAAGTGCTCCTTGTCGATGGCATTGTTCTTGAGCAGGGAACGGTAGTTGTATACGGTTTGTGGCGAATAAGACAGGATGCCGGCTATCTTTGAACTTTCGGTGATGCCTAATCTTAACAGGGCGCACACACGGAGGATAGGGGGCATTTCTCCATTCTCTTTCAGCTGGATGTGTGCCGATTCTGTAAGCTGCTTGTTCAGCTCGGTTATAAAAGTTGGGTACAGAGACAGGAATGCCTTGTCAAATTCCGTCAGAAACTCCTTGTTCTCTTTCTCTGTATTGGTTGAGGAAGAAAGGAGGCTCAGCAGCTCCTTACTCTGGTTGGCCTTGATCTTTCTTACTGCCAAGGTGCGCAGTTTGCTGTTTCTCTCTATGTTCTTATAGCACAGGTCAATATACACCTTTATCAGTCTCTCGCGCTTCTGGTTGGTGTCCTTCAGTTCGTCGTTGATGAGGTGCAACTGGCTGTTGAGAACTTCCATTTTTGCCGATGTAGCCGTGATTTCGTCTTTCTTCTGTTTCAGAAGTTTGTTCTTCTTGCGGATGAACAGACTGCTAAGTCCCACTCCGAGCAAGAGCAGGAAAATGACCGACAGCGCAATGTAGAGCATGCTGTTGGTGGCTCTGATGTCATCTGTATAGGCATTGGTAATCATCTGCAATTTGGATGAAATCTCAATGCGGCGCAATCGGTTGTTGTATGCATAAGTATCTTCCAGGGATAGGTTGATGTATTCCTGGGCTTTATTCAGACTTCTGGTCTTATGTTTGCAGATGAAGAGTGCGATGTCTTGCAGGGCTACGTTTTCTTTTGTGGCAGAAGTGATGTCTGAGATGGCTGCAACCAGCAGGTAATGTTCCGTCAGTTTCTGGTTGTTGGCTTTCTGGTATACTTCGGATAGGGCAAAGGCGGTCATGGCATGGAGACGGCTGTCCGGCTTTTCCATACTCAGTGCTTTTTTGTAGTATTGGATGGTCTTGTTATTGTTGGAATGATTGCTGTAATAGTAAAACTCTCCCAGCAGGTAGTAATAGAATGCATCTTTCTTTGACGACAGTTCTAATGTTTTCTTCAGGTATTCCACTTTCTGCTGGTCGTAAATCTTGCTGAATTCATTGTTTTCACAATAGGTTGACCAGTTGTTGTATAGTCCGTAAAGTGTATAATAGTATTGAAACTGATAGTCAAGTGGATCTTCTTTCTTGGGTTCTATCTTCTGCATGATGTTTTTTGCTTCAGCATAGAATCCACGTGTGATAAGCAGGCTGGTTTGGCTAAGTTGGAATCTTTTATGATATAAGATGTTGTTGCTCTTTTGGGCAAGAACAAGGCCTTTTTTTACGTAAGTCATCGCCGAATCATACTCGTAGGCTTTGTATCCATTGGCGAGTTGCTCGTAAAGCTTGAGCTTGTCCTCGTTGCTGGTTACATACTTGGCACCCTGCTTGATGTCGTTCAGACTTTTCTCTTTTACTTCTACATAATGCGCACGTTTTTCTATGGCAGCATCCAGCTGTTTGTAGAGCTGGCTGTTGTCTGCTTTTACGTAAATCGGCTGTAGCATCAGCAGTGTGATGATTATAACGAAAAGATGTCTCATTTTTCCTATGTTTTTAGATTCTGCTGCAAAAATAATAAAAAACATTGAGAATCTCGCATCTACTAGCCGTTTTTTTTGAGAATTTGCAAAATGTTGATATTCAGAGAGGTGAGGAGGTTGGTAGATAGCGGTAATCTACCAAGAACCTACTATTCGTACCAACTTATCGATTTTTGCCGTACTTTTGCAGCAACAAACAATTTTAAACAAAAAATATGAAAAAACTCTTTTTGCTCGCAAGCCTTCTGATGGCTTTTGGCATCTCAGCAGATGCAGGAGACATCACTTCTCCTAACGGACAAATCAAGGTGAACTTCACCTTGGATGGCACTGTGCCTACCTATAGTGTGACCTATCAGGGCAAGACCATCATCAAGCCTAGCCGTCTGGGTTATCAGCTCGCCAAGGGCGGCAAGGATGGCAAGGATCTGCTTTCTGATTTTAGTGTCATCAATGAGAAAACTTCCACTTTCGATGAGACCTGGACTCCTGTTTGGGGAGAGAATAAGTCTATCCGCAATCATTATAATGATATGCTGGTAGAGTTGAAGCAGAATTCTACAGACAGTTATATGAACGTTCGCTTCCGTGTTTATGACGATGGAGTTGGATTGCGCTATGAGTTCCCTCAGAAAGGCAATCTCAACTACTTTACCATCAAGGAAGAGCGTACAGAATTTGCCATGACGGGCGATCATACCGCCTGGTGGATTCCGGGTGATTACGATACCCAGGAGTATGAATACACCAAGACCCGTCTGTCGGGCATCCGTCCAGCCTTGCATGCTGCTGTCAGCAGCAATCTCTCACAGACTGTCTTTTCAGATACCGGTGTACAGACCTCACTCCAGTTGAAGACTGATGATGGTATCTACATCAACCTGCATGAGGCTGCCCTGGTAGATTATCCAGCCATGCATCTGAACCTGGATGACAAGACCATGACTTTTACCTCTTGGCTTACCCCTGATGCACAGGGTATGAAGGGATATATGCAGACTCCGTTCAAGAGCCCTTGGCGTACGATGGTCATTACAGATGATGCCCGCAAGGTGTTGTCTTCCAACCTGATTCTCAATCTCAATGAGCCTTGCAAGATCAAGGATACCTCCTGGATTCATCCTGTGAAGTACGTGGGTGTATGGTGGGAGATGATTTCCGGTAAGGGTGAGTGGGCTTATACCCATGATTATCCTACCGTGAAGTTGGATGGAACCGACTATGTACATGCCAAGCCATCGGGCAAGCATTCTGCCAACAATGCCAATGTGCGCCGTTACATCGACTTTGCTGCAGCCCATGGTTTCGATGCAGTCCTGGTAGAAGGATGGAACATCGGTTGGGAAGACTGGAGTGGCTATATGAAGGAAAAGGTATTCGATTTCCTGACTCCATATCCTGATTTCGACATCAAGGCACTCAATGAGTATGCGCATTCCAAGGGAGTGAAGCTCATCATGCATCATGAGACCTCCTCTTCTGTAATGAACTACGAGAAGTATATGGACAGAGCTTACCAGTTGATGAAGGATTATGGCTACGATGCAGTGAAGAGCGGTTATGTGGGCAACATCATTCCTCGTGGAGAGCATCACTACAGTCAGTTGGAAATCAACCACTATCTGCATGCCATAACCCGTGCTGCCGATTATCACATCATGGTAAATGCCCATGAGGCTGTGCGTCCTACCGGTCTCTGCCGCACTTATCCTAACCTGATTGGCAATGAGAGTGCTCGCGGTACTGAATATCAGGCTTTCGGAGGTACCAAACCGGGACATACCGCCATCTTGCCTTTCACCCGTCTGCAGGGTGGTCCGATGGATTATACACCGGGTATCTTTGAAATGGATTGCGCCAATGGTTCTCATTGCAACTCTACCATCTGCGGTCAGTTGGCACTTTATGTAACGATGTACAGTCCATTGCAGATGGCTGCCGATTTCCCTGAGAATTACGAGAAGCACATGGATGCCTTCCAGTTTATCAAGGATGTGGCTGTAGATTGGGACAAGTCTATCTATCTGGAGGCTGAACCAATGGAGTATATCACCGCTGCCCGCAAGGCAAAGGGTTCTGATAACTGGTTTGTCGGTGGCGTTACGGGCATGAAGGCTCATCAGTCTACCGTAAAGCTCGATTTCCTCGAGAAGGGCAAGAAGTATGTGGCTACCATCTATCAGGATGCAAAGAATGCCAACTACAAGACAAATCCTCAGGCTTATGTCATCACCAAGAAGACTGTAACCAGCAAGTCTGTCTTGAAGTTGAACTCCGTTGCAGGTGGCGGATTCGCAATTAGCCTTCTTGCGCAATAAAATGCAGGATTTTAAGTTGTTATGAAAGAAATTATTCTTGAATTAATAATGATGCTCATGAAAAGAATGAATAAAATGTTGTTGGTTGCTGCCTTGGCGGCAACCACACTTTCTGCTCAGGCAGAACAGAAGAAGGGACCGGCTTGGTTGAGTGATGCACTTTTCTATCAGATTTATCCATCTTCCTATATGGATACTGATGGCAATGGTATTGGTGACCTGCCGGGTATCACTTCCAAGTTGGATTACATCAAGTCGCTGGGTGTGAACGCCCTCTGGCTCAATCCGATCTTTGAGTCGGGATGGTTTGATGGTGGCTATGATGTCATCGATTTCTACAAGGTGGATCCTCGATTCGGTACCAATACTGATTTGGTTACATTGGTCAATGAGGCCCATAAGCGTGGCATGAAAGTTTGTCTCGACCTGGTGGCAGGACATTCCAGCACCAAGTGTGCCTGGTTTAAGGAGTCTTCCGAGAAAGATCCTAACCAGCGTTACAGCGACTATTATATCTGGATGAACGATATTCCTGAGAGCGAGAAGAAAGAAATAGAAGCCCGTCATCAGGAGGCAAGTCCGGAGTCTAGTACCCGAGGCAGATATGTGGAGGCGAATGCTCCTCGTGCCAAGTATTATGAGAAGAATTTCTTCGAGTGCCAGCCAGCCTTGAATTATGGCTTTGCTCATCCAGACCCAAATCATCCTTGGGAGCAGAGCGTAGATGCGCCTGGACCACAGGCTGTTCGCAGGGAGATACGTAACATCATGGCTTTCTGGTTTGATAAGGGTGTGGATGGATTCCGTGTTGATATGGCGTCATCGCTCATCAAGAACGACCCTGACAAGAAGGAGGTTTCCAAACTCTGGAATGAGATGCGTGCATGGAAGGACAAGTACTATCCTGAGACCGTCCTGATTTCAGAGTGGGCTAATCCGCAGCAAGCCATTCCTGCCGGTTTCAACATCGATTTCTACATCCATTTCGGTCTTAAGGGCTATGCCTCTCTGTTCTTCGACCGCAAGACTCCATGGGGCAAGTGGGAGCAGAGCTATAAGAACTGCTATTTCGACAAGCAGGGCAAGGGTTCGCTTAAGGAATTTAGCGAGAACTATACCAAGGCATATAATGCCACCAAGAATCTCGGCTACATCGCTGTTCCATCTGCCAACCACGATTACCAGCGTCCTAATATCGGTACCCGCAACACGCCAGACCAGCTGAAGGTGGCGATGACCTTCTTCCTCACCATGCCAGGTGTTCCATTTATCTATTATGGTGATGAGATTGGTATGAAGTATCAGATGAATCTCCCTAACAAGGAGGGTAGCAATGAGCGCTCTGGTACCCGCACTCCGATGCAGTGGACCAAGGGCAAGAATGCCGGCTTCTCAACGAGTGCGCCTGATAAGCTTTACTTCCCTGTAGATACGGAAAACGGAAAGTTGACCGTTGAGGCTCAGCAGGGAGATCAGAATTCTCTGTTGTCATATACCCGTAAGCTGACCGCTTTGCGTCATTCAGCCAAGGCTCTTGACAATGAGGGAGATTGGAAGCTCCTGAACCAGAAGGGTCAGGAATATCCGATGGTATATGAGCGCACTTTGGGTGATGAGAAGTATGTTGTTGTCGTGAATCCTGGTGCCAAGGCTGCCTCTCTCAACATCAGCTCTGTAGGTGGCAAGGCAGTTTCTGTTCTTTCTACAGGCAAGGTTGTATATAAATCAGGCAAGAAGACCGATGCTATCAAGGCTTCAGGCATTAGTGCCGCCGTATTCAAGGTGGCTAAGTAACCTGTGAACATGATTATTGCTAGCTTTATTAAATATCAGAATCCGCATGGATTTTAAGGAAGAATAAGAAAGAATACGAAAAGATAATCCGAAACAGAAGCGTTGTCAGCTATCTGTTTCGGATTTTTTTGTATAGTTTCCTTACTCCTTTATCTCTTTCATGTTTGCAGGATTATAGGGAGTCAACTGCTGCATCTCCTGCTCTGTTGCTTCAGGCAAGGAAGGTATCTTGTTTCTGATGCAGAAATCGGTAATGGCGGCAGCTGATTCTTTGGGAGTAGAAGAATCCGGTTTGATGGATTGCTTCTTTTCTACATACTCCTTTTCCGTGATATATAATTCGGTAATCACATGGATGAGTTGCTGCTGCTTGTCTTTCTTATGAGAGAAAAGATAGCTGTTGTCAGATTTCTGGAAGAGCAGGTCCTTGAAGGAATAGTAATCTTCAGGACTTATCTGATAGGCTTCCACCACATGGTCGTAGATATCTGTCTGGGTATAACCGAAAAGCTGGTGCGTCAGATTCTTGTAGGTAGGAAGCTGGTTGATTTCTATCTGACAGATGTTCCGGCTGCTGTCCGTTTGAATACTGCCTATTGTCTGCTGATTGAGCAGGACGAGTTGAGAGCCCAGTGAATCTTTCAGCTGATATTTCTTTCGATATTGCTCAATAAGTGTCTTCTCTTCCGGCCAAGGTCGGAAGGTTCCTTTGTCGCTGACCATGAATGCTCGCTTTTTGTCTTCGGAAACGAGTCGGCTGTTGTGAAGATTTCTTTTGGAATAGGCATTGAGATCCGTCTTTCCATTCTTCAGGTTGATGTAATACTCCACGATGCCGTCGTTGAAGTATTTCATTACAGAGTCGTTGGTCTGGTAACTGCGATAATATCCCTTGAGTCTGATGAAGTGAGGACGGTTCCCTGTTACGTTCACATCCTCCAGTTTCTGTATTTTTGTGATATGTCCAGGCATCTTCTCTTCCTTGTTCTGCGCCATGAGGCAAGTTGGGAGGAAGAGGAGAAGCACAAACAGATATTTCATATAATGATGATTCATATTGGTGATGCTTTAAAAAGAATACTTAATGATGTGCAAAAGTAAGAATAATCAGTTAGATGCGCAAAGAAAATCTGTTATTATTAGGTTAAAACCGTAAGTAAGTAAACGATTACATACAATTATAATAAGGAATCGTGTGGTTATTGCTTTTCTTTTTGTATCTTTGCAGCCGTTTGGCAATTGTGAGTACCAAATCATACATAAAGGAAAAAAGAATATCTAATAATAAATAAAAAGTAATGACTACACTTACAATTTCTATTATTGTCGTTTTCGTGCTCGGCTATGCACTCATAGCTACCGAAAGCTTGACTAAGGTAAACAAGGCTGCGATAGCCCTGTTGATGTTGGTAGGTTGTTGGACCCTCTACATGATGGATCCAATGCAGTATCTCCAGTTGATGCACCCTGATTATACAGGCGGTGCTGCTGGAATGGTGGAGAAGGTGACCGGAATCATCCAGGAACATCTGGGCGATACTGCCACAACACTCTTCTTCCTGATGGGTGCGATGACCATCGTGGAAATCGTTGACCAGAACGGCGGATTCAACTGGGTTCGCAAGGTGATGAAGACCAAGTCGAAGCGTGCGCTCCTCTGGCGTATCGCTATCCTTACCTTCTTCCTCTCTGCCATCCTCGACAATCTGACCACCAGTATCGTGATGATCATGATTCTCCGAAAGCTCGTCACCGACCACAAGGACCGCATGGTTTATGCATCCCTCGTCATCATCGCAGCCAATTCGGGTGGTGCTTTCTCACCAATCGGCGACGTTACCACCATCATGCTCTGGAACAAGGGACTGATTACTGCAGCCGGCGTTATCGCCGAAATCTTCATCCCGTCTGTGGTTTCCATGGTGATTCCAGCCCTCATCCTTCAGACCATGTTGAAGGGCGAACTCGTGATGCCTGAGGTTTCTGCCCAGCAGAATGCATCGGTCAGCGATTTCACCGAAGGTCAGCGCAAGGCAGTGTTCTGGTTGGGAGTAGGCGGTTTGATCTTCGTTCCTATCTTCAAGAGTATCACCCACTTGCCTCCATTCGTAGGAATCCTTCTGGTATTGGGCGTTCTCTGGACTGCTACCGAAGTTTTCTATCGCGGTTTGCATCGTGGAGCTGATGCCGAGGGTACTCAGAAGCGAGTAACCAAGTTGCTTTCTCGTGTTGATATGAGTACCATCCTCTTCTTCCTCGGTATCCTGATGGCAGTTTCCTGCCTGGCTGAGATTGGCGTATTGACTGCTTTGGGTCAGGGCTTGAACGTCGTA
>ERZ724523.1862-NODE-1862-length-12139-cov-8.308838_pt1 | contig 12139 bp, 11 predicted proteins | sample MGYA00376056_ERZ724523 | MGnify/ENA primary metagenome ERZ724523 (study PRJEB28724, sample SAMN07190888) | wastewater metagenome | isolation source: influent of sewage treatment plant in Hong Hong | place: USA: Christiansburg, Virginia | collected 2016-03-01 ... | reverse complement strand
CCAGAGGTGCTTTGAAAGCAAAAACTATCTGAAACCCGCGCGCAACCTGCGCCAAGCGCTCACTTTTTTGCAGCCCGTGGCCTGCGCACCGGGGCGGCCACTGCCGGTGCAGCCGGGGCATCCGGAGCGGCCACTGCGGGCGCGGGCACTGGCGCAGCCGTTGCCACCGCCGGGGCATCCGTGCGGCGCAGCACGCCCTCGCACAGGGTGGTGATGCACTGCTGGGCGATCTGCTCGGGCGTGTACTCGCCGCCGCTTTGGTACCAGCGGCCAATCCAGCTCAGCGCACCGGCAATCACAAACGCGGTCATCTTGGGGTCGCACGGTTGCAGCGAGCCCTCTTCCACGCCAGCGGCCACCAGGCGCCGAAACGCCTGGTCAATGCCGGACTTGAGCCGGCGCAGCTCTTTGCGGCTGTCGGGGGGCAGCTCCTCATCGCCCACACGGATCAGGCACATGCCAAAAGGCTGGGTGACGATGTGCGCATACACCTGCATGCAGGCCATGAGCTGGTCAATGGCCTTGCCACCGGCAGCGCGCGAGGCTTCGATGCCCTCAATGGTCATCTCCAGGCCCTGGCGCACGCACTCGATCAGGATCTGGTCTTTGTTCTTGACGTAGTAGTACAGCGTCGGCTTGGTCACGTTCAGCCGCGCGGCGATGTCGTCCAGCGACGTGGCATGGAAGCCCTTTTCATTGAACAACTGCGCTGCGGTGCTCAACACCGCGTGGCGTTTGGCCTCGCGCTGCTGCTCGCGGTCGGGCGCGCTCGCCCAGGGCGAAGCGATGGCGGAAGTCGCAGGGGCGGCTTTTCTTTTTTTGGCGGGAGTCGGCTCAGTCATGGCGGTATTACACAGGGAAAGTACCAATGCGGACAGTGGCTGCGCATCCCAAAATCTACTCAGAAGTAAATAGTCTACGTAAAAGTAGATTTTTCACGGTTCGCACAAACCCGAATAAGAGACCGATGGAGACAAAACACCCTGGCGGCAGCCCTGCCGCCCCCCTGCTGCAAGTCGATGGCGTGACGCTGGCGTTCGGTGGCGTCAAAGCCCTGACCGGCGTGGGCTTTGACGTACAGCCTGGCTCCATCACTGCCGTGATCGGGCCCAACGGCGCGGGCAAAACATCGCTGTTCAACACCATCTCGGGCTTTTACCGGCCCACGGGCGGCAGCATCCGCTTCAAGGGCCAGGACATCACCCGCATCCCTGCGCCGCAGCGCGCCAGGATGGGGCTGGGGCGCAGTTTCCAGAACATTGCGCTGTTCCGTGGCATGACGGTGCTGGACAACATCAAGCTCGGGCGCCACGCCCACCTGAACACCAACGTGCTGGACGCGCTGCTGTACTTTGGCCGTGCCCGGCGCGAAGAGGCCGCGCTGCGCGCCGACATCGAGGAGCGCATCATCGACTTCCTGGAGATCGACCACATCCGCCACGCGCCGGTGTCGGCCCTGTCTTACGGCCTGCAAAAGCGCGTGGAAATGGCCCGCGCCCTGGCCATGCAGCCGCAAATCCTGATGCTCGATGAGCCCGTGGCCGGCATGAACCGCGAAGAGACCGAAGACATGGCGCGCTTCATCCTCGATGTGCGCGACGAATGGGGCGTCACGGTGCTGATGGTCGAGCACGACATGGGCATGGTGATGGACTTGTCTGACCACGTGGTGGTGCTCAACTTCGGCCAGGTGATTGCCCAGGGCCAGCCCGCCGCCGTGCAGGGCAACCCCGAAGTCATCAAGGCTTATCTGGGCTCGGGCGATGTCCACGACCTGCGCCGCAAGCTGCACGCCAGCACCCCCGCCAACGCCGCAGGAGTCGCATGATGGATTGGGCCTACCTTTTTGAAATTTGCCTCACCGGTCTGTCCGGGGGCGGTTTGTACGCACTGGCCGCGCTGGCCTTTGTGATGGTTTACAAGGCCACGCGCGTGGTCAACATCGCCATCGGCGAGCTGCTGATGGTGGGCGCCTACCTGTTCTTCACCTTTGCCTCGATGTTTGCGCTGCCGCTGTGGCTGGCCATTCCGGCCGCCGTGCTGGGCACGGGCCTGCTGGGCGCGGTGATCGAGCGCACCATGATCCGCCCGCTGCTGGGCGAGCCACCGATCTCGGTGTTCATGGTCACGGTGGGCCTGGCCTCGGTGCTGGTGGGCCTGGTCGAGATGATCTGGAGCGCCGACCAGCGCCGCCTGCCCGAGTTCATGCCCACGCAGCCCATCATGGTGGGCGAGGCCTTCCTGGCGCCCAAGGTGTTCTGGGGCGCGGTGGTGGCGGTGGTGTTCATTGCCGCCGTGCTGCTGGTGTTTCGCTTCTGGCGCGGCGGCGTGGCACTGCGGGCCACGGCCTCTGACCAGGCGGCGGCGTACTCGGTGGGCATCAACGTGCCGCGCGTGTTCTCGCTGGCCTGGGTGGTGTCGGCCATGATCGCCGCCGTCTCCGGAATCATCGTCGGCTCGATTGGCGGCATCTCGTCCAGCATGGGCGTGTTTGGCCTGTCGGTGCTGGTGGTGGTCATCGTCGGCGGGCTCGACAGCGTGCTGGGCGCGCTCGTCGGCGGTTTGCTGATTGGTCTGGTGGAGGCCCTGGCGGGCAGCTACCTGGGCGGCGAATACAAGCTGCTGGCCACCTTCCTTGTTCTGGTGGCCATCTTGATGGTGCGCCCCTACGGCCTGTTTGGCACCCACGAAATCGAAAGACTCTGATGAGAATCGGCACCCTCAAAGAGAGCTACATCGCCGACGCGGCGCTGTTCGACTCGCGCACACAAAAGACCTGGCTGGCCGTGGCAGCGGCACTGCTGGTGCTGTTCCCGTTCATGGCCAGCGACTACTGGCTGTACCTGGCCTGCCTGGTCAGCATCAACGTGGCCAGCGCCACCGGGCTGAACATCCTGACCGGCTACACCGGCCTGGTCAGCCTGGGGCAGGCGGCCTTCATGGGGCTGGGCGCCTACACCGTGGCGGTGATGGAGACGCGGCTGGGCACGCCGTTCTTGCTGAACCTGCTGGCCGGTGGTTTCGTGGCCATGCTGGGCGGCATCGTGGTGGGCATTCCGTCGCTGCGCGTCAAGGGCCTGTACCTGGCCATTGCCACCATTGCGGCCTCGTTCATCGCCCATTTCATTTTTGCCAACTGGTCGTTCACCGGGGGCACGGGCGGCCTGTCCATCCCGCCGGCCAGCCTGCTGGGCATGCCGCTGGACACGTCGTTCCGGCTGTACTGGGTGATCGTGCCCATCACCATCGTGATGCTGCTGGGCGCAGCCAACCTGTTTCGCACCCGCATTGGCCGCGCCTTCATCGCCATCCGCGACCGCGACATCTCTGCCGAGGTGCTGGGCATTCCGCTGTTGCGCTACAAGCTGCTGTCGTTTGGCCTGTCGTCGTTCTACGCCGGGGTGGCGGGCGGGCTGTGGGCGTACTTCTTCCGCGTGGTCACGCCCGAGAGCTTTCCGCTCTTGATGTCCATCTTCTTCCTGGCGGCCATCATCGTCGGCGGCATGGGCACGATTCTGGGCGGCATCCTGGGCGCGGTGTTCATGACCATGGTGCCCGAGCTGCTCAAGCTGGTGTTCGACCTGCTGCCCAACAGCGCCGAATACACGGTGTTCCTCTCGCCCGTGCGCACCATCATTTTTGGCCTGTTGATCATCGGCTTTCTGGTGTTCGAGCCCCACGGCCTGGCGGAAATGTGGCGCCGCGTGCGCCGCTTCTTCCACCTCTGGCCCTTCCGCAACTAGGCCCCGCCCCGCCACCGTTTTCATGCCACCACACAACCAACCCAAGGAGACACGCATGGACAACCAACGCATTTCCAGCCAACGCCGCAGCCTGATGCTGGGCGCCGCCGCAGCCGCAGGCGCTGCTGCGCTCACGCACCCGCTGTCGGTGCTGGCGCAGGGCACCGAAGACATCGTCATCGGCGGCTCCATCCCCATGACGGGCGTGTTCGCCTTTGCGGGCGTGGGCATCAACGCCGGCATCCAGGACTACGTGAAGATCACCAACGACGCCGGTGGCATCAAGGGCCGCAAGCTCAAGTACGTGCCCGAAGACACGGGCTACAAGGTCGATGTGTCGGTGGCCACCTTCAAGAAGATCACCAGCCAGAACAAGGTCAACCTGTACTACGGCGACTCCACGGGATTCTCCAAAACCATCAACCCCGAGCTGGAGCGCAACGGCGCCATCATGATGGCGGGCGCCTCGTTTGCCACCGAGCTGAACGACCCCAAAAAGTACCCCCACCAGTTCCTGGTCGGCCCCGACTACACCGAGATGTTCGGCATCCTGCTGAAACACATCGCCCAGGAAAAGCCCGGCGCCAAGGTGGCCTTCGTCTATTCCGACTCCGAGTTTGGCCGCGACCCCATCGACGAGAGCGAAGCGCTGGCCAAAAAACTGGGCCTGTCGGTGCCCGTCAAGATCATGACGCCCGCAGGCAGCGTGGACGTGTCCACCGAAGTCATCAAGCTGCGCCGCGCCGCGCCCGACTACACCATCTTCCACGGCTACATCCTGGCGCCCATCCCCGAGTTCATCACCCAGGGCAAGCAAATGGGCATGACCAGCAAATGGATGGGCACCTTCTGGACGATGGACAGCTCCACCGTCATGAAGATGGGCCCCGCAGGCGACGGCTTCATGGGCGTGATGCCCTACCGCTATTACTACGACACCTCGGCCAAGGCGCCCATGCTGGACAAGATCCGCGCCATGCGCCCCGAGTACCAGAGCACGGCCTACATGCAAGGCTTTCTGGCCGCCATGCTGTTCACCGAATCGGCCAAACGCTGCCTGGAGGCGGGCAAGCCCCTCAACGGCACCAACCTCAAGGCCGCGCTCAACTCCATCAAGGACTTCGACACCGGTGGCCTGATCGGCGTGCCCGTCACCATCAAGGGCAACTCCATCCCCGTGGGCCGCGTCTACAAGGCCGACATGAAGGCGCAGAAGATGCTGCCCGCCTCCGACTGGATCACCCTGTAATCCCTGAGCGCACCATGACCCAGCCGTCCACGGACCACGTCCTCGCCGTCAACAACATCGAGGTCATCTACAACAAAGTGGTGCAGGCCCTGCGTGGCCTGTCCCTGGTCGTGCCACGCGGCCAGATCGTGGCCCTGCTGGGCAGCAACGGGGCGGGCAAGAGCACCACGCTCAAAGCGGTGTCGGGCCTGCTGGCGCTGGAAGATGGCACGCTCGATGCGGGCACCATCTTGTTCAACGGCCAGAGCACGGCGCAGCACGCACCCCAGCAGCTGGTGCGCGCGGGCCTGTCGCACGTGATGGAAGGGCGCCGGGTGTTTGAAGACCTCACGGTCGAAGAAAACCTGATCGCCGCCACCTACGCCCTCACGGGCCGCCCCCACACCGCGCACGGCGCGCCCAAGCCCGACTTTGATCTGGTCTATGAATACTTTCCGCGCCTGCACGAGCGGCGCAAGGGCCTGGCCGGGTACCTGTCGGGCGGCGAGCAGCAGATGCTGGCCATTGGCCGCGCGCTCATCGCCCAGCCCCAGCTGATCTTGCTGGACGAGCCCTCGCTGGGCCTGTCGCCCAAGCTGGTGGAGGACATCTTCACCATCATTGCCCGCATCAACGCCGAGCGCGGCACCTCCATGCTGCTGGTGGAGCAAAACGCCACCGTGGCGCTGGCCGTGGCGCACAGCGGCTACATCATGGAAAACGGCAAGATCGTCATCGACGGCTCTGCCGAACGGCTGGCCAGCGACCCCGACGTGCGCGAGTTCTACCTCGGCATGGGCGGCGGTGGCGAGGCCAAGAGCTTCAAAGAAATCAAGCACTACAAACGCCGCAAGCGTTGGTTGTCATGACTGCGCGCGAGTCCGATATGTCTGTTTCCACCCCCCTTCCTGAACTGACCCTGGTGCAAATGCTGCGCGAACGCGCACGCACGGACGCCACGCGCATCGCCATCCGGCAAAAGGACTTCGGCATCTGGAAGCCCTTTACCTGGGCCGACTACTACCGCCGCGCCTGCCACTTCGGCCTGGGCCTGCGCGCGCTGGGCCTGCCCGACAACGGCCACGTGGGCGTGATCTCCGAGAACCGCATCGAATGGGTGCTGGCGCAAATGGGCGCGGGCCTGGTCGGCGCCGTCACGGTGGGCGTGTACCCCACCAGCCCGACGCACGAGGTGGCCTACGTGGTGGGCCACGCCGACATCGAGGTCATGGTCTGCGAAGACCAGGAGCAAACCGACAAGGTGCTGGCCGCCCTGTCCGAGCTGCCCCGCCTGAAAAAAATCGTGGTCATGGAAACCAAGGGCCTGCGCAGCCACGACCCCGAGATGCGCCGCCTGATCTGCACCTTTGCCGAGGTCGAGGCGCTGGGCGCGCAAACGCGCGACACCACCCTCATCGACCAGGCGCTGGCGCGCCAGCAGCTGGACGACACCGGGCTGATGATCTACACCTCAGGCTCCACCGGCAAGCCCAAGGGCGCGATGATTTCGTGGCGCAACATGCGCGGCGCCGCGCCCGGCATCATCGAGCGCCTGGGCCTGTCAGCCGACACCACGCACCTGTCTTACCTGCCGCTGTGCCACGTGGCCGAGCAGATGCTGACCACGTTCTGCCCGCTGTACCTGGGCTCGCAGGTGAACTTTGGCGAATCCATCCGCACCGTGCAGGAAGACCTGCGCGAAGTGGCGCCCACCATGTTTCTGGGCGTGCCCCGCATTTGGGAAAAAATGCACGCCGCCATCAGCATCAAGCTGCAAGAAACCGGCGGCCTGCGCCGCGCGCTGTTTGATCGGGCCTACGCCGCCTGCGCCCACCTCGCAGAAAAACCCCGCAGCCAATGGAGCCTGGCCGACAAGGCCCGCTACTTTGCCAGCTACTGGACGGTGCTGCGCGCGCTGCAAAACTTCATCGGCCTGCGCAACGCCCAGGTGGCGCTGACGGGCGCAGCGCCCATCCCGCCCGACGTGGTGCGGTTCTTTCGGGTGCTGGGCGTGCCGCTGATCGAGGTCTATGGCCTGACCGAATCGAGCGGCATGGTCACTGGCCACCCGCGCGACCAGGTGGTGGTGGGCACGGTGGGCACACCCACGCAGGGCGTGCAGTGGCGCATCGGCGAGGCGGGCGAGTTCCAGATCAAGGGCGAGATGGTGTTTGCCGGGTACTACAAAAACCCCGAAGCCACGGCGCAAAGCATCCAGGACGGCTGGCTGCACACCGGCGACGTGATCCGCGAAGAGCGCGGCCAGCTCAAGATCGTGGACCGCCTCAAGGACATCATGATCACGGCGGGCGGCAAGAACCTCACGCCCTCCGAGATCGAGAACACCATGAAGGGCAGCCCCTACATCAAGGAGTGCATCGTGGTGGCCGACGGGCGCAAGTTTGTCAGCGCGCTGGTGATGATCGACTACGAGACCGTGGGCAAATGGGCCGAGGCCCAGCGCCTGGCGTTCACGCACTTTCGCTCGCTGGTGGAGATGCCGCAGGTGCGCGCCCTGATAGAGCAGGCCATCGCCCAGGGCAACGAGCGGCTGGCGCAGGTCTCGCACATCCGCAAGTTCCACCTGCTGACCAAAGAACTCGACCACGACGATGGCGAAGTCACCGCCACCATGAAGGTGCGCCGCTCCAGCATCTACAAGACCTACGCCGCAGAAATCGAGGCCCTGTACCGCTGAGCACCGCTGGCGCAACCCCGCTGCCTGCGCTATTAAAAAAGAAGCTGCTAGCGCACACCCACAGACAGTTTCAGCACGATTGGATACTGAAACCGCCTACAGACGTGCGCTACCAGCTCCCATATCCATAGCAAACAAACCGTCCCCCATGAGCCTGCCCCACCCCACCGACGCCCCTGCCGACGCCCCGCTGCTGCTGGAGCGCAACGGCGCCATCGCCACGCTGCGCTTTCACCGCCCCGGCGCCCTCAACGCCGTGGATGTGCCCATGGCCCAGGCGCTGCTGGCCGCCGTGCGCAGCATTGCCCAGGATGACAGCGTGCGCTGCGTGGTGCTGTGCGGCGCGGGCAAAGGCTTCATGGCCGGGGGCGATCTGGCCACCCTGCGCGCCGACCCCGTGCAAGGCGCCGCCGACCTGCTGGCGCCGCTGAACGAAGCCGTGGCCCTGCTGGCGCAGCTGAACGCCCCCGTCATCGCCCAGGTGCATGGCGTGGCCGCCGGGGCGGGCCTGTCGCTGATGCTGCAAGCCGATCTGGTGCTGGCCGCCGACACCACGCGCTTCAACCTCGCCTACATCAACCTGGGCACCAGCTGCGACGTGGGCGCCTCGTGGGCGCTGCCGCGCCTGGTGGGCCTGAACCGTGCGCTGGAGATTGCCCTGCTGGGCGATGCCTTCACCGCCGTGCAGGCGCAGCAGTGGGGCCTGATCCACCGCGCCGTGCCCGCCGCCGAGCTGGACGCCGCCGTGCAGCAACTGGCCCAGCGACTGGCCAACGGCCCCACGCGCGCCTACGGCCACATGCGCCGCCTGCTGCGCAGCGCCTTCGACCGCGCCCTGCCCGAACAACTCAGCGCCGAGGCCCAGGCCTTTGGCGACTGCGCCCGCACGCACGACCTGCGCGAAGGCATTGAAGCCTTCTACGCCAAACGCCCCGCCGCCTTCCAGGGCCGCTGAACGCATCCTTTATTTCCGACACCTCCAGGAGCCCCACCATGTCCCACCGCGACGTTTTTGTTGTCAGCACCGCCCGCACCGCCATCGGCACCTTTGGCGGCGCCCTGAAAGACGTGCCCAACACCCAACTGGCCACCACCGCCGTGAAGGCCGCCATTGCGCGCAGCGGCCTCGCGCCCGACGCCGTGGGCCATGTGGTGATGGGCAACGTCATCCCCACCGACACCAAAGACGCCTACCTGGCGCGCGTGGCCGCCATCGACGCCGGTTGCCCTATTGAGACGCCCGCCTTCAACGTCAACCGCCTGTGCGGCTCGGGCTTGCAGGCCATCATCAGCGCCGCGCAGGCCATTGGCTACGGCGACTGCGACGTGGCCGTGGGCGGCGGCAGCGAGAGCATGAGCCGCGGCCCCTACTTCGATACCGCCGCGCGCTACGGCGCGCGCATGGGCGACGCCAAGAGCATCGACTACATGCTCGGCATCCTGCACGACCCCTGGCAAAAAATGCACATGGGCATCACCGCCGAGAACGTGGCCGCGCGCTACGGCATCACGCGCGAGATGCAAGACCAGCTGGCCCTGCAAAGCCAGCAGCGCGCCGCCGCCGCCATCGCAGCGGGCCACTTCAAAGAGCAGATCGTTCCGGTAGAAATCGCCACGCGCAAAGGCACGGTGCTGTTCCAGGAAGATGAACACGTGCGCGCCAGCACCACGCTGGAGGCGCTGGCAGGCATGAAGCCCGCCTTCCAAAAGGACAACGGCACCGTGACGGCGGGCAACGCCTCGGGCATCAACGACGGCGCCAGCGCCGTGGTGCTGGTGGCGGGCGACCGCATCGGCGCGCTGGGCGTCAAGCCGCTGGCGCGCCTGGTGGGCTACGCCCACGCCGGCGTGGAGCCGGGCTACATGGGCATCGGCCCCGTGCCCGCCACGCAAAAGGTGCTGGCGCGCACGGGCCTGACGGTGGCCGACCTGGACGTGATCGAGTCCAACGAAGCCTTTGCCGCCCAGGCCTGCGCCGTCATCCAGGAGCTGGGCTTTGACCCCGCCCGCGTCAACCCCAACGGCTCGGGCATCTCGCTGGGCCACCCGGTGGGCGCCACCGGCGCCATCATCACCACCAAAGCCATTGCCGAACTGCACCGCACCGGGGGCCGCTACGCGCTGGTGACCATGTGCATTGGCGGCGGCCAGGGCATTGCGGCCATCTTTGAACGGGTTTGAGTCTTTTTTGCCGCCAGCGCTTATCTGGCAAGCGCTGGCAGCTCTCATTTTCATAGCACCATGCTGACCAACCACTTCCTGAGCGCCGACGAGCGCGCCGAACTCGACCTGTTCCGCCAATCGCTGGAGCGCTTTTGCGACGCCGAGATCGAGCCCCACTACCGCGACTGGGAGCGCGCCGGGCAGGTGCCGCGCACCCTGTTCACGCAGATGGGCGCGCAAGGCTACCTGTGCGCCGACGTGCCCGAGCCCTACGGCGGCGCGGGCGCCAGCGTGCATTTTTCGTTTGCCGTGACCGAAGTGCTGGCGCGCCGGGGCTACGGCGGCCTGGTGGGCGGCGTGCAAGTACACAACGACGTCATCCCGCCCTACCTGCTGCACTGCGGCACCGAGGCGCAGCGCGCCCACTGGCTGCCGCGCATGGCCCGGGGCGAGGCCATTGCCGCCATCGGCATGACCGAGCCCGGCGCGGGCAGCGACCTCAAGGCGCTGCGCACCACAGCGCGCAAAGACGGCGACCACTACGTCATCAACGGCAGCAAAATTTTCATCAGCAACGGCCAGAACTGCCACCTGATCGTGCTGGCCGCCAAAACCGACCCCAGCGCGGGCGCCAAGGGCGTGAGCCTGTTTTTGGTGGACACCAGCACGCCCGGCTTCTCGCGCGGGCGCAACCTGGACAAAGTGGGCCAGCACGCGGGCGACACCTCCGAGCTGTTCTTTGAAGATATGCGCGTGCCGCTGGACGCCCTGCTGGGCGGCGTGGAAGGCCAGGGCTTTGCGCAGATGATGCGCGAGCTGCCGCGCGAGCGCCTCATCATCGGCGTGCAGGCCGTACACGGCGCCCAGGGCGCACTCGACGTAACGCAGCGCTACGTGCAAGAGCGCCAGGCTTTTGGCCAGGCCATTGGCCAGTTCCAGAACACGCGCTTTACGCTGGCCGCCTGCGCCACCGACATCGCCGCCGCCCAGGCGTTTTTGAACGCCAGCGTGGACGCCTACCAGCGCGGCGACCTCAGCCCCGAAGCCGCCTCGGCCCTGAAGCTGCACACCAGCGAACTCATGGGCCGCGTGGCCGACCAGTGCCTGCAACTGTTTGGCGGCTACGGCTACATGGCCGAATACCCCATCGCCCGCTTCTGGACAGACGCGCGCGTGCTGCGCATCTACGGCGGCACCTCCGAGATCATGAAAGAGCTGGTGGCGCGGGGGTTGTTGGGGCGGTGAGGCCGATATACGGCTGTTTTGCGCAAAGGGCCTAATCCGGTAAAGCCGCCATCGAGCGCAAAACTTGCCGGGTGATGATTTGGCGTTTGGCCACATCACCCATGCGATGGGGTGTGTCGATATTCATGGCGAAAAATACCGCGCCGTTGGGATGTTCGACCCAGCCAACCCACCAGCCAATGCTGCCTGTCCAGCCCGTCTTGGCTCGCAGAATCCAATGGCTGCCGACTTCGTTGACCATCAGGTCTTTCACCAAACGTTGGTGTGCCAGCTCGAATGGCAACGCATTGCGATACAGCTTCTGCAAAAACTCCAGCTGCTCCAGCGCGGAAATCGCCAAGTCACCTTCTACCCAAAAAGGTGCTGCGCCAGTGGTGGCCGCATTGCCATAGCCAATTTGCTGCATCCATTGATGTTCCTGGTGCGGGCCAATCGTTTGGGCAAACCGCTCAAACACCCAAACCGTCGAGTTGCGCATCGCAGAGCGCAAATCCTGGTCTTGATTCCACGCCGGATTGCCGCGCTGCTTCTGGTCCCAAGCGATCACCTCAAATTCATCTTTGACCACCTTGGCCTGCAATGCAAACAAGCTGTGGGGAACTTTGAAAGTAGAGGCAGGAGAAAAGCGCTGCTTGGCGCGCTCGGTGGCATGCACCCACAATTTCTCAGTGCCGTTACGCGCGTCCAGAACCGCAATGGTTCCTACAGCGGGGGCACCCTCAAAAAAATGGGCCCACTCTTGCTGCTCTATAGCCTGGGGCAGGGCCATCGCGGCGCAGCTCCAAACGAGTGACAACAAGGCAAAAATTTTTCGGGTTTTTTTCATCGAAAGATTTTATGGACTGGCTGCTTTCCCGCTGGAAGCGGCACAACCCGCCGAAGCGGACACCCTGCTGTTTGCCGCAGGTGGGGAGTGAAAACCATCCACGGTTTTTAAGAGGTTTTTTGCACTCCAGCCCAATCAGCATAAGCGCGAGCAGCTCACATTTTTGAATGCTGGAGTGCAACGTGGCCGACCAGTGCCTGCAACTGTTTGGCGGCTACGGCTACATGGCCGAATAC
>ERZ724523.1844-NODE-1844-length-12193-cov-4.948509_pt1 | contig 12193 bp, 10 predicted proteins | sample MGYA00376056_ERZ724523 | MGnify/ENA primary metagenome ERZ724523 (study PRJEB28724, sample SAMN07190888) | wastewater metagenome | isolation source: influent of sewage treatment plant in Hong Hong | place: USA: Christiansburg, Virginia | collected 2016-03-01 ... | reverse complement strand
GCGATAAAGCCGACCCCAGTGGCAACCGACAGGTTGAAGCCGAACCAGTAGAGCAACCAGACACCGCCTGACAGAGCGAAGGGTAGGGTGGCCATGATCAACAGGGCCTCACTGAAGCGGCTGAAGGTCAGGTAGAGCAGCACGAAGATGATCAGCAAGGTCGCCGGCACGACCCAAGTCAGGCGTGCATTGGCGCGCTCCAGGAACTCGAATTGACCGGAGTAGGAGACTGTCATCCCCGCGCCCAACTGGACGCGGTCGGCGACACGCTGCTGCAACTCACGCACAGTCGATGCCAGATCGCGACCGCGGACATCGACATAGACCCAGCCCGAGAGACGCCCGTTCTCGCTGCGCAACATCGGTGGTCCTTCTGTCAGGCTGATCTGGGCGACGGTTCCTAGTGTAATTTGCTGTCCCGCCGCGGTCAGAATCGGTAGCCGCCGCAAAGCCTCAGGGCTGTTCCGCCACTCCCGGGGATAGCGCAGGCTGATCGGGAAGCGGGCCAGCCCCTCGACCGTTTCACCAATATTGCTACCGCCTATAGCGCCCGATACAACCGCCTGCACGTCGGCGATGCTCAGGCCATAGCGTGCTGCGGCCAGGCGATTGATCTGGATATCCACATAACGCCCACCGGTGAGGCGCTCCGCAAGTGCCGAGCTCACGCCAGGTACCTCCTTGGCCACGGCCTCAATGTCACGCGTTATGCGCTCAATCTCGGTCAGCGAGGTTCCGGAAACTTTCACCCCGATGGGACTCTTGATCCCCGTGGCCAGCATGTCGATGCGGTTGCGGATCGGTGGAACCCAGATATTGGAGAGACCAGGTACTTTTACCGCCTGATCCAACTCATCGATGAGCTTTTCTGGTGTCATCCCTGGACGCCACTGATCGCGGGGTTTGAATTGCACCGTGGTCTCGAACATTTCCAGCGGCGCTGGGTCGGTGGCCGTTTCCGCTCGACCGGCCTTGCCGAACACTCGCGCTACTTCCGGCACGGTGAGGATCATGCGGTTTGTCTGCTGCAGCAGCTGACTTGCCTTGCTTGCCGGCAAGCCGGGCAGGGCTGATGGCATGTACAACAGATCGCCCTCATCCATGGGCGGCAAGAACTCTCCACCCAGTCTGCTGAGCGGCCAGAGGCTGGAGAGGAAAACCAGCAAAGCCATCGCAAGCGTAGCCTTGGGCCAGGCCAGAACAAACTCAAGTACCGGCCGATAGGCATTGATCAGCCAGCGGTTCAGCGGGTTTTGCTGCTCGTTGGGAATATGCCCACGAATCCAGTAGCCCATCAGTACCGGCACCAGGGTGACCGATAGTCCGGCTGCAGCAGCCATGGCATAGGTCTTGGTGAAGGCCAATGGACCAAATAACCGCCCCTCCTGAGCCTCCAGGGTGAAAACTGGGAGAAATGATAGGGTGATGATCAATAGGCTGAAGAACAGCGCCGGCCCGACTTCGGCCGCGGCTTCGCCGATCACCCGCCAGTGTGCCTCGCCATGGAGCGGCTCATTGGGATGCTGTGCCTTCCAGGCCTCGATGTGCTTGTGCGCGTTCTCGATCATCACCACAGCGGCATCGACCATTGCGCCGATGGCGATGGCGATGCCGCCGAGCGACATGATGTTGGCGTTGATGCCCTGGTAGCGCATGACAATGAAGGCCATGAGGATGCCCAAGGGCAGGGTAATGATCGCCACCAGCGACGAGCGCAGGTGCCCGAGGAAAATCAGGCAAACCAGGGCGACCACCACGAACTCTTCCAGCAGCTTGTAGCTGAGGTTGTCGATGGCGCGGTCGATCAGTTGGGATCGATCATAGGTGGTGACCACTTCAACGCCGGCGGGCAAGCTAGCCTTCAAGGCATCCAGTTTGGCCTTCACCGCCTGGATGGTGTCTCGGGCATTCTTGCCGGAACGCAGGATAACCACGCCGCCGACCACCTCCCCCTGGCCATCCAGCTCGGCAATGCCGCGACGCATCTCTGGCCCCAGTTGAATAGTGGCCACCTGCCCCAGCAGCACCGGAATCCCCGTTACTGAGGACCGCAATGGCACGTTACGGAAGTCTTCCAAGCTTTGCAGATAGCCTGAAGCCCGCACCATGTACTCACGTTCGGCCAACTCCAGGATGGCACCACCGGTCTCTTGGTTGGCACTCTTCAGAGCTGCCTCGATCTCCTGTTGGGTCACGCCATAGGCCACCAGCTTCTGCGGGTCGAGCACGACCTGATACTGCTTGACCATGCCACCGAGGGTGGCTACCTCGGCGACGTTGGGAAGGCTCTTCAGCTCGTACTTTAGAAACCAGTCCTGCAGCGCACGCAGCTGGGAAAGGTCATGCTGGCCGCTGCGGTCGACCAGGGCGTACTGGTAGATCCAGCCCACGCCGGTAGCGTCCGGACCTAGGGTGGTGGTGACGCCCTCGGGTAGGCGCTCCTGTGCTTGGTTGAGGTACTCCAGCACCCGCGAGCGCGCCCAGTAAAGGTCGGTGCCGTCCTCGAACAGCACATAGACGAAGGAGTCACCGAAGAACGAATAGCCTCGCACCGTCTTCGCTCCCGGTACCGAGAGCATGGTGGTGGCCAGCGGGTAGGTCACCTGGTTCTCGATGATCTGCGGTGCCTGGCCGGGAAAGCTGGTTCGGATGATGACCTGGGTATCAGACAGATCCGGCAGAGCGTCAAGCGGCGTACTGCGCAGCGACCAGATGCCAAGGGCGGTGATGAACAAGGTCGCCAGCAGCACCAGGAGGCGGTTGCCGATCGACCAGTGAATCAGGCGCTCGATCATGGTTGGCCTCCTTCCTTGCTGAGCAGCTCGATCAGCAGACCAGTATCCGTTTGCCGGGCACCGATGCGCACAGGGTCACCGGGTTTGAGGCCTGCACCTACCTCGGGGCGGGCCAGAGGAAAGGGCATGGTCATGCCGGGCATACTCAGGCTCTCGAAAGGACCGTGCTCCAGGGTGACCTGTTTCCCGTCTAGTGCGCGAATTACGCCATGGGACTCATGCAGCCCCTTCGCGAGATCCTGTTCCGCGTTGTCGGCCATGATGCCCTGAAGGCTGGCTTCCGAATCGATCAGGAACTGGCCAGAGGTGACGACCGCCTGACCTTCCTTAAGGCCAGACAGCACTTCCAGGCGCCCATCGGCTTCACGACCAAGGATGATTTCCTGTGGGCGGTAGCGCCCGTCGCCGTCGGCCAGCATGACTAGGGCACGTTTGCCCGTGCGGATCACCGCCTCGCTCGGCACAAGCAGCGCGGGCTGCTCGGTGGTGCTGTTCAGGCTTACGGCTGCGAACATGCCAGGGCGCAGCTTTCCTGTGGCGTTGGGTAGTTCGCTGCGCACGGTGACCGTACGCGTCTGTGGGTCGGCACTCGGCAACAAAGCGATGATACGGCCTTGTAGAGGTTGCCCAGGGAAGGCTGTCAGGTTGGCGTCGATGCTCGCCCCAACTTGAACCGCCCCAGCCAGAGCTTCAGGTATCGCCGCATCGAGCCAGATCGTGGACAGCCCGTTGATACGCGCCAGATCCTGCCCGGCTTCGACGGTCATCCCGGCGCGTACCTCCAAGGCTTGGAGCTCGCCGCCGATAGGTGTGGTGAGGGTTTGCACCGCCCGCGGTTTTCCGCTGCGTCGAACGTGTTCGATCAGTGTTCGCGTCATGCCAAGCAAGCGCAGGCGTTCCTGGGCCGCAGTGATCAAGCGGGCGTCACCGGTACGCAGTACCGCGATGAACTCCAGCTGGGCTGCGGACCACTCAGGAATCAGGAGGTCGACGAGAGGCGTGCCTGCGGGCAGCACATCGCCGGGGGCGCGCCCATAAACCCGTTCGACAAATCCGCCAGCACGGGCCTGGAGATTCGCCACCTCACGCTGGTTATAGGCCAGGGAGCCGACCGCCTCGATGCCGGAGGGCAGTTCGCCGCGGACCACTGTTGAAGTTCGCATCCCAAGGTTTTGCACGGCCTGAGCGGACACGCTCAGTGCAGACGACTCTTGTCCGGCCCCTGCGTATTTGGGGGCAAGCTCCATGTCCATGTAGGGCGACTTGCCCGGCTTATCGAAGCGCTGCTCCGGTTGCATCGGGTCGTACCAGTAGAGCACTTTGCGCTCTCCAGTTTGTGCGGTGCTAGGTACTTCTCCGTGTTCAGGCTGCTTCTGGGCCAGCCAATAACCACTACTCGCGGCCCCCACACCGACGGCCAGCAAGGCAGCCGCAAAGCCAAATGCCGAAATCTTCATTTCAATCCCTCCACATACGCGTAATACAGGCTTGCGGAGAGCTGGCTCAGCTTGCGCTGCTGTTCGATCTGCCGCAGCTGCGCCTCGATCAGATCGCGCTGGGCGGTGATGACGGATGTCAGCTGGCTGTTGCCGACCTGGTAGGCGGCCAGTTCGAGATCGGCACGTTTGTTCGCCAGCGGGATCAAGGTGCTTTCGGTGCGTTTCAGGGTTTTGCGTAATTGCTGGAGCTCAGCTAGGCCGCTTTCCAGCTCGGCCTGATGGGTACGGAGCAGCACTTCCTGTTCGGCCTCCATCTGCGACACGCTCTGCTGCTTGGAGTTGATATTGGGCCCCTGACGCGTGCCAACGAACATCGGCAGGTCGAAGGTGAACTGCACCATCACCATGTCGCCGAACTGGTTGTCGCGATTGTTATAAGCAAACTCAACGCCCCAGTCAGGCGTCTTCTCGGCGATGGCTTCACCTAGCTCGGCGCTGGCCTCGCCGACCCGGGCCGATGCGGCGCGTAGTTCGGGATGCAGAGTCATGCGCTGCAGATGCGGAACTTCCAGGCTCAGGGTAGGTGCATCTCCCGCCATAGGCTGATCGGCCTCGTTGCCGATCCAGCGGCGCAACTTGGCCCGAGCTATCGCCACATCGCGACTTAGCTCATCTCGCCGGTCTTGCAAGGTCAGAGCCTCTTGATCTGCCTGTAACAGTTCGCCAGGCTGAGCACTGCCGCCGGCGATCAGCGATTGCACCGTCGAGCGGAGCATGTCGATCTGCCGATCCAGTTGATCGAAGAGGCCGACACTGCGTTCGGCGTAGTAGACCTCCAGCCAGCTCAATGCCGTCTGGCGCTTGATCTCCAGTTGCATAGTTCGCTGCTCAGCCTCGGCCCGGACAACGGAGGCCTCGGCCAACTGGTGTCGAGCCTGGCGTTTGTCGCTATTTGGGACCTCCTGCATGAGCCCAATGCGGCGCATGGTCATGAAGTCCCTATTGAGGGAGTAACGATCCGGCCCTTCGATAGGCAGGTTGTCGACGCCGAGGATCAGCTTGGGGTCGGGTAGGGCATCCGCGGGCTCTACAGCCTGCTGTGCCGATGCGACCTGCGCTTGTCGCGCGAGGTTCTCAGGTGCGGTTTGTTCTGCAAGTGATTGCGCGCGCTCAAACGTCAGGGGTTGAGCCTGAACGGCAACAAAAGGGACTGCCCAGAATGCAACAGTCAACACGCCCATGCAGCCACGGCGTGTGAAAAGGAAAGCGGACATGCTTTCGCCTCCAATGCGATTGATCGAAGTCGCTACCGCGCAGTGCAAGGTAGCGACGGCGCACCTGCTAAGCAGGCGCGATGGATCAGTGCATTAGGCGACGCGAGGAGGGCGCCAGAGATCTGCGGGCTCCCGCTTGATCACCGACTGGCTCAGTAGCAACTCGGGGCGTGAGGGGCGAGGAGGGATAGTCTTTATCACGGCTGTATGGAGAAGACCGCCGGTCTTGCAGTCCTGGCCGGATTTACAGGGAGATTTTCCGGCCAGCCCATCGGACTTGTCCTTATGCTCGCAGCACGGGGCATCAGCCATTGCGTGCCCCTGGTGATCGTCGCTCTGCATTGGGCAAGGTTGTGCCGGCATACTGAAAGCCAAACCGCCGAAGGTCGGCAGCACAAGGCTAACAATCATTACCAGAACCAATCCAATTCGACGCACGGCGATCCACCACGCAGGGTTATAGCGCGACTATAGCAGATAGTTTTGAGAGGCGAGCATAGCTGCAGTAAACAATTGAATTGACCCCGTTTCCCTAGTGCCTCCAGGTCTTAAAAAGCTCATCTAAGTCACTGCAGAACAGTCCACTTCTTGCCGCTAGTAGACGGCTTCGCCAATGAGCCTATGTCCACGATGACGTTACGGCGTACGTTGGGTTTTTTCGTCACGTCGACTTTTCATCTCGGTATACCAATGTCCCCTGGTCGCGGCAGGAAACTCGATCACCCCCAGGCTGCGTCCTTGACCGTATCTCGGTGGCTTCTGCGGCAGGCGAATGTTCGGCAAATCGGCACCCTCTGCGGAGCGGACATGGGATTTCATGCCTGCGCCCAGCCGACCATCGCCGTACACGCTGATCGACGAGGTGGATTGGTGCCCCATGATGTAAGCCATTTTTTCGGGACTTTCCCCGGATGCCTTCAGAATTGAACCTAGCTGGTGCCGGAAACTCTTTAGGGTTGGGTGTTTTTTGCGCCTGGGCCACAGGCTTCGGCATTCTTTACGCAGGCAGTCTCTGATCGCCGTGTTAGTGCGTGGACACTCAGACATCCTCTGCGTGGCCCACTCCACCAGCGCCAGCGTTTTTGACTTGTCGATTACCAGAGTGCGGTCAGCGCCACGATGTAGCTCGGCAGATTTCTTGCCTCCAATAATGTGTACTAGATGGCCGGTAACGGTGATCGTGCGCATCTCGCATGGACGCACACCCAGGCAATAAGCAAGCACTAGTGATGCAGCTTCATCGAGATTGCCGCCTGTGCGCAGGTGCTTGATCAGCAATTTAAAGTCGTCGAGGGAGACTTTTCGAATATGCCCTAGCTTAGTCTTTTTCGTTATCTGGCTGTTTGGAGCAGTGACAGGGTTGGCCAGAGCCCTGATGGCTTTTGCCGCTTCGATGTCTCCCCGCGCCAGCTGGTCGTTCATCAGGGCGTTCTTGAGGGTGCTGAAAGCATTGGGTCGATAGTCCGGCGCACAGGCAAGCAAAGCCGCGCAGATCTGCGCCGAAGTGGGGGCGTCCTCATCACAGTGAGTCCGATAGAAATTTTGTGCTCTGGTCTGATACCGCTTCAAGGTTGTTGGTTGCATCGCTGTCATCTCTCTTCTTGTTGTTTTGATGACAAAGCTAAGCCGCTGCGCGAATGGCGTTGTGTCAGTTCGGCCTACACTGAAATTCACTACGCCTTCGCTTCGTTTTTTCTCGTTCCGTCCGAACTGCCACAACGCCCTCTTACTCGCGCCGCGAGTAAGAGGTGCGCGCTCCTACTCACGCGACACGCCTCATCTGAATTCAGCGTGCGCCGTGAGCAAAAGCGCGCGCAAGCCTTTTGTCATCAAAATCAAAGCGTAGCCAGCGCCATGGCGCTGAAAGGACGAGCCCAGCAGTACGAAGCTGCGCATCGCCAATACAGCAGAAATCGGCGCACTCAAAAATGCTGGCCAATAAGACGGTATTCGGTTATGGATTATTCGATTAACTAATTGAATTTATTGAATTAAATATCGAAATATAACCAATAAAAGCAGTGCCAGTTTTGGCACCCTTGCTGCCGCAAGTGGCAGTCGCTGTCCCCGTCTGGGCTGTTTTCGGTGCCCCATCAGGCACTGTGTATGCCGCATGCGGCACGAATAGAGTGTCGCAGGCTGCCTAGTGCGACAGTCCAGGAGTGTGGCATTGAGATGTTGCGATACTCCCTGAGTGTCGTAACGGTTTCTGCGACACGAATGTCGTGTCGCTCGGTTAGGCCCGCTGCCTGTGATTGAGCGCAATCGCATGGCTTTGGGTCGCAAGCGGTGTAGAGGCATGCGACACCATCCGAGTGTCGCAGGACGTGGTTGTGACAGGCCTGGGGTGTCGCATTTTTTAGCCGCGATACTCGGCGCGTGTCGCAATCGCCTCATGCGACACGGCAGACGTGTCGCAGATAGCGGGCCCACATCTTGTGGGCTGTGCTGATATTTCCGGACGTGGAGCAGAAGGCGGCGTTATGGTCTTCATGGCGCAGCTTGGCCGCCTTCTGAATTGTGTCAGTGGAGTCGATCAGGCGCCGGATAGAAGCCCTGAGGAAGAAAATTCTGATAGTCCACCAGGGATTGGTACCCGCCAGGGTGGAAAGAGGCGATGACGTAGAAGCTTCCAGTGTATGTGTGCAGCACCCAGAACTCTCCCTCTAATTCGATACGCAGGATGTCGGAGGTGCGAATCAGACGTCCATCGGCAAATCGCCCCCCGAGCGGATCCGCCCTGACATGCCGGTGCGTTACTCCCAGGCAGCAGCATGCCGCGATAAGGGCATCGGTGAGATAGGCCGTGACCGGCTTGCTGAAAGGGTATGCCTGAGCCTTGCGTAGCTGCTGCATATCCTCGGGAGATACTGGGCGCATTGCTGCTCCTCACAGATCAATGATCAAACCTGGGTTAAATCCCGTGTTCTCTCCGGGATAGCCGCGCGGATTGCAGACAATGCGTGTGCCCAAATGCTGATAGTCGACAGCGGTATGGCAGTGACCATGCGCCCAGAGTGCTACTCGCTCCCCGCCCAGCAGCTCGGGCCATTCATTTGCGTAAGCCGCATCGAGATGGGTGCCTGAATAAGGACTATCTGCCAGTGAGCGCAGCAGTGGCGCGTGGTGAGTGATCACGACCGTTGGGCCTGGGAACGGCTTGGCTAATTGTCCTTCGAGCCACAGTCGTGTGGTAACCGACTCTTTTGCTTGATCCTCGGGCTTGAGACGCCGAAAGTTCTGGCCCGTCCGGATCTGGCTGTAGTCGTTCATCGAGTTGCGCGCGTTGATGGTGCTCGCAAGCGTATGCCCGGTAGAAGTGAAGTCTGTCCACATGGTTGCGCCCAAGAAGCGCACGCCGCCGATTATCACCACATCCCTGTCCAGCACTTGGACATGCGAATTAGAGCCGAGCGAGCGCATTTTCTTCAGTGTGGCGAAGAGGTGGCCGGTGTAGTACTCATGATTCCCTGCGATATAGAGAACAGGGCAGGAGAAAGTCTCGACGGCCCAGTCGACGCCTCTTCCTTTGATATGAATGTCGCCTGCGAGCACTACAACATCAGCATCCATGGCTGGCGGCTCGAAGGGCTCAAATTCGAGGTGCAAATCTGACAGTAGATGAATCCGCATCCGGCTACTCCATGGCTTAAATCAGGCATGCGATGGTGTCGGCGCTGGCAGGCTTGCGAGAGCCGGGGCCCAGTAACAGGTACGCAGAGTTGAGCGTCTTGAAATGAAAGCCATCGCTGAACTGATGCAGTAGCGAGGTTCTAACGAAGTCGCCCACGTCCCATCGTCGCTCGCTGTCGAAAACAACCGTGTGCGCATAGATCAAAGCCGGCTGTCGTTGTGTTTTCTCCAGCGCGTGGCGTTGCGCGTCGGTGGTCTCTATATCGAGCCACAGCGAGTCCCGCACTAGGCAAAAATTCCCGTAGGGGAAGTTCTTTCGGGCATAGCTGAGCGCCTCTTCGTCGGACATGGAGCTGCCAGGCATGGGCACTCCCGCTGCGTACAACAGCTCTGTGATTTCTTTCAGTGAACTCATGGCGGATCAATCTGCATTCCCTGAGGATCGCTTGTGACGTTTCGGGTAGTAGCTGGGGCAGCTGACTGCTCACTACCTTTCATGGCGTCTGCTGCATGCTGCAGGCCTGACGATGCTGCTGCTCCAAGTCGATGCCACAGAGCAGGGCGGCGAAGTCCGCATCAGGCAAATGCTGTTTGCGAACCTCAACAATGGATTTGATGATCGCATCGACACGCAGTGAAATCGGCATCTGACTCGGCGTCTTCGAGCGATCATGCTGATAGATGATCGAACTGAGAGAGGCGACTGCTGCACGTAGTTGGTGGTCTTGGGTCTCGGCAATTCCAAAACCGTTAGCGCCCCGGAATTGGTTGGCCATCTGCTTGAGCAGTTCCTGACGATTGGCTGGATCTGCCTGTTGCGTTCGCCAGTTCAAAATTCGGTTCAGGACTGCTGGTGCAGCAGCTGTTGTTGGCACCTGGGGCTGTTCCTCCACAGTCGGTGCTCCACCAAAGAAGTGAGTACGCAACTGGTCAAGGTGGCGCCGAACGGCTGGGGACACTTTGCGTGAGCTCAAGCTTTTCAGCCAGAATTCGAACTCTGACTGCGGCAGGCACAGCGCCCGCTTCATAAGCGGTTGGCCTGGCAGGGATACATCATGTTCACGAGGGCTGTATCGGGGGGGATGCATCTTGGCCGCTTGAGAGTGCCAGTTCAGCCCCATCGCTTCGCATATAGGCCGCATGGGCCAGTAGCGCTCACTGTCGCTGCCAATCAGATAAGGAATAGTCAGCCCCTGAATTTTGATTTTGGATGTGCGCATCGGATTACTGGCCCCCTTGGCTAGCAGGGGTTGGGGCATAAGCTGGCGAGCCCTTAAATTGCGCAGCGATGAGTTCGTGCAGCGCATAGCTGGCCGGGGCAGTTTGCATCCAATGCCGAATGAGGCCGAGCACTTCGGGCTTGTTTGTCTGCGTCAGCGTGATGAGTTTGTTGGTGCTTGCTGCCACTGCCCGGAAGCCATCCCTGAACTGGATGGCCTCCGCGCGGCTCTCAGTGCTCAGTTGATCAAGGATCTGATCAATGAACGCTGGAATCAGCCGGACCGGCAGGGAGTACAACGTGGATTTAGATTCAGCGTCATCTTCGATCAGCAGGTCGCTTTCCCATGCCGTAGCGGCAACTCGGGCCAAGCCGGTTGGTGCGCCGATTGAGGTGAGTAGAGCGTTCAGCTCCATGTGGATTTCTAGCGTTTTCTTGTTAAACGTGAGCTGAAGCTTCGGGCTTGGGGTGGAGGGTTGTGTTGTGGTGTTCATTGAGGTGTTCCTTGGCTAGGGGATAATTAAGATAATCCGAATATCCGTTAATCGGATAACTGTAGATTAGATATACCCTTGTGAGCTGTCAAGTCCTGAGGTGGCCCCCGTTGGAAAAGTCGGTGTATCGAGATGAGAACCTGGTGCTGCTCAGACTGCTGAAACAGTGCAGGGTGGAGGCTGGGTTGACCCAGGTCCAGTTTGCTCAGGCGCTTGAACGTCCGCAGTCTTTCGCGAGCGACATCGAGCGGGGCTTGCGCCGGCTTGATCTCGTTCAACTGCGCGATATCTGCAAGGCGCTGAATGTCGGCCTGGTTGAGTTTGTGCAGCGATTTGAAGATGAGCTTTCGGTTTCAAAAGGGGCAGGTGAGTAACACCTGCCCCTTTTGAAAATGGGCGCGCGGTTTGCACCGTGGGGCGCTCCGAATATTGCTCTGGTGCTGGGCTCCAGTGCGGGCTTGTCGATGAGGTGGGCTGGTCCTTGCCCTTTTAGGCCGCGCCTCGCTGCATGCTCTCCCATGCCGCTGAGTACAGCCCTGCAGCATCGCTGCACAGCAGTCGAATCGCTTGCATGCATCCACCTAGTGGCTCGTCTGAAAGCTCATTCAAAGTGGATGTACCACTGAGCGCGCAGAGTAGGCCTAAGACAGCGCGCTGCCGCTGCATGGCTTCGTCATAGAGTTCGGCTGCTTGGGCATCGCTTCGATAGCCAAGCAGGCTGTTGTGCTCGTCGGCATGTAGCGGGGTAAAGCCCGGGGATGAGTTGCTCTGGTGCATGGGGTGGCCTCTTGAGTTTTAGAGGCCGCCACCTATCGCTTCCACACGAGGGGTGGCGGCTGCATACGGGTGTGGAAGACCGAGACTCAAGGAACTCGGCGCGCCGAAGCGCCCCGCATACAGCCACCATAACAAGTTGCTTCATGGTGCTAGTGATCCTGGAGTCAGGTCTGTTGACCCGCCCATTCACACTATTCAGCTCTCAGGGGCTGTGCAAGACCCCACTTTACGGCATCTGGACGAAAAAGGCCTTCACCATGAATGGCCTTCAAGATGGCTAAAAAGTCGTTTGGCGATGTTGTCGTATAAAGAAAATGCGCCGCAGGATGGCCTGGGTCGTGAGATTTTCCCGACGAGCGGTGTTTTGGTTGGCGCGGGCTTTTTCTAACCAGCAGGACATGGGGTGTCAAATCCCCACCCCAAACCCACCCCAAGCCGATTTTCGGGCACAAAAAAGGGCTACGCTTTCACGTAACCCTTTGATTTGTATGGTGCCGGCACCAGGAATCGAACCCGGGACCTACTGATTACAAGTCAGTTGCTCTACCAACTGAGCTATACC
>ERZ724523.1837-NODE-1837-length-12211-cov-8.151859_pt1 | contig 12211 bp, 10 predicted proteins | sample MGYA00376056_ERZ724523 | MGnify/ENA primary metagenome ERZ724523 (study PRJEB28724, sample SAMN07190888) | wastewater metagenome | isolation source: influent of sewage treatment plant in Hong Hong | place: USA: Christiansburg, Virginia | collected 2016-03-01 ... | reverse complement strand
CTGTTTTGGCACCTATCGGGTGATGTTTGCCTCTAACTTTCCGATGGATTCGGTGAGTACCTCATTGATCAATATTATTGATGCCTTTAGTGATGTTGTCGCAGCCTATGACCCTGATGCTTTAGAGCGCGTATTCCATCACAATGCCAAACAGTTTTATCGGCTTTAATTGAAAACTAATTCACAAAACCTATGACAAAAAGAACCCCTCAATTTTGAGGGGTTCTTTTTAGATGGGAACTAGAATCTTTACTTTTTCAGCGCTGGTTGCGCTTTGCCATATTGGTCAGCCATCACTTCAACCAACTGATCCAGCTTAATATACTTCTGAATCACCGCATCAACATCGGCTTTGCCAATTTTTGCCAATGCTAAATCACGCTGTTCGCGATCCAGTAAAGTACGATTTCGCTTCATTTGAGGAATTAACATACGATGGATATTGCGACTATCTTCAAGTGCAGTCACACGCTTTTTCAAAATATCAGCCTTGGCAGCTTCCACTTCCTGTTCAGTAACGCCTTTTGCCAGTAACTCATTCAAGACTTTATACACCGCCTGAGACACTTGAGCCGATTTGCCTGCGCTATAGTTTGCATCAATCGTCAGCGCTCCTGACTCCGTCCAGTCATCCAGCGAAATGCTGCTGCCAAAACCATAGACCAAGGCATTCTTTTCACGTAGCTCTTGCGCCAAACGAGAAGATAATTGTGACTCACCTAAGATGTGCTCGAGTACCTGTAAGGCAGGTGCATCTGGGTGGTATGTGCCCACAGGGAACGTCATAATGCTCTGATAGCTACCAAACTCACGCTGCTCTGACAGTGCATGTACACGCTGCGCTTTATATGCCGTAAAGTCAGAAGTAATCCGCTGATAAGGCGCTGCCGAATTCCAGTTTGCAAAAGCCTGATTTAAAGTCTTTTTCATCTTTTTCGTATCAATCACACCCGTCACCGAAATTTGTGCATGATTCATCGCGAAAAACTGCTGATACAACTGTTTAACCTGAGCTTGTGTTGCGGTCTGATACTGCTTCTTGACATATTCAGGCTCGAAGTGATGTCGAATATCCCCAATTGGATAAGTTTCAAGTAAACGAGCAATGGTTAAAGCCGCTACAGTTTCAGGTTCAGTATACGGTCGATCTAGACTTGCTAAGCTTTGTGACTTAATCAAATCAAACTGGCTTTGTTCAAAGGTTGGATTTTTAAGTACATCGATCACGAAGTTAAAAAATTCATCAAACTTTTCTTTCTTCGCCACGATTGAAATATTAATCCCATTGCCATTACTTGAGGCACTTGCTCCACCGCCCGCATCGATCGAGTGATCGGCAATATCTTGCAAACTATATTGAGTTGATGCTCTGAGCAATAAATAAGAGGTAAGATCTAACAACTCTGCTTTATTAAACAAACTTTCTGCAGTACCAAAATCAATCGAAATGGTGGCATAAGTCTTATCATCACGCGTGGTACTTGGGTACAGCGCATATTGCATGCCATTTTTTAACTTGCCACGCTGAATTTGTTTTTCAGCACTTTCTAGATATTGCTTTGAGCTTTTTACATATCCAGCCACTTCTGCCTTATACGCACTGACATCTTTCAATGGTTCTTCAGCCACTGCTTGTTGGTCTAAAGTTTTTGCTGGGGTCGCTGCTGCCGCTTGTTCAAGTGCTTTTTTCTGATCTTCTGGGGTCGGTAAAATAGTGCCTGAAATACGATGCTCGGGTACTAAAAAGTCATCTAAGCGTTGGTTCACATCAGTAACGCTGAGCTGTTGTAACTGTTGCTGATCTTTAAAGTATTGTGTCCAATCACCATTGGCAGAAACCACGTAGTCACTGAGCATGCCACCGACTGCTGTTGCACTGCTGAACATGCTTTCTTGGGCATTTTTAATCATGCTCTTCACACGGTTGAGCTCAACCTCGTTGAAGCTTGGTGTTTTTTCTACACCAGTAACCAAAGCCGACTCGACTTTTTTCACATCATGGTTCGGTGCATAAACTGCGCCCATAAACACCATATTAAAATCTTGGTCTAACCATGTGGTCGACTGAACTGCTGTCGCCGTTCCCGTTTCTACAATGCTTTGGTACAAATGCCCACTGGGTTGCATGGTGTATAAATACGGTGACACCGCCAACGCAGTCTTAATGTTCTCATTTTTACCATTCAGGTAAATATTGTATTTGGCTAAGTTACTGCCTTTTTTCACCACAAACTGGCGTTCTTTAATCTTACTGGCATCTAAGACAGGCACTTTAACTTTCGCAGGCACAGCACGCGCTTTAATCGCACTAAACTTTTCATCAATCTGCTTCAGTACAGCTGCTTGATCAAACTTACCTGAAATGACAAACACCGCATTATTCGGTGCATACCAGTCACGATAAAACTTATTCAGCTCAGCCATTTTGATTGACTGTAACTCGTTTAAATCACCAATCGGTAAACGCCCTAAATATTGATTGCCATAAGCGGACTTCCACATCTGATCCATGAGTACCGAAAATGGCTGATCCATACGGACTTCACGCTCACGTTTCACAATCGCGATTTCAGACGGTACATATTTTTCTTGGAGCACCAAGCCATCCATACGCTCGGCTTCAAGATGAATCAGCTCATTAATCGCATTTTGTTCAGGACGAACCACATTAATATATTTGGTTGAATAATAGTCCGTGCTGGCATTATTCATTAAACCGTATTGATCTAAACGGCGCTGAAACTCGTCCCCTGGAACATTTTTAGTTCCCTTGAACGCTAAATGTTCCAGTAGGTGCGCCAAACCGCCCTTACCTTTGGGATCGTTCAATGAACCAGTCAAATAGACCATATTCATATACACTTTATTTTCTTTATCGTTTGGCGCAAGAATAATACGTAAACCGTTATCTAATTTATATTCTTCAATTTTCTGTTCCGATTTTACCAATACGGGTTGTGCCCATACTGTGCCCCCAAAGCCAAGTAGCAATACCGACAAACTCAATGTTTTAAAACGCATAAACATTATTTTTCCAAATAATTCGACAAAATATGAATGATTCTCAACATCATAGAGGAAAGTGAAATTATTTTTATAGTAATTTGGTGAAAAATAGCATTTTAATCAATGCTTATTTTTCACCAGTAGTTTTAATTTAAGAGAATTACAACTTAATCTAAGTAAAGTTCAGCCGTCATATATAACTTGGCATAGCCAGAAATTTGGATCCGTGTTTCAGACTGAATATCACAGTAAAGCAATCCTCCACGGCTCGATGCCTGATAGGCAATCAATGAGGTTTTACCCAACTTCTCCGCCCACAAGGGCGCAAGACCTGTATGCATGGAGCCTGTCACAGGGTCTTCATTGATGCCTTTATGCGGTGCGAAATAACGCGCGATATAGTCATAGTCTTGAGACGTTGAAGTCAGGGTAACATCCAAGTTTTCAGCAGTAATCGCAGTACTGACTTTATGCTTTTCTGCCAGTTGACGAATTTTATCTAAGTTCGGTTTGGCATCCTTAACGGCCTGCTCAGACTCACACACTAAAATATAAGCCTGTGGGTTTAAATAGACTTCTTTAATTTCACAATCGACCAATTCATGAATTTCCGCAGGATAGTCTTCTAACTTTTGCGGTGCACGAATTGGAAAATTCATATGAATCTTGCCGTCAACATCTTGATCAATGATAAAAACACCCAAGTCTTTTACATGAAACTGGATACGTTTGGCATCGGTATAATCCCGAAACAGGACGAAACTACTGGCTAAAGTCGCGTGCCCACAAAAGTCCACTTCAACCTGAGGAGTGAACCAACGAATTTCATAGTTTTCAGCATCAATGACTTTCACAAAAGCCGTTTCTGCCAAATTATTTTCCAAGGCAATATTCTGCATCAAATCTACTGCTAACCATTCATCACGTACAATCACAGCGGCAGGATTACCTTTAAATAATTCAGTTGTAAAGGCATCGACTTGATACATTTTCATCGTTTTTCTCCTAAATTGAAGCTTTATTTTGCAAAAAACTGAGTAAAAAAGTAGATACAGTTTTTAGTCATTTATGGATACACGCCCAATAAAAAGAAGCCTAATCATGAAGATAGGCTTCTTTTCAGTTCATAAGCTATATATTTCTCAGCTTAGACTTCTTTTAAGTCCACATTGTCTTGCTCAAAAATACGCTTATCCGTTTGACCTAAGACTTGACTGGTCACAACACCTGCGGTCATAGAACCATTCACATTCAAAGCCGTACGCCCCATATCAATTAAAGGCTCAATTGAAATAAGCAGTGCAACCAAAGTCACAGGCAAGCCCAGCATCGGTAGGACAATCAGTGCTGCAAATGTTGCTCCACCACCTACACCCGCCACCCCAATCGAGCTCAAGGTCACGACACAAACCAAAGTCAAAATCCAAAGTGGATCGAGCGGATTAATACCCACTGTCGGTGCAACCATAACAGCCAACATCGCAGGATACAGCCCCGCACAGCCGGTTTTGCCCAATGGTCGTACCAAATGATGCTGAAAAGCTGGCAATCGACTCAGGTACACCCAGACGTCGTGTTTGCGCTTCAATATTTAAAGGAATACTCGCAGCACTTGAACGGCTAGTAAACGCAAAGGTCAGCACAGGCCAAACCTTTTTAAAGAACTGAATTGGGTTCACGCCTGTGAGCGCCAAAATCACGGCGTGCACGATAAACATAATCGCCAAGCCGATATAAGACGCAACCAAGAAGCCACCTAAGTTTAAGATGTCCGCCATTTTAGAGTTGGCCACAATATTGGTCATGAGTGCGAACACACCATAAGGCGTGAGCATCATAATTAGACGCACCAACTTCATGACCCACGCTTCCAAGATGTCAATTGCAGACAACAGTTTTTGCCCTTTCTCAGCATCCGCTTTCATGAGGTTCAAGCATGCAATGCCTAAAAACACTGCAAAAATGACTACACTGATAATTGAGGTTGGATGTGCCCCTGTCAGCTCGGCAAAAGGATTGCTCGGAATAAATGACAGAAATAAATCAGGCACTTGTAAGTCAGCGACTTGCCCGACATAGTCAGTTTGAATTGTATTTAAACGTTCAGTTTCTTGTGTGCCTTGGACCAAACCTGCCGCAGTTAAGCCAAACAGATTGGTCACCGCCACACCGACAAACGCAGCAATCGCTGTGGTAAATAGCAAAGTCCCAATACTGATAAAACTAATTTTACCCAATGAACCCGCATCGTGCAGCTTAATCACAGCGCCTAAAATGGAAACAAATACCAAAGGCATCACCACCATTTGTAGTAGTTTGACATAGCCTTTACCGACCAAATTAAACCACTGTACCGACTCTTGCAGTACAGGCGAATTCGTACCATAAAACCCATGTAAAGCGAGACCAAAAACAATACCGAGACAGAGACCTGCCAGTACTTTCTTCGCTAAACTCCAATCGGTTTTACGGGTTCGGCCCAGTAAAAAAAGCAATGCAATAAAAATGATGACATTGACGATTAAGGGGATATTCATATTGTTTCCCTAAATGATGCTGTCATAATTATAAATCAAAATTTAAACGGGCTTACTGTTTTGCGCCATATTCCACACTGAATGTACAAATTTAGACTGAATTGGCAGTTTTAGAATGTGGTATAAAGCATTTAAACGGCTGTTAAAGTGTTCTTTTACATGAATCAATCTTTGCTTAATCCTCACATTCTGCCCGTCCCTTTAGAAAAAGCATATCGGCTACTCAACCACGGCCCAACCGTGCTAGTTTCCAGTCAAGATGATAAAAGCACCGATGTCATGGCCGCGGCTTGGGCATGCGCTCTAGAGTTTAGCCCAGCCAAAGTGACGGTTGTACTGGATAAATCGACAAAAACCCGCAGTATCATTGAAAAATCGGGTTTGTTTGCGCTGCAAGTCCCTACACTTAAACAGCTGAAAATGGTCTACGCACTAGGCATGATCAGTCAATATGATGCTCCTGAAAAGTTACGTCAGTGTGGGGTCGAACTTTTTCAGTTTGGTCACAGCCCAATTCCAGTGGTTGAAGGCTGTAGTGCATGGATTCTGTGTGAACTCATTCCTGAACCGCATAATCAGCAGCAGCATGACTTATTTATTGGCAAAGTCATTGCCGCTTATGCCGATGATCGGGTTTTTAGAGATGGGCATTGGTACTACCATGAAGCCGCAGATGAATGGAAAAGCATCCATCATGTTGCAGGCGGGCATTTTTATACCATTGGTGATGCCGTGGATATTAATGTACTTAAAGATACTGATTAAATTGACTTCGCCTTTACTCGCTCGACTAAAGGCAGACATCACCCGATTGTTTTATTGTAAATTTCATCTTATAGTTCAAGTGTATTTTTTAAACAAATAGTCAAATTATGATGAACAGGACGTTCTCAAGCACCGTACAGCTTAGTCTCTTTCTCTGCCTGAGTATGTGCTTGGGAATTGGCATCTTACGTTTTTCTTATACCGCTCTACTGCCGTCCACTCGCGAAGCCTATGAATGGTCACACAATTTCGCCAGCCTACTCGGTAGCGCCAATCTGCTGGGCTATCTGATCGGCGCATTTTGGGCGATGAAGTTGCCACAAAATGCAAAAATGCCGATCTATATCATTTTTGCTGCGCTCTTTGGTTCAATCAGCCTGTTTGCCTGTGCATTTGCGCATTTTAACGAAGTTTGGTATTTGGTGTGGCGCATCATTTCAGGTATAGGCGGTGGTTTGCTGATGATTCTATCGCCCAGTATTGTGGCGCAGTGCAGTGAGTTACAGCACCGTTTTAAAATTAATCTCATTGGATTTAGCGGAATAGGAATTGGTGTATTGGCAGCCACGCTGTTTATGCCGTATTTAGACCGTATTGCAATCAGTAGCGCATGGTTCATTCTCTGTAGCTTTGCATTTGTCATTACATTGTTATTATGGATACTGGTTCACCCTTTCCAAAAGCAACTACACAGTATCCCTACAAGCCAGCCCCAAACTCATACAGTGAATAAAATTTACTATAGTTTACTCATTGTTTATGCCTGCAGCGCCTTTGCGTATATTCCCCATTCTTTGTTTTGGATTGATTACTTAAGCCATGTTTTAACGCTAAATTTATATTGGATCAATTTTAACTGGATTTTATATGGCCTAGGCAGTGCTCTAGGTGCTGCGACAGCTTATGCTTTAGCGCGTAAATTTGGCAACTTTCTGGCTTTAAAGATTTTATACAGTGTCTATATTGCGGCAGTTTTTATTGCGGTTCTGAGTTTTTCGCCTGTATTTACGCTCCTGTCTTCATTTCTCACAGGCCTACTGAACCCTGCGGTGGTCTTTCTCACCTCCTACACCATCTTACAACTCTACGGCTTGGCCTATAAAAAGTTGTGGAGTATGGCGACTCTCAGCTTTGCAACGGTACAGCTGGTCGGTGGCTTAAGTTTTAGTACCTTGCAGCATTTGGGTTGGTCATATCACTTTCAGTTTATGCTTGCTGCGGGAGTCCTCGGTTTAGGAACACTGCAATTGTTTTATTTTACTCGTAGGACATCCACCTCCAATCCAACAACTAAAAAAGAGGCCTTTTAATCCTTCACATAGAAGGAAATCGAAAAAGAGTTGTAACCTACTTAGGTTAGTAGGTTCCGTTATAGAGGGCCATCCATGTTAAATACCTGTGATATTTTTAATTTACCTCTAAATAATACAAATGTACTGTGTAAGCATAAGAAAAGAACCCAATTGATGTGCCATCTATGACCAATACAATGGACGCATTCGAACTTTTACATCTGTAGATCAAAGCTCGGTTATTTCAATGCATTTAAAGTTAAATACGGATAAGGATTCACAGCTCCTTTTCTAGTCCTATAAATTCCATAGTGCAAATGTGGTGGCGTGTTCTTGGCATTGCCCGTGTTCCCGACATAGCCCAACACTTCTCCCTCTTCAACCCAATCACCCGTTTGAATATCTGGTGCATAAGCATCTAAATGTGCATAGTAGTGACGGCTTAAGTTTGGTCCCATTACCCATACCACTTGTCCACCTAAACTATTGAGGCCGACATCCAAAACAATGCCTGATGTAGCACTTAAGACAGGTGTACCACGTTTAGCAAAGATATCAATACCTTGATGTGTTCGGCCCTGACCACGTGCAGCCCCCCAAGTGTCCTGTATGTGCTTATGACTTACACCTTGTACAGGCACATTTAAGTTTTTCTCTAAAGGCGTCTTATATAACTGCCAATATAAATATGGATAACTCAAACCTGCTGCTTCACCCGAAGCGGGTGGCTGACATCCACTCATCAACAGACTTGTACTTAAAATAGCTCCACTCAGAACTAAACGAGACATGATTCAACTACTCAGCTAATTTTTAGATATTAAAATAAGATAAAGTTACCTTTTCATACTAAATGCCTCATATATTGAAAGATATCTTACAAATGTAACGACAAAGCCCTCATATAAAATGAGGGCTTTGCTTCGAATAAACCACGTAAAACTACTTACGCTTCTTCAGTTTTTTCTCTAAGGCTTTCAGCTTAGACTGATGCTTAGAGATCTTTTTTAAACGTGCTTTGATCTTCTGTTTTAATGTTTTCACAACATTATTCGACATAGGGTCCTCCTTTGGTTCAACTCCCTTTGATCGATTCTTCCTTGAAATGCCTTTAACATTCGTTCATGAAATAGCAATACGCCTAGCGTTGTTGCTGATCTGGGTTCGGTTGGTTTTGATTCGGCTGTTTTTGCTGGCCTTGATTTGGTTTGGGTTGTTGTTGCTGTTGTTGCTGGTCTGGTTGTTCTTGCGGTTGATTCGGTTGTTGTTGACGTTGCTGCTGATTGTTCTGCTGTTGATTTTGTTGATTAGCCATGAGACTACTCCTTTATCATCTGCCGTAACATGCGACAAAGACCACCATACATCACTCAGCTAAAAACCCAAGCTATAAGCTGTATCAAAGTACTTCATTGTAATTACATATATAAATTATGGTTAAGAATCAACTCCCCCTTATTATTCAGCCTTACCTATACTCACTGAAAGCACGAATCCTTTAACCTAGTTTTACATTGCAATCATATTTCCACAGCTATTCTCAAGCCAACAAAAGAGAACCCGCAGTATATGCGGGTTTCTATCATTTTTAGCTTAAGGCTTATTCCATATTCGCAATAATAGCCTCACCAAACTCCGAACAACGCAATAAGGTCGCATTCGGCATTAATCGCTCAAAATCATAAGTGACTGTTTTCGCCTCAATTGCCCCTGAAATGCCTTTAATAATCAAATCTGCCGCCTCTACCCAGCCCATATCCCGTAGCATCATTTCAGCAGAAAGAATAATGGAGCCTGGATTGACTTTATCTTGACCGGCATATTTTGGCGCTGTTCCGTGCGTGGCTTCATAAACAGAAATCGCCCCACCAATATTCGCACCCGGCGCAATACCAATCCCTCCAACTTCTGCAGCCAGTGCATCAGAAATATAGTCACCATTCAGGTTTAAAGTCGCAATCACTGAATAGTCCGCAGGACGCATTAAAATCTGCTGCAAGAATGCATCGGCAATCACATCTTTAATGATGATGTCTTTACCATTTTTTGGATTTTTAATTTTTACCCATGGCCCGCCATCAATGAGCTCACCACCGAAACGGTCCATCGCAAGTTCATAGCCCCACTCTTTAAACGCTCCTTCGGTAAATTTCATGATATTGCCTTTGTGAACCAAGGTCACACTCGGCTTATCATTATCAATCGCAAATTGAATGGCTTTACGCACAAGGCGCTGCGTTCCCTCTTTCGATACGGGCTTAATCCCAATACCACAGTTATCTTCAAATCGGATTTTAGTCACGCCCATTTCTTCTTTGAGGAACTTAATCACTTTCTTCGCTTCAGGAGAGTCGGCTTTCCATTCGATTCCTGCATAAATATCTTCTGAGTTTTCACGGAAAATAACCATATCGGTCAGTTCAGGATGCTGAACAGGTGATGGTACCCCTTCAAACCAACGTACAGGGCGTACACAGACGTATAAATCTAATTCTTGGCGTAGCGCCACGTTCAAAGAACGAATGCCCCCGCCGACGGGTGTGGTTAAGGGGCCTTTAATTGAAACCACAAACTCGCGTAGCGCATCAAAAGTTTCTTCTGGCATATAAGAGCCATAAATTTTATTGGCTTTTTCACCGCAGTAGACTTCCATCCACTCAATCGAGCGTTTACCACCATATGCTTTTTGTACTGCAGCATCCACTACAGTTTTCATGGCTGGTGTAATGTCAACACCAATACCATCGCCTTCAATAAAAGGAATAATCGGTTGATTTGGAACATTTAATGATAAATCTGCGTTTACGGTAATTTTACTACCATCCGCAGGAACGATGATCTTCTGATAACCCATTTTGCAGGCGCTCCCTTTTATTATAATTGGCAAATTTAAAAAATAATTGCCGATAGACAATACTTTCCACTCTTCTTATCGCATAATAGCTTAATCGAATTCCGCTGTTTTTGAGATTTATACGAGAAATAACTACATTTCTCTATTAAATAAATCTTGATATTTCTTATTTTATGTAATTACAGAAGTTATTGACTATGAAAATCGTCATCCTGAATAAGCCCTATGACGTCCTCTCCCAGTTCCGTAAAGATGAAGCACATATGACGATGTCTGACTTTGTCAGCGACTCTACTTTGCGCTTGGCTGGTCGTTTGGATATGGACTCTGAAGGCTTGGTATTTTTAACCGACCATGGTGGTTTAAACCAATACATCACCAACCCTGCCAATAAAAAATTTAAAACGTATTTGGTTCAGGTCGATGGTGATGTCACTGAAGAAGCCCTTGAGCAGTTGCGTAAAGGTGTGGAATTGAAAGATGGTATGACTTTACCTGCTGAAGCATCTAAAGTTGAACAACCTGAGTGGTTATGGGAACGTGATCCTCCTGTACGTTTCCGTGCGTCTGTGCCGACTTCTTGGGTCGAAATTTCAATTTGTGAAGGCCGTAACCGTCAAGTACGTCGCATGACTGCTGCTGTAGGTTTTCCAACTTTACGTTTAATCCGTACTAAAATTGGTGCAATTGATTTGGTTCAAATGGGTTTACAACCAGGTGAATCCAAAGAAATCGAGCCACTTTTATACCCTGACTTTCAAAACATTCCTGCGGAAGAACCTTACCGTTCGCGCTCTTATGTGAAAAAACCGGGTGGTACAGGTGGTAAGCCTATGGTTCGTAAGAACAAAGATGGTTCCGTGAAAAAGTCAGGTACAAAGCGTATTTGGCAAATGGATGATAGTGAGAAACCAAAGCGTAAAACCAATGGTACAACACGTCCAAATACAAAAGCACCACGTGGGCGTAGCCGTAATGGTCGTTAAAAGTTGATTTTTTAAAGCCCACGGAAGTGGGCTTTTTTATTAAATAAAACTTAATAATTTCATAGCATCATCTAAAATATTCTTGTATTTGTATTTTTAAACAAATCCTCAATCTCAGTATATTCAAACTCATAGGAGTTTGATTTTAACTTCATTTGGAAATATTTGATTCCACGCCCTTTCATAGCCTCCATGACTTGCTCTTGGCATACCGGAGATAACTCATTAGGCAGTTTCATATTATTTTCATGTAAATCTAGATATGTTTTTGGCATTTTAAAACCAAAATAAATTGCCTTCACGGCTCTAGCATCATATTCAACCTTACCAAAATGATTGATAATTATTCTTATCTCATCCTCATGCAACCACCTCTTTGATTTTGTACCAAGAATTAACTTGGTCAATTTAGAAATACTATTATGATGAAATACTGAGCTAAAATTCAATTTTGGTAAATTTTCATCATATTGCACAATACAATTCAAATTAACACTTTTGATTTTCAATAATATTTCTAGATCATATTCAATACAAAAACCTTTATGTGAATTAGCGTAATACGCCCATAACAACTCATCTTTTTCAGTTTTACTCAAGGAGTAAATACCGTAATTTTTAACTTCTTTATAAAATCGAGAGAAATCATTTTTAAACAAATGATGTAGTCCAGTTGCATCTAATATCTCATAAATAAATATCCCTTCGTAAGGATCATTTAATTCTAAAGAATTAGGGTGTAGTTTTAGGGCATATTTAGTCGCTATTTCT
>ERZ724523.1833-NODE-1833-length-12220-cov-4.752404_pt1 | contig 12220 bp, 10 predicted proteins | sample MGYA00376056_ERZ724523 | MGnify/ENA primary metagenome ERZ724523 (study PRJEB28724, sample SAMN07190888) | wastewater metagenome | isolation source: influent of sewage treatment plant in Hong Hong | place: USA: Christiansburg, Virginia | collected 2016-03-01 ... | reverse complement strand
TCGGTGCCTTGGGCTTTTTCTTGCACCTGCCTCACCACAACCGGCATTACATCCCGTGTTCGGCCTGCGCTTTCTCAGCGCAACCCTCCTACATAGCGCGGTGCGCTGCGCGGCAGTATCTGCGGCTCTTCCGGAAGAGCAGGTGCAGAGGCGCTTGCCACTACAGGAGTCACTGCAGGGCTTGATGTGCCACCGCGCCTCGGCGTACTGGGACGGCTCCAGCTGCTCTGCAAGCGTTCGGCCAGTCTGGCCAATTCCTCGTCTGCGTTCTCATGGGCATGCGCCAGCGCAAAATCCGCCATGGCCTGCGCATAGAGCTGGTTGCCCGCCATCCATTCGGTATCTGTGACCCTCCCCGTCTTGCGGCGCAAAACCACATGCAGATGGGCGGCTATTGCCAGCCGTTCGCTGTCCTCCATACAAGCACCTCCTGACGTTTGACTCAAGCAAAGCGCGCGTACAGCTGTTTCAGTGCTGACGCTCCAGATGCAGGCTGATGTCCAGCCCTTCCATTTCCTGTACAGAATCCACCCGCAGCGGCATCACCAGGCGAATCAAAAACAACAAGACGGCCGTACCTACCGCGCTGTAGGCGGCTACGGCCAATACGGCGACCAGCTGGTTGAGCACGGTGGGGCTGGTGCCCGCGATCACCGGATCAGCAAACACGGCTGTCAGCACCGACCCGGCAATGCCGCCCACACCATGCACACCAAACACGTCCAGCGAATCATCGGCACCCAGACGGCGCTTGAGCCAGGTCGCACCCCAAAAGCAGACCACGCCGGCAATCAGTCCCATCAAGGCGGCACTGCCTACTTGCACGAAACCCGCAGCTGGCGTAATGGCCACCAGACCGCCAATCAGACCCGACAGCAGCCCCAGCAACGTGGGGGCTCCTCGCACCACCCACTCCATCAGCATCCATGCCAGGCCACCCGCAGCGGCTGCCACTAGAGTGACGACAAAAGCCAGTGCCGCACGCCCATCGGCAGAAAGGGCAGAGCCAGCATTAAAGCCAAACCAGCCAAACAGCAGCAGTGCGGTACCAATGGCTGTCCAGCCCAGGCTATGCGGCTCAAACGCCTCGGTTCCATAACCACGTCTGCGCCCCAGCATGGTGGCGCAGACCAAGGCCGCCACACCCGCATTCACATGCACCACAGCACCCCCTGCAAAATCGAGTGCACCCAATTGGTTCAACCAGCCGCCGCCTTCCCACACCCAATGGGCGACAGGGGCATAGACCACCACGCTCCACAACGCGGCAAACACCAGCAATGCGGCAAAACGCATGCGCTCCACCACGGCGCCCACAATCAGACAGGTAGTGATGATGGCAAAGGCGGCCTGAAACAGCGCATAGGCAGCCTCTGGCAAATGCGGTGCCAGATGGCTGACGGAGAGCATGCTGCGCTTGCTGTCGTAATGCAGCGAAGAGAACCAGGCACGGCTCAGATTGCCCAGCCACGGAGAGTCTGCAGAGAAGGCTAGCGAGTAGCCCAATGCGAACCAGGTCAGCGTCACGATGCAGGCTACGGCAAAGACCGCTGCCAGGGTATTGACCACATTCTTGCGGCGCACCAGCCCCGCGTAGAAAAGAGCAATCCCCGGCAGCGTCATCAACAGCACCAGGGCTGCAGAAATCATCACCCACGCGGTGTCTGCCTTTTCGATGGCAGAAAACGGCACCATTTCCATGCACTCCCTCCCTCGGTCAGTAGTTTTGACAGGTGGTAAGCAGGTTTTGTGCCAAAGAGTAACGAACCCACACCACCGCAGGCCCGGTTCTTGCATTCATTTGTCTGGCTGGTGACGGCAGGCACGATTCACGTGCTGCGCCTGTCACTCACAGATTCCACTGTCTGAGGAGACCTTTATGAATCGCAACGACGTTACCGAGAAAATCATTGCTGCCAAAGTGAGTCAAGGCCTGAAGTGGGAGGACATTGCCAAGGCCGTAGGCCTGAGCAAGGAGTGGGTCACCGCCGGCTGCCTGGGCCAGATGACGTTCAATGCCGCGCAGGCGGCCACGCTGGCAGGCATTTTTTCGCTCACCGAGGAAGAGACACGGTGGCTTCAGGTCGTGCCTTACAAGGGCTCCTTGCCAACCGCCGTGCCCACCGATCCATTGGTCTATCGCTGGTATGAAATCGTCAGCGTTTACGGCAGCACCATCAAGGAACTAATTCACGAAGAATTCGGTGACGGCATCATGAGCGCCATCGATTTCAGCATGGACATACAGCGTGAACCCCATGCCAATGGCGACCGCGTGCAAGTGCTGCTTTCAGGCAAATTCTTGCCCTACAAGCCCTATTAAGCGGCTTTAGTTCAGCGCCACGGCTTTGAGATGGACTGACTACAAGCGCCCAACAAAAAGGCCGTGCATGCACGGCCTTTGAAGGAAGCCAATGTGGCCTTAGCCCAGATTGGGCGCTAGGAAGCGGCGCAGTTCCTCAATATCCATGCCGCGACGCTCGGCCATATCGGCCAGCTGGTCTTCACCAATCTGGCCCACGTTGAAGTACACCGCTTCAGGATTACCGATGTAGAAGCCGCTCACGCTCGATGCAGGGTTCATCGCCAGACTCTCGGTCAGCGTCATGCCGATGTCGTCGGCCTGCAGCACCTTGAACAAATCGATCTTGGCTGTGTGGTCAGGGCAGGCGGGGTAGCCAGGAGCCGGGCGAATGCCCTTGTACTGCTCTTTGATGAGTTCCTCGTTGCTGAGGGTTTCATCTTCGGCATAGCCCCACAAATCCTTGCGCACGCGCTGGTGCAGGCATTCGGCAAAGGCTTCGGCCAGGCGGTCAGCCAGGGCCTTGAACATGATGCCGCTGTAGTCGTCCAGCGCGGCTTCAAATTCCTTGTCCTTCTTCTCGGCACCAATGCCTGCGGTCACGGCAAACATGCCTGCGTAGTCTTTGATGCCTGATTCCTTGGTGGCGACAAAATCGCTCAGACAACGGCTGGGGCGCATCACGCCATCCACCATCTGCTTTTCGGTCTGCTGGCGCATGCCGTACCAGGTCATCAGCACTTCGCTGCGTGACTCGTCGGTGTAGAACTCAATGTCGTCACCCACACGGTTGGCTGGGAACAAGCCCATCACGCCATTGGCCTGCAGCCAGCGGCCTTCGATGATTTTCTTGAGCATGGCCTTGGCATCGGCCTGCACATTGCGCGCTTGCTCGCCCACGATTTCATCGTCGAGGATGGCAGGGTAAGAGCCCGCCAGATCCCAGGTCTGGAAGAACGGGCCCCAGTCGATGTACTGGGCAATTTCGGCCAGATCAAAGTTCTTGAACACGCGGCGGCCCATAGTGCGCGGCACCACCGGTGCGTGGTTGACCACGGTGGCATTGGCGCGGATTTGCGACAGTGTCCACAGCGGTGTTTTCTTTTTGTTGGCGTGCTGAGTGCGCACCTTGTCGTAGTCGGCTTCGACTTCGGCCAGATAGCTGTCCTTGTTCTCACCCAGCAGGCTGGTGGCCACGCTCACGCTGCGTGAGGCATCGGGCACGTACAGCACCGGGCCTTCGTACTTGGGCGCGATCTTCACGGCGGTGTGCACGCGCGAGCAGGTCGCACCACCGATCAGCAGCGGAATCTTCTTGATGCGGAAGTAGTCGTCCTTATGCATCTCGCCTGCCACGTATTGCATCTCTTCCAGGCTGGGGGTGATCAGGCCCGACAAGCCGATGATGTCTGCGCCTTCGGCCTTGGCACGCGCCAGAATTTCGTGGCAGGGCACCATCACGCCCATGTTGATGACTTCAAAGTTGTTGCACTGCAACACCACAGTGACGATGTTCTTGCCGATGTCGTGCACATCGCCCTTGACGGTGGCAATCACGATCTTGCCGCGGCTGGTCACGTCCAGACCTGCCGCTTCTTGCTGGCGCTTTTCTTCCTCGATATAGGGCACCAGGTGGGCCACGGCCTGCTTCATCACGCGGGCGGACTTGACCACCTGAGGCAGGAACATCTTGCCCGCGCCAAACAGGTCGCCGACCACGTTCATACCGTCCATCAGCGGGCCTTCGATCACATGCAGAGGACGGCCGCCGCCTTGCACCACGAGCTGCTGATACGCTTCTTCCGTGTCTTCGGTGATGAAGTCAGTGATGCCATGCACCAGAGCGTGCGACAGGCGCTCGCCCACTGTCTTCGGAGCATCAGGCGTGCCCCGCCATTCCAGCTTTTTGCTTTCATCCTTGGCACCGCTCTTGGCCGTGTCGGCCACTTCCACCAGACGTTCACCGGCGTCGGGACGACGATTGAGCACCACGTCTTCCACACGCTCGCGCAACATGGGCTCCAGATCGTCGTAGACGCCGACCATGCCGGCGTTGACGATGCCCATGTCCATGCCCGCCTGGATGGCGTGGTACAGGAACACGGTGTGGATGGCCTCGCGCACCGGGTCGTTGCCGCGGAAGCTGAACGACACGTTGCTCACGCCGCCCGAGACCTTGGCGCCCGGCAGGTTCTGCTTGATCCAGCGCGTGGCGTTGATGAAATCGACCGCGTAGTTGTTGTGCTCTTCAATGCCGGTGGCCACGGCGAAGATGTTGGGGTCGAAGATGATGTCTTCGGGAGGGAAGCCCACCTCATCGACCAAGATGCGATAGGCGCGCTCGCAGATTTCGGTCTTACGCGCAAAAGTGTCGGCCTGACCTTTTTCGTCAAATGCCATCACCACGGCAGCGGCACCGTAGCGTTTAACCAGCTTGGCGTGCTTCTTGAACTCGTCAACGCCTTCCTTCATGGAGATGGAGTTGACGATGCCCTTGCCCTGGATGCAGCGCAGACCGGCTTCAATCACTTCCCACTTGGAACTGTCCACCATGATGGGCACACGGGCGATATCCGGCTCGGAGGCGATCAGGTTCAGAAAACGCACCATGGCGGCCTTGCTGTCCAGCATGGCCTCGTCCATGTTCACATCGATGACCTGAGCACCGTTTTCCACCTGCTGACGGGCCACCGCAAGCGCTTCTTCGTACTGCTCGTTCAGGATCAGGCGCGCAAAGGCTTTGGAGCCGGTGACGTTGGTGCGCTCGCCCACATTGACGAACAGCGTGTCCTCGCCAATAAAGACGGGCTCCAGGCCCGACAGGCGCATGGGGGGCACGGAAGAAACAGCAGTAGCGGGGACAGCAGCAGACATCAGCTCACCTGTGAGAAAACCAGAAACAGAATCGAAAACAGGTGAGCGCCGTTGCACATACGGGCAGATCGCATGCAGGATCTGCGGCCCCGAGCCTGACAGGTCATGCATGAAGATGACAAGCTGCAGCGCTCCTCGGGACGAAGCCCGTCATTCTAAGGCGAGGCGCTGAATCGTGACTCCAAAGCAGCTTGCTTCGCCTTGTCTTGTCACGCTCTGCTATACCAGATGTGAGCATTTGCCTTCGAAAAAATCAGGCGCGCATAAGGTGATTTCGTCAACCACGAATGCAGACATCTCATTTCAAGCATATTTCGGGCATGGTGCGCGCCCGCATGCGACGCGCACGACGTTCCAACTGGCACCGATGACTGCATTCGCAGCCCTGCTGTCGCCATGACGGGACAAATACCGACAGTCCGTATTTTTGAGACCTTGGCACCATCACCTTCAGGTGGGGCTGTCCATCGTGCTCACCCACGCACAGACATTTGCGCCCGCCACTCAGGCAGCTCACCTAGTCGCCGCGTGCAATTCTCTGGAGATTTTTATGAACGTGACCTTCGGCGCGTACTACACACTCATCATGGCCGTGCTGGTCTTGCTGCTTGGCAAGCTCATGACACGGCACATCCGCTTTTTGCGTGACTTCAACATCCCGGAGCCCGTCTCTGGCGGCCTGCTGGTGGCAGCAAGCATCTTTGCCCTGCACCAGATCACGGGCCTGTCTCTGAGCTTTGAGGGCGGCCTGCAATCGGCCTTCATGCTGGTGTTTTTCTCGTCCATTGGCCTGAGCGCCAACTTCAGCAAGCTGCGTGAAGGCGGCTCGGGTCTGTTCATCTTCCTGGGCGTGATTGTGGTCTTCATCACGGTGCAGAACATCGTCGGCGTGGGCCTGGCTTCGCTGCTGGGGCTTGATCCGCTGATTGGCCTGGTCGCAGGCTCCATCACGCTAGTGGGTGGCCACGGTACGGCCGGCGCATGGGGTTCCGTTCTGGAGAGTCAGTACGGCCTGACCGGTGCCACCACGCTGGGTATTGCCTGCGCCACCTTTGGCCTGGTCATTGGCGGCCTGCTGGGCGGCCCGCTGGCCAAGCGCCTCATCACCCGCAACCAACTGGCCCAGCCGCTGACCGAGTCCGAGCAGCTGCGCGATGCCTCCCCCACCGTGAGCGAAGGCAGTGAGGTAGCCAACTTCGAATCCCCCAGCAACGCACCGCGCCTGATTACGGCCGATGCCGCGGTGGAAACACTGGCTCTGTTTGCCGCCTGCTTGGCCTTTGCCGAGTTCATGACGGGCCTGACCAAGGGCACGGCCGTTCAGCTACCCACCTTTGTCTGGGCACTGGGCGGTGGCGTGGTCATCCGCAACGCGCTGGACTATGTGTTCGGCTTCAAGGTCTTTGACCGCGCCATCGACGTGTTCGGCAACGCCGCCCTGTCCATCTACCTGGCCATTGCCCTGCTCTCGCTCAAGCTGTGGGAGCTGACCGATCTGGCTGGCCCGCTGATGATTATTCTGGCCGCGCAAACCGTCGTCATGGCTCTGTATGCGGTCTTCGTGACCTTCCGCGTCATGGGCAAGAACTACGACGCAGCCGTGCTGGCCGCCGGCCACTGCGGCTTTGGCATGGGTGCAACACCCACAGCCGTGGCAAATATGCAGGCCATTACCAATCAGTACGGCCCATCGCACAAGGCCTTCCTGATCGTGCCGCTGGTCGGCGCGTTCTTTATCGACATCATCAACGCCTTCCTGCTGCAGGGCATGCTCAGTCTGCTGCGCTGATAGTCCTGGGCTTCGCCCACAAAAAAGCGTGTTCTCGTCAACCGGGAACACGCTTTTTTTATAGCTGCTTGCGCTTGATGGGAAAGCGCTAGAGGCCGATTGAATACAAACTTATTGTGTCAGTGCCTGCGCTGATGCGGGCAGACCAAACAGGCGGTCAAACGCCCAGTTGAAGGCAAAGGTGTAGACCATGAAGAACACCAGCAGGCCGGCTTCCATCACAGCAGCTTCCCACAGCGTAATGTTGAACCACCAGGCCATCAACGGGATGAGGACCAGCGCCAGTCCGCCCTCAAAGCCAATCGCATGCACCACGCGGCGCAGCACGGATCGGCCCTTGACAGTCTGGCCCGCTTCCCACTTTTCAAACAGGTGGTTGAAGCTCAGGTTCCAGCAGATCGCAATCACCGATGCGGCCACGGCCATGACGCCGGAATCGCTGGCCTTCTGGCCTATGGCAATAAAGATCAGGCTGGAGACGGCGATAGCAATCGCCTCGTACAGAGACACATAGATGATGCGGCGCTTGGCGCCTTGCAGGCCGGTGGCCTTGCGGGGCGCAGCAGAAGAAGAATGAACAGGGTGAGCGGCAGAAGAAGAAGCGGGTGCCATCGCGGAGGCTTGTTGAGACATGCACTGCAGTGTATGTTCTGAAAACTGAAGATAAAAGTCATCTCCTTTCAATTTTTCTGATAGATGCTGCCATGCCATTCGCCGCCGATCAGGTTCCCCTGTTTCTTGCCGTGCTTGATGAAGGCTCGTTTTCCGCCGCCGCCCGCAAGCTGGGACGCGTGCCATCCGCCATCAGCATGGCCATCGCCCAGCTGGAGGCTGAGCTGGATCTGCAACTGTTTGACCGCCGTGGCCGCGAGCCTGTGCCTACCGCTGCCGCCCGCGCACTGGAGCCGCAGGCCCGCCTGCTGGCCGAGCAATTGCAGCTGCTGAACTGGCAGGCACAAGCCCTGCATGCGGGGCTTGAGGAACGGCTGACGCTGGCCATTGCGCCAGAGCTACTGGCCACGCACTGGAGCGAGCCGCTGAACCAGTTGGTGCAGGAGTTTCCGGCCCTTGCGATCGAGGTGCTAGCCGCCCCGCAGACCGATGCGCTGGAGCTGCTGCACGCAGGCCGCGCCCACCTGGCGCTGGTGTTTGAGCGCCCGGCCATGGATGGCCGCGAGGGCTTTCAGGAAATGGGACGCGAGACGCTGGTGGCCGTGATGTCGCCCCAATTCGCCCCCTGGCAGCAGGCACTGGCCGAGCATGGCCCGCAGGCGCGCCTGTCGGTAGAGCAACTGGCCGCCACGCGGCAGGTTCTGGTCGCCAGCCGCGACCCGCAGCAGACCGACCCGCGCTTTGTATTTGCCCGCCAGTTGTGGCGCACAGACAGCCATCAGGCCGCCCTGTCACTCATCGGTGCAGGCATGGCCTGGGGCTGGCTGCCCAAGGGGCTGATAGAGGCGCACATCAGCGCCGGTGCGCTGATGGAAATACCGGTGCAAAACCTCAGCAACGGCACGACCTTGTTTGTAGACTGGGTCTGGTCCAAAGAACGCTCACAAGGCCTTGCCGCGCGGCGTTTTGTGCAGCTGTTGCGCGAACGCGAAGCAGGGAAAGACTGACATGGACAGAACCGATTTACAGGCAAAAATGGCTTTAGCACTGAGTATTCAGGCGCTTGCAGCTAGATATTTCATAGCATCAACCCGAACTGAACCTTTGCACTGAACAGGAGTTTTCCGTATGCCCCGTCAGCCCTCTAAACCCAGCCTGCCCTTTCCTACCCGTGAATCTGTAGACGCAGCCAAGACCGCTGCACCTGCAGCGCCAGCCGTCAAAAAACCGGCCGCTAAACCAGCGGCTAAATCAGCCCGCAAAGCGCCGCCCAAGCCCGCAGCAGAAGTTCCGACAAAAGCTCCAGCAGCAGCGCCGGTCGTAGCACCGACGGCGCACAGCGTCTATCCCTTCGAGATTCAGAACAAGGCACTGCGCAAGCTCTGGCAGCAATGGCAACCGGGCGATCCGCGCGACAGTCGCATCGCAGCAGAGCCCACGCTTGCGCCTGTCAACCTGCAAAATTTTGACCCTGCAGCCAAACCTTTTTCAGCCAATAAAGGCAAGCAGCACGACAAGGACACTGCGGCTCAGCTCGCCACGGAGCTAGATGCTCTGCAGAACATTTTCTATGCCGACCGCAGCTTCAAACTACTGGTCATTTTGCAAGGCATGGATGCAGCAGGGAAGGACGGCACGCTGCGCGGCGTGTTCGGCCAGATGACGCCGCTGGGCGTGCGCACCGTCGGCTGGAAAGCGCGACCGACGTGGAAAAGGCGCACGACTATTTGTGGCGCATTCACCAGCAAGTGCCCGGTGCAGGGGAGGTGGTGGTCTTCAACCGCAGCCAGTACGAGGATGTGCTGGTGCCCGTGGTCAACCGCTTCATCACACCCGAGCAGCAGGCGCAACGCTACACCCAGATCAACGACTTCGAGCGCATGCTCAGCGAGACGGGGACCATCGTCCTCAAGTTCATGCTGCACATCAGCAAAGACGAGCAGCGTCAGCGGCTTCAGGAGCGGCTGGACGACCCGTGCAAGCACTGGAAATTTGATGAAAGCGACTTGAAAGTGCGCTCCCAGTGGGATGACTACCAGCAGGCCTACGAGCAGTTGCTGGCTACCACGCACACGCCTTGGGCACCGTGGACCATCGTGCCCGCAGATTCAAAGACGCACCGCAACCTGATGATTGCCACCATGCTGCGTGAGGTCCTGAGCAATCTGGATCTGAAGTACCCGCCCGGTTCGCCCGCAATGGACAAGATCAAAGTGAAATAAGCCCGCTGCGACTGCGGCTCATGCCCGTCAGGATTGGCCCTGGGCCAGACTGACGGACTGATACACGTCGTAGTGCTCGGTCGTCACGCCGCTGACGGCTTTTTCCAGCCGATGCTTCATCAGCCAGCGGCCTTGCACACGCTGATAGCGCACATCGTAGTAACCCAGCACCGTGCGCTGGCCAAAGTATTGGGCCGACGCGTTGAACAGGCCCTGCCACTGGAAATGCACCCGCGCCTGCGCCGTGTCGCCATCAATCTGCAGACGCGGCAGATGCATGAAGTGCAGGCCTTTGTAGAACGCGTCCACTTGCGTGCAAAAGGCCTGTAGTTCCTCGCGACCCGTGTGACCCAGTCGCGGCCCCTGGCCTACTGCGGCCAGGTCAAAAACGCCGTCTTCCGTAAAGACTGCCGCCCAGCCCGCTGCATCACCCGAATCCCAAGCCCTGGCGTATTCAGCCTCCAGATCCATGATTTCCAGGCGTGCCTCGGCCAGCTCCAGTCTTTGCTGCAATGCAGCGATTGCGGTGTCGCTCACTTTTTGAACTCCCTTTGACGATCAAGCGCCCAATTGGAGAGTTCTTTGACCCGTACGTGCCCCCGGAATTACCTGCTTTTCAAAAAGGAGCAACAACCACAGTATGGCTGCCACTTTTTTAATCAAAAAAAGACCATAACCAATTAATAAAAGCGATTTCAGCTATTAAATCAGGAGTTTTTAGATAGCATTTAGCGCTGCTTTTTAAAACTGCCAGCCCAGCTGACCCAGACCTTCAAACTGCATCTCAAAACGGTCACCTGCGTTTAGCGGCATGCAGCCGCACCAAGTGCCAGTAGTCACCACCGTGCCTGCGGGCACGCTGCCGTATTCGCGCGCCACATGCTGCAGCCAGTCCAGCAGCAGCCAGGCGGGGTCACCCAGACTGTGCGTGCCGGTAAAGCGCTGCGGATCGCCGCCATTCACGCTCACGGTGCACAACTGCTTGGCCCAGTCACGCCCGGTGATGGTGGATGCAGGCAGCCACTCACCCAGCGCCAACCCGCCGTGGCACTGGCCGTCTGCCAGCAAGGCCAGTGCCGGGGCTTTGAGACCATCGCGCCAGCGCACATCGACCCACTCCACCGCGACGGTCACACCATCCACCAGCGCCAGCGCACTGTCGTAATTGAGTAATGCGGCCTGCTCGGCACTGATGTCCTGACCAATGCGCAGGGCGATTTCTGCCTCGGCACCGCGTAGATTGAAGACGGCTTCTGGCACGGGTGCCAGCGTCACGCCTTGGTGAATGCCGTTCTCGGGCAGGGGCACATGCAGCAGCGCAGCATCGCGGCTGGGGCCGCCGGACTTCCAATAGCGCGGTGCACGGTCAGCCGGCCACCAACCCCAGCTACGGGCCAGTGCGCTTTGCACGGCACGGGCATCAGACTCATCAGCCATCAGCGGTGCCACATCAGCGCCCAGCGCCTGCGGCGTGCCCAGCTTGCGCGACCACCACAGCGCATCGGCAGCCGCGTAGCTGTCTTCGGGCAGATCGGGCCACAGCGTTTTCCAGTCGGGCAGCACGTCTTCTTGCGCCTGCAATTCAGGTGCAAGCCCGATAGGCGGGGTGTTGGCAAATGGCGCGGGGCCGTTCCAGCCGCTATGGCTATCTTTGTTTTCAGACATGGGGGGATGATGGCAAATTTCGTATTTCCATGTCGCAAATCCAGCACTTCGGAACGAGGATTCTGACCTTTTTCATGGTTATGCACAAAACGCATAGGACAGTTCACATCAAGCCTTGGACAGAAAAAGTCGCCACGCGCACACTTGAAAGCCCAGATAGCAAGGGCTTACAAAGTACTTGCTCACATTCAGTCAACTAGGCATTCACCATGCAAGCCAAAGACTCTTCTGCGCCCTTCTCGGCGCACGCTCTGCCCTCTTACCTCAACTCCGACCATATCGGTCCCTGGGGCAACTACCTTCAGCAGGTAGATCGGGTCACTCCTTATCTCGGTTCGCTGGCCCGCTGGGTGGAAACACTCAAGCGCCCCAAGCGCATCCTGATCGTGGACGTACCCATCGAGATGGACAACGGCACCATCGCCCACTTTGAAGGCTACCGAGTGCAACACAACCTGAGCCGCGGTCCCGGCAAGGGCGGCGTGCGCTTTCACCAGGATGTGACGCTGTCGGAAGTGATGGCGCTGTCGGCCTGGATGAGCATCAAGAACGCGGCGGTCAACGTGCCTTACGGCGGTGCCAAGGGCGGTATCCGTGTTGATCCGCGCACCTTGTCCAAAGGTGAGCTGGAGCGCCTGACGCGTCGCTACACCAGCGAAATCGGCCTGCTGATTGGCCCATCCAAGGACATTCCTGCGCCTGACGTGAACACCAACGGCCAGATCATGGCCTGGATGATGGACACCTATTCCATGA